>JAAUXT010021906.1_pt1 | contig 17820 bp, 19 predicted proteins | sample 7278171 | NCBI WGS metagenome assembly JAAUXT01 (sample SAMN14350112, study PRJNA611818) | marine sediment metagenome | isolation source: surface marine sediment (1.8m) | place: French Polynesia: Moorea | collected 2018-08
AGTACCATTTTCATAGAGAAACTGCTGCTGACATACTTTTGAAAGAGGATGCCTATAGTGCTTCGCGCTCGACCGGTAGCGGCGCAAATCACTAAAAATCAATGTTGTACTCAAAAGCTGGAGGGACACACTTCGGTCTTTTCCAGACTTTGCACAACCTTGGGAAAGGATGACTCTATTGATTCGAATTGGAAACAAATTATTTCAGGGGAAAGAGTACAGGGTGAATGCATGGTTAATTTTCAGATTTTTCAGGCACAAAAAAAAAAAAAAAAACATAACCTCCGTTGTGCACCCCCTACACACACGTACACAGATAATTTTTCGCCCCAGTTACATGAAGAATATTCCAGTGTGGGCACGCACAGAAAAACAAGTTTTTCGCTGCTTTAAACATGTTTTGCAAATGCCAAAAACACAACTCATTCACCCCCTCATTCTGACCTGCAAAACAAATTCAGAATGAAAGCGGCAACGAAAATACAGCTTTTAACCTTGGGCGGCTTGGGGTGGGGGGCGGGGTGGATTTGAGCGGGGGTGGGTGGGTGGGGGGACGCTGACAGACGTGGGATGAAGCTTTACAGCGCCTCCCAGCGAGCGCCCGATTCACCTGCAATATCAGCCGCAGTTTTTCATTTACTTTTCACTGGCTGTGAGCCAAATGAAGCAGACCCTGGAGAATCATAAATTTCAGAATTCATCAAATCAGAGCGCAAAGTTGAAGGTGACTTTCTGAGGAGCAAAGTGGATGGATTGCAATGCACGAATGGAGGGGAGAGAGAAAGGAGCGGGGGTCCAGGGACGCGTCAGCGTCATCACACTCGCGTTTCGAAGAAATCACCAAAGTCACCTTTTCAGCGTGTGAATTGTACTTAATGCACTTTTATGCAGCGGTGGGTTTTGGTGGGGATCAGCTTTATGGTCGCGAGAATGAAGGAATGATCCGTGTTTCTTTCTCAGTCTTCAAGAGAAAAACATCATTGAGATCCAGGCCCTCAGAAAAAGCCTTTCTGAGTTTTCGTTCAAAACCTGGACCTGCTATTTCTTGGCCTGGACATTCCCTTTGGCATGTGACGGCAGGAAAGCCAAAAGTCTTCATTGGTATTGGCAATGGTCCTTGGCAACGTCAGCACTGACCCTTTTCCACTGAATTTGTCGCATAAAACAAGCTTCTCGCGTCTCAAAAAAAATCCATTACCAGGTTCAATTTTACTAAAAACACGCGAAGAGAAAGGGTGGGAAACGTCCAGCCAGGCAAATCAGTTTCACCTGAGAGCGAATTTTTTTCGTCAAACTAAACAATTCTTTTGAGGTCTTGCTATCCATAGAAGCAGATAAAATTTTGTGTTTCGTACGAACGAGTGTCCAATTGTTGAACAGTTCAGTATTTGGAAGAACTTCTGTCAGTTGTTGAAACAAAGATGAAAGATAAGGCCAAAGAGCAGTTGAAAAGCACGTGAGTATTTTAACATGAATTTACCAAGAGTTGCACCGGGTATCAACCTGTGATTCCAGTGAACAAATTCCTGAGCAAAATTTCAGTCAATGCTTCTTCTGCTTTCCCACACAATTTGACAGTGAATTTTGTCCCGAGTTTTTCTTGATTCAGTCTGTGTTTTCAGTGCAAGCAAAATCTTTTGTCTCCAAGCCGACTTTCCAAATTTCTCCCTCGCAAATTCAACATCAAATTCCAGGAAACCAGTTGTTAGTTTCTGGGCTGTTGAACTTTCGTATCCTGGGGGATGCAGGTCAAAATGGTGCAGATTAAGCTTGTGTATCAGGCTCCGTTGGACACTAATGACACCAGAAACGAGTTGACCCACTGCATATGCAAGCCAAATTTTTTTTGCGTTCGTAGAAGAAAATATTATCCCCCAAAAAAAAACGTTGTTTCAGTGCGTCTTGAACCAGTTTCAAAATTTGGGATATTTTTTCGAGTTTCATCCTTCACATGTCTACAGAGGTAAGATCTTCGTTTTCGTTGTCTGAACTGGCGCGTGTGTTAACGCCTTGAGACAAGACAATCAAAAACTGCATTTGCAGGACACTTCAAACGAAGACGGTCGGTTGGCATGGGATTCCGCCATTTTCTGCGGGCTGCATGGAATCAGTCAATGTTAACGGTGTGAATTGTGCCACACTTCGCTTGGACTCTCACTGCATTCCACCATGCGACACTCTCATTACAAGTGGGACCAACAAGTTCGCTTTGTTTCCGAGGATCCTGGACACATTGTGTGGCTTGGCTCGGTGTCAAAATATTCGGAGTTGAGCACCGGTGATCATGATGAAATCGCAACAACACAAAATCCAACAGCCTGAAAATTTGAAATGCAAGCATCCTGTCTTTTTTGACCGAAATTTTGTAACGTTTATTCCTTTTTCCCACATGGATTGTGAATCCATTTTGAGGACCTTTGTTGGGAGAAACATGAGGCTGTGTCATTTTTAATTCGTTCTGCTTTTTCGCCCAATAACAACATATGCAGCAAGAAGTAGGTCACGTGTTTGGCCATCAAAAAATGGTGAGAGACAAAACTCTCAAAATTCTAAAATTTAATTCAAGTGACGCTTCTGTGATGCATATCAAAGGATTTTGTTTCTCGAAAAAACAATGGCTCTGAACACAGGAAACTGCGGTTCTGATTCTGAGAGGAAAAACAGAACAACAGACTCTCAAAGATTAGTTATACAAATGTCGGTTAAAACTGTTCTGTTTTGGACACAAATACGCAGGTAAATTTCGGATGATTTCACTCAGGGTTTAACGCACCGTGACCAGATTCTGAGAGCATTGGGGATTTGAACAAAAGAACGCGAAAGCGAAGCAAATATTTCCATTTTTCCTGTGAGGCAGAAACGGCAAATTGTGCGGGGAGAGCGAGAGTGGAAAGTCTTGTCAGCCTCGTGCGGAATCGGTGTCGAGGGAAACATCTGAAGCCGACTGAGTTCAGAAGACAGAGAGAGAAATGGGAGACACACGTTATGGTACGAGGGTGTTCTTTTTCCGCTCTCTCTCTCTCTCTTCTCTCTCTCTCTCTCTCTCTCTCTCGCTCTCGCTCTATCTGTCTCTCTCATTCCTTCTCTGTCCTCTCTGTATGTTTCTTTCTTACTTTCTCTCGCTCTCTCTGTGTTTGGAGATTGAAGATTTTTACGGTAGATCCAGGAGAAAGATGACAATCTCCACCCAGCACGATCGAACACGACTTCAGCTATAGAATTTTTTGTCACCGTCAAATTCAGGAGATCAGTTTTGTTGAGGGTCTACAAGTCTTTGCCCCCTTTGTCTCCTTCGGGTTTCGTTTCTTCCTTTTTGTGAAATCTGTCAGAGGCGAAATTCTTGAAGGCACAAGAGTCAGTTAGTTCCCTTTTGCTCAATCCTCAGCACCTTCTCAAGTGAAAACCAAAGGCAGTAACATTTGCAAAGACCTGTCTGGTTGTTCGGTGCCTCCGTCAGTGTTTTGTCCGTTCAGAAAGGCTGTGCAATTTCGCGAGCAAAATTCTTGTGGGTTCCACAATTTTAAGAAAAAGGAAAAATTTCTGCTTGAAGTGTTTTCACTGAAAGCCAAGGATTTGTAATTGGTTTGTTTCAGTGCAGATAAATCGTTCCATTGAAACAAATGCAACAAATTCTCAGCAAAATTATGGCTAATGCTCCTTGCAAAATTGCACCAATTGGAGTGTTTTTCCTTGGATTACATCCAAAAAGAAAAAGAGTTTTCTACACGAAGCAAGTTGCAGTTCGCTGTAGCCGTTCATATCGGAACCCCTCAACAACAATTGACCTCAACTGCTGCACAAGAGGTGCGACTGTTGACCCGCAACGCAGGTAACTAACTGCAGCCAGATTCCCCTCCCTCCCCCGGCTGGCTCAGGTGAGTTATTCTGGATTCGCAGTTCACATAGGGTGCGTCACGCGCTGCGTCCCTACACATACAACAAGCCCAGGCGTTGTCAATACCCGTTGGCCCAAGCAAGGGGGAGAAACGCTTGACGCAGTCAATGTAAACCTGGCCTCAGGTAAAAAATCAACCCAGCTGAGAGAAAAGGAAATGTCAGGTGAAACAATGTTGCAGGAGTGAACCGAGGAACACGTGGCGCAGGTAACGAACTGATTACTCAGTACAAAGTACTGCGCCGACAGGTATCACGACTTCAAGGGCAGTGCAGGAGACACAACAAAACTGGTGCCTGCAAATCACCCGCAGAAAGTTTCGAGGGTTGGAAATTTACTCCGCAGTTTCTCTCGACCTAAAAAATGGGGCCTGAGGCTGTCGCTGAGACCCTGTCTCCCTCTTCTGTTGATATTTGGCGCCTCGCAGTATTATCGGTTACGTAATGTCTGTGTACTTTTCCTGGAAAAGCAGCGATTGGATGTACTGCCTCCCAGATGACAGCACCGGCCGGAGACCCAGGAAATGTCTGAAATTGCCGAGAAATTTGTGGCAAGCACCTGCTGAGGGTGGGGCCGGGCGGCTGGGCGGGAGGGGGGCGACTGGGTGGGGTGGTGGGATAAGGGGTAAACCAAATTGGAAAATGATTTCGTGCTTGAAATCTTTTTTTGGCTTCTGCACTCAGTAAAAGGAACATAATTTTCAAGAGTTGCAGGTTTCGGTTTTTGTCGGATTTCCACGTGACTCCGGAGAGTTTGATGTGCAACAACATTACACGGTAAAATAACACATTTGTGGGTTCATTGGAAAATGTAGTGCACAAGCCCCGTGCTCTCTTTCAGTGATTTTGTGTTGCTGTTGTATGGTTTGATTGTTCCACGTGCAATTTTTGTTGTAACGATGCCAAGATGCTTTTTCAGCAAAATTCATCACAAAAAGATTTTTATCAAACGAAATTGCAGTTGTGAAGGTTTCAGGAGAACAGTGCAAATCTGTCTTCTGTTTGAGTAATTCTATTTGAGTTGAAGCCAGTACATTTGGACCGCTCTGGTCTGCCGTGCCTTTCCTGTCCTGACAGACCCGAAAGGGAAGGCGCGTGCAATCAATGATTTTTCAATCAGATGAAATATTGAACAGTCGCAGAGGTCGTTTGTTGCATTTTTTCCTCCGGTATTGACGCAGCGTCGCCCCAGACACACCACGTGATTGATGGTCATCCCCTTGATGACCCGTCCCCTGCTCTGATTGGCCCAGAGCGCGTGGACCTCAGTACTCAAACCCAGGCCCCCGGATGTCATTTCTGCTCGGCGCAAATTCTCAATTTCCTTTCGCAGGCAATGTCAGAATCTCTCCGTCGTTCCTCATCGTATTCAAAAAACGATTTTCACGGGCGCGTAGCGTGTGGGACAGATCCAGTTTGTTCCCCCTCCCCCAAACATCCTTTGTGGCTCCTGCTCAGATCAATTTCTTTGTTCTGAATTCTTCCACACTGCTGATTTCCAGGATCAAGGTGCCAAGTACTCATCGAGTACTCGCACTGTATTGTGTACTCGGCGTGTCCAGGACGGCTCGGGGCCTGCGCAGTTCAGATCGGCTATGCTCAGATAGGCTCCGTTTCCTGGAAAAGCTGCTCGTAAATCCTGCAGAATCCACAGCCAACTTTCTTCGGGGACTTAGTGCAGATTCTGCAAGAAGTTTCCTTCCCAGGAAAAGCGGGAAATGATGGGCCTTGAGCCGCACTTGAGGGAAACATACTTTTTCAGCCCGAGTTATCTGTGGTATGTGCCTACACGGGCTCCAGTGCGGCTGCCCTGGTCAGTGAGGCTGTTGGTATTCAACATGCTCTTTTTTCTGTGAATGCGTGCAAACGATCGGTATATCTTGGCCATAAATAATTTCCAGCTATCAGAGGAAAATGAGAATCATCCATTTTTTATATCCGCCACCTTTGGAATGCAAATTGAACATTAATCTAACTGATCCAGCAAAATACAACGTTTGAAAGCTGCAGGGTGTCCACCGGAAAAAAGCAAGAAGAGGGAATGATGGTATCAGCTGCTGACAAATTTTGAAAGCACAGTAACACAGAACGGTGGATACAACCTGCGTTGTTGTCGTGTACGTGTTGCTACCTCAAGAACACCGCAAGAGGCAACCAAACCATCACTTCAATTTTGCCCATGTCAAGAGCAGACCTCAGGTCGTGGGGCTTATCATCTGAAAGTTCCCTTTGCATATCCAACACTCTCCCACAGTGAGACCCCCACCTTCCTCCCTTCCCCCCCCCCCGGTTCCCTTTCCCTCTCAGTCTCTATCCTCCTCAGCACGACGACACAATACGAAACGAAGGGGTCCGGGGCAAATCAAGATCAATGGTCCTTTTTATCTGCTGCAGATGGTGACCTGAAGACACCGCTAATGGCGCAGGGCAGCCATATTGGAAACGCTCGCCTCACTGATTTGCCAGTTCAGTTCGAGGTAGGTCAAACTTTACAGCCGTTTTGCCACCGTGTTGACGCTTTATATTCAAATAAACGGCCGCGACGTGTGTTAACTGCGGCCTGGGTATCACTGCGAGGAGCCTAATTGCAGATTTAATAATCCCGTGTTGTGCCGCATCACAAATAGCACTGGACCCGTGACACGTGATTTGTGAGTTTTTCCTCTGATCATGGTACGGACATTGGGATCCAACACACGAGTTTTCGTGATCAACATTCCTCGTACAGTACATGTATTGTCGTGCCAAAACAAAACTGAGGGACTGATTCTTTGGGCCCCCAAAAAAGGCGGCAAGCGAACGCGTCCTGGACTCAGTTATTTCGTTGTTTGGTTCAGGCTTTTGTGTCTTTTTTGTCACACAGACACGCCCAAACTGTTTTGTACTTGTGCTTTATTCACCTTTGCATTGGATGAAGCAAAGATTTTATGAAGTCAAATTTTCTTTACGACAACGTTGTGTGGTCAATTTCAACATCCAGGTTTCGAAGAAAATTTTCACAGATTGTTGGCTGAAAAATTCCACTGTTGTCGGGTGATTTTTGCTGGATCATGTCCGGCCCAAAAATCTTCCCCTGAAAGGCGAAATAATTTTGAAAGTGTGGACTCCCCAGTGCTACTGGTAAAATGTGGCAATGGTCAGTAGTCAGACAATCTGAGGAATTTTGAAGGCCTTGAAGTAAATCCCTCGCACAGAACAAACCGCAGCTCGCAACATTTCAAGGAGAATTCAGAGAATTCAGTCAAGCACTTCTGCTAATCTCAGAAAAGGGTTCGTCGTTCTGGACTTCGTGCAGCGCAAGTGGAGAAAAACACTTCCAATGAACCCGAAACTGAAAGTTTGAAAGAACTTTGGCAATATCTTCCGAGAATTCGTGCAGTCAAGTCGACGACGTTCTCTTTCAGTTTCGATTTTGATACAATTTTCAGTGACAATCTCGTTGATAAACAACAAGATCAAAAACAATCGTGGAATATTGCTGCGTGACACCAAAAAAGTCTCCGATCCTGATATTATTCCGGTGTAACGGAACCACATTCCGACCAGGGCCACATTTAGCCGGCAGAATATGGTCCTAAAATATCAGGACCAGGTTCTGCCCTCCTGGCACAGACGGGATGTGGTCCTAACAAATTTTAGAACCAGACCATGATGTCGTGGTGTGGTCCTGAAATTTGAGGACCACATCCCGCCGGCGGAATGACATGCGGGGCAGAATGTGGTCCTGAGACACTGGGCAAAATTTTTCTTTTTTTCAAGCAATCCCCACACCAAAAATCATAGGGTTGCTTCACCCTCGGTCCATTTTCCTTCACGAAGAAAAATTCGAATCTGCGATACCACGAGATTAGATGTACTCAGGCGCAAGATCCCTCCGTTATTCCATCCTAATATCGCTCGCTCGGGGAGGCAACCAGACCATCGGGCTTTTCTGCTTTTGAAAGTCACTTTCAAGTGGCGATCAATACTTTTTTTCCTGCTCGCTACATCCCAGACAGACACACACGTGTTTTGCAAAAACAAAAATTAATAACTGCCATATATTTTTTCAATTGACGTTTTCAGCAGATGGTGAAAACTTTTGACAATAATTTTTTTTCAACATTTGAGAGAAAAAAAAATATAGAGACAAAGGAAGGCGAGGAGAGAGAGAGAGAGAGAGAGAGAGAGAGAGAGAGAGAGAGAGAGAGAGAGAGAGAGAAGCGGTCTGCAAACATAATGAACGATCTGAGGGAAAAAAATCGATGCGACTGTCTGCGGCGAGGTGGAGAAGATACAGATCCACATCCATCCTGATCAGGAGAATTACTGATTCTCGTCTCAACTGCGGAAAGGCGCGTGGAAAGAAACGGGGAGGATTTGAATTGCATCGTCGAACTCACAGAGATCTGCTCTCGGTTGTATCGTGTCTGTTCACAACTGTGTTTGACAGTAGAAAACGAAAAAAAATCATCGTGCCGAGTTTGTTCGAAGCAAATTACAGAAAACTGTGTTTGTGCAGTGTAAATAAATTTCGAGAACACCCGTACTTCAAGAGCTGCTGTTCTCACCAGAAAAAAAAGTGTTCTCGGCAGCTGAAATAATGCACGTGTGCGCAGCAAAGCCACCCACATTGGAGGCAAATTGTTTCTGTTTCTGCCTCACATTTTTCTCCTGTCAGATTCTCTTTTCTCTTCTCACAAACGTTGCTTTTCAACTGACGCAAATGACCCAAACGTTGCGTCGAAAAAATAAACCCACGGGACATCGCAAACAGGTTCGACTCAACTGCAATCCAACCTGCCGTGTTCGTCTTGACCTACTTTAGATAAGTCACGTATACCCTGAAACACCGAGCGAGTGCTGCCTTGCGAGTGATACACTCCCCGGTGTTCGGGGTACCTGTGGCCTGTCTACAAACGTCGCGAGAGAAGCAGGGACGAAGCGGAGGGGACCTCGCTGAGGAACGTACGACCATCCAGAGAAGCTGAAGAAGGAGACGCAACTCACGCCAAACAAGAACTCACCTCTTACGAACACCCAAGTCAACCACAAAAAATTCAACAACCTGTTTTCGTTCCTTGACACAACCGAATGCCATAAAACTCAAACAATTTTCCTGTTTTCGTGCAGATCAAGACCAGTTTGGAGAAATTTCAAAAAGCAAGTGCCTTATCAAGACTGGGTGTAAAAAATTCTCTTTTCGTCAAGAATAGTTTTGTGGGCAGAAAACGACAGGGTGTACCCAATACACGGCTGGGAAAGCGTGGTCCAAACGGAAAAAGAAACAGTGGGTGAATGTCGAGTTTAGAGTTTTGTAATACATTTTCCTGGTGTGTCGTTCGTCTTGACCAGGCACAACGGAACCTTGACATCCTGAGTTGTTTGCTCGTGGGAAATTTATCGCTTTGTTTGGGTGCAGCGTGGACGGTGTGCGTGTCAAGGGGATGGACAGCAAACAAAACAAACAAAACAAACAAAACAAACAAAAACATCTGGCGAACATCAAGTTTTGGAGTTTAAAACCTGGGAAAACAGTCACCGATGGATGCGGGTCATTCAGTACGAACAAAGGTACATTTGAAATTATCTCCACAAACATTATTTTAAAAAGAAAACCTGCAAAAATGTTTCTGATTTCATTTGCCATGGGAAACTGAGTCAAAATCTAACCCTGTGGTTCGCACGCACTCTGGTAAATTTGCTGATCTCAGAGAACAAATTTATCAGAATAATGAATTTATGTTCAAGGGTTTTGTTCAAGGTTTTGTTACAAAAATCCACGACTGATCTAGGTTGGTGCCAAGACAATCAATTCTTGCTCGACCCCGAGCCAGAAAAATTCAGCTTTATCTGCTCAGTTTCTTTCAAAATAAATTGGCATGAGAAAGAGTGACGTGGGAATTTGCCTATTTTTGCCACAGTCATTGTGCCACGGTGATTATGGCCCTGTCGGGAGTCCACCAATTGTGTTGTTTATCAGATCTGTGTGGTGCAAGATTCTTCCAGTGAAAGCTTCAAATTGTCCATGTTGTGAGTGAATAAACTGCGGGACATTTTTGAGGTCAAGGTCACGAAGGTCGAGATCCGCTTCCCGCGAGCCGATCGTGAGGCTTCAAATTTCGGTGCTGACCCCATTCGTGGGCTTCCTGCGGGGAGACTCAGGAGTTGGTTGAGTGACCGAAATTGGAGAGAGGATCTCAACAAAAGTTTTCTTTCTGACCTGCTTCAGTTTTGCCTTGATGGCTGCATGGAGGAGAAAAGTCGGGGCAACTGTGGACTTGACATCGTGTCTATCCACCTGTAAAAAGGACTTCAACTTTTTTTTTACCCTTGGTTTCACAAAGGCTGATCTACGATTTGATCAAGGCAGGTGCCGTGCCCTCTTGACAGGCCCAAGTTCAACTTTGAAAATTTTGACCTGCAAAATGCAGCGCGAAAGAATGGGAACCAAACAAATTAATGGGCGAGGGTGCCAGCTCCACAAGCCCCCCCCCCCCCCACGCACCACTTTGGTCCCACTCAGGACTGGATGTTTGAGGACTGAAGACCTTGTCACGGTGGCCAAATTCCACAAGTCCAGCTATAAATCTCACGGAGCCTCGCGTTTTCACGATCCTGCACCACAACTCTGAGATAGCTGTAACGCGTTGTTTCGCTCTGGGCGTCAAACAGTGCGTCCCCGAGTCTGTAGCGTTATCTGTGGCGACGAACACTACATTCCTGCTCCACCCTGTGTTGTGTCTCAACGATCTGTTTCGGTCAATCAGTGACCTCACACGCTTGAAAATATCCAGAGAAATAAAAATTCTTGAAAACAAATTTGAGAAACACCCTCAAGTTTCATTGTGAGTTGTTGTGTGGTGAGACATGCAAATCGAATATGGGAATAGGACGGTGAAGATCAGCAAATCCTGCTCAGTTTTGAAACTTTTTCTGAAGAGAAAATTGTTATTTTCCACATTTCAAAAGTCAATTGTTGTGTGCGTCAAAGGAGCAAAGAATATAAGGCTCCAGCTGATGTCAGAAGTGTTTTGAAATATTCGTGCAATATTCTCTGACGTCAAAACCTCAATAATTTTGTGTTGAAAATTTGAGACAAAAACACTTTTCGACAGAGTTCAGGTGCACCTCCCAGTCTAGAGCAGAGAATTTTAATTTTGTGCACTTGGAAACTGACAACATACTGTCCAAAGCCAGTGTATGCTTGGCTGGGTTCACACACAAAGGTTGAGGGGTCAGCCTCAGTTGATGAAATATTAGACATTATCTTCACTGCATTTTGGGCTAATGACCCACCGGTGTCTGTATGAATATTCACCCGTCCCTCTTCCTTCCCGCCACGGTCAGACAGGAATTTTTCAAGACATTGACCCGAACATTCCAGCCCTGCAGTTCAAGTCCATCGCACAGTTGGGAAGAGATAACGTGCTCAAAATAGTAACCAAACACGAAGGACTGAGAAAGGCTGATCTGAAACAACAGAAATCCTGGGAATGGGAGAAAATATTACCTCGACATTTCTGGACTCACCCAGGTAGAATAGGTCGTATCTGCCAGTAGAGATGCAGGCGAAGTACACCGTGGTCGAAACAACTCGCTCATTGACTTCAGGCCAAAAAATCTATTTCCTGGTAAGATATATTTGTTGCAATATTTTGGCTGCTGAGTACAAGTTTCTCACGAGTATTGATCTCCATGGAAACGTCGTTTTGTGTGCACACGTGCACTTCATCGATCTGTGTTGGTCAACGTGGCCAAGAAGTCTTGAAATTGTTGGTGGTTGTGGAGGATTCTTGTGACTGAAATGAGGTCACCATGTTGTGTGTGGTTCTCTATGCGTTTTGCACCAGAGTATGCCAGGATTGGGGGCAGCCAAATGATAAATTTTAACAAAAGAACGTGGAAAACTGTCCACGTCATTATGCTTTTTGCTGAACAACACATGCGAAAAAATATTTCAGTTTTTGTTTTGAGACCCTGCCAGTGGAAAACGTCATTGCGAATCAATGAAAATTGTTTTCCCTTCCGTCTGTAGCTCAGAATTCAAACATGGGGGCTACCAGTGTGGGAGGCAGTATTCTGGGTCCCAAATTAGCGAACATAAAACACCACGTACACAGCGAGAACCAGCAACTCTTTGACCCAAACCGCCAGCGTACTACCGACAGGCATAAACCCACTTATAACTGGGTTTATATTTTGTTGGCTGTTTCACCGACTGCGATATTTTGCAACAGGTTTGCTCGTTTGCAAGGAAATAAAGCAGCCATTGCGCGAACCGGTAGGCAAATTGGCTGTTCCCGTTGGCATACATTCTGCTACAAATTAATTTATTCGCACAACAGGAAAAGGGCCAAATTTGTGGCCAAAAAAACCGCCACCACTGTATATTTTGTGCAGCGTATGCCCATGAACCGTTTCAGAAACAAACAACAAGTAAATGTTGCTCAAAGAGTTCCAACTCGGATAAAATCCCTGCAGCTTTGCTGGGTACAACAGCAAACGTGTTTTTCCCGTTTTTAAAATCACGATAAATCGTCGCAAATGGGCCTCTTGTGGGACATCACCTCTCGTCAGTTTGAGCACTTTCTCTGAATCTAGGTCACCGATCCAAGATGGCTGACTTCTTCCCTTGCCGAGTGAAGCCAGTAGAGAGAAAAACACCGTCTCCCCATCCTTCGGCTGCGGTATGTTTCTCCTCGTTTCTCTAAATTTTCTTTCTCCAACCGTTGGCTAGATTTTCTGGACGTGGCGGAAGTTTTTTTTTTTGCGAGGCATAGTTTTCACGAATTTCATCACAGTCGACTCAGCCACAGACACAATTTATCGACTGGATGAAGGAAATCGCAGAAAAGCCTCTTTTGCTAAAAGAATAACGATCGCGTGTTTTAAATCTCCTTCAAGATTGATCGAAAACGAAGAAAAAAAAAATTGGGCCTCAAAGGCCGTTCGTGGTCTCCTAATATTCGAGTGGCTCTCTCTGCAGTTGCTCTCTCGTCTCACCCTATTCGGATACTCCCGTCCGGGATATTTTTGGGAGAGTACTATTTTCCTTCGTGAGAGAGAAAGTGAACAAAATTTCGAAAGCTTTCGAACAAAAACTTTTGTCACAGTACCACGTCACATTGCTGAGAAACTTCAAGCTTGGTCCGTTTAAAACCCCACAAATTTTCTCAGACTTGTTGAAGACATTTTTGTAGCAATTTTTGTGCAAATACTATGGTCTGAAAATGTTTGGAAGCACAAGCAGGTCATTCGGATGTTTTTAAAAATTTTTGACAAAAATGAAAAGTTTTCAGAACAGAGCAATTTCTTTGTTCCTCCGAAGCAATATTTCGCAGCACCTGGACACGATCAGACATCAACTGAACCAAGGACAACAAAACTTCCAACACAAAATTCAAAATTCTGTCTTCAAAAATATTTTTTGCGAGACCCTGTTGAATGGCTACAAAATCCCAGAACAAACAAGTACAGGGGTCCACTGTCTCAGGTTCTTTTTTGCCTGTGCTATTTGACTGAGGAAGTCGAAATGACAAATACACGAAATAATTCAGAATTTTCTTGGGGGCTTAGAAATCTTGAACAAAACATTCAAGCAACAGAAAAAGTGTCCTGTCATATCATATTTTTGATGTTCAAGATCTTCTCGCGTGAAACATGGAAAACAAACCCGACCCTGTTCCTCTCCACGGATCCACCTCCTGGACAAAATTCTGCAGTGTAAGACGAGAGGATCGTTTCCCGTCGGACAGGAGTGAGCAGATGTAATTGCGGAGTCTGGACGCCCCTGTGTCCGTCCTGTCCCATTGTCCAGATTCATTGTTATGCACGACGCGGCCTTGAGATCCGATTGCTCTGCTCTTCTTCCCTCCTCATTCCCAGCCCCGCTGATTCTTGGAGAAACTTTCTGCCTTATTCTCCTGCGGATGCGAGGTCGGAAGTGGATGGGCAAGGGGGAACCGAGGGGCTGGGGTTTGATTCAGCGAGGTTCAGCTTGGGTCAGGGTGCCAAACCAACGACAAATTTTGGACACAAAGATTTTCAAAACTTGTGCAGGTCCACTTGTGACACAAATTCAGGTGACCAAAATTTCTTTCAATGTTGGGGGGGGAGGCTTGAGGGAACTTGTGTCCTGCTCTCTGGATCTACCAGAATTTTCGTCCGTCGCTTCTCGGCGTGGCTCTCGGGCCCGCTTCCTGAGACTGACGGAGTCCCCGTCTCTTGTTTCCTGATGAGATATGGCGGGAGAAACATGTATCATTTTTCTGACAACCAAGGTCAGAGACAAAAAGCGGAACTTTTTTTTTCCTGCAAAACTTTGCGTGGTGGCGGGCGGCGGGGTGGGTGACGTGAATGATCGGTTGCATTGTTGTCTGCGAGCCTCGCATGCGGAATCGATGATAACCTTTGTGGCATCGAGGTCTCCACCTGGACCCACAACACGTGCAGCTCTGCTGTAACAGTTGGTGCCTGTCACACTCAACGCCTTTTCAAAGGCATGTCTCACAAAACTCTGATTGGTGTCTTTTTTCTGTTGAAGAATATTCAGTGTCATTCTGCCTGTGGCGATTTTAAGTTTTTGCTCTCCCCCTTTTTGTCAGTGTAAAGCGAAGGTCAGAAGAACCATTCCCGCGATGCCGTGAGAACCAAAGACGATTGAACACCCAATACCACAAAGTCTGAAAATGCCACCAGTCGTTCCAATGGCCATTTTCTCTCGTACTGCGCTCACCTTGTTCACACGACGAGAAGCCAAATCCACAAAAGGGTGCAGACAAAATGTAAATGCAAAATTTTCACAGTGCATAGCACGCCGAAGTTTCAGGGTTGGGTGGGTTCAGGGTCTGTGTGTGTGTGTGTGTGTGTGTGTGTGTGTGTGTGTGCGTGTGTGTGTGTGAATGTGTATGTGACCTCTCTGGGGCAAGTGTGGAAATAAAACGATTGTACCAATAACCAACGGCGCAAGCTGACGGGTGAAATTATTTTGCAAGGGTCGAAGGGCCGGGCCACAGAAGATCCAACCCAAGTTTTCGTGTGTATTTTGTTCAAATTTCGCTCCCGACACATCTGAAGGTACACACAAGAATTCAGGCTACGAAGGAAAATAATTCTCTCAAGTGGGTACAATTGTTTTGCAACTCTTGGTCCCAGAACAGGTTTCTTTTGATATTGATGCTTTTCCTTTGTCTAAAATCTCATCTCACTGCAATACGAACTGCGACATCATTCCCGCAACTCGCAGTAGACAAAACGAACGAGCCCTGTCCATCTATAGAGCCAGAAACTAAAACAATTCCCAGGGTATTTGAAAACAATTTTCTGCATGACGTAACAAATGCTGCTGCCATGCTGCTGTCTGGGTTGGTTCTGGGCTCAAGAGCTTGAGGGTCAATGACCTTGACCTTGTGACCTTGACCTGAAGGTCAGTGACCTTGCAGGTCAGTTAGGATGACCTTGACCTAGGTCAAGTCATGACCTTGCAGGTCAATGACCTTGACCTTGTAGATGACCTTCACCTTGACCTTGGGTACCCAAGGTCAGGCAGGTTATTGCCAAAGGTCAGGATTGACCTTGAAATGTTTTGCTTGGAGTTGACCTTGAGCAAGTGAGGATCTGACCTTGAAATCAAGGTCATGAGTCCTGATTGACATGCCACAGGAACATCCACCGTTGACATGCCGCAGGAACGTCCGGCGGATGTTCACACCAACAGAAGGACGCCGCACGCTGCTCCGGAAACGGAAATGGATCAGAGACGATATCCCCGGAAATGAACTGTCGCAGAGACCGATCAGTGAGTAACGCTGATCGTTGTTGCGATCACTGGTGCTTGTGAGAGTTTGACAGGTGCCCGTGTGACAGGAGCAGTCGCAGAGTTGACAGGCGCGACCTGGCAATGTAAACAAACGTTGCATTCATACCCTCAGAACTGAGGGTTTGGAGTGTACGCTATTTACCTGAACACCTCAGTTCTGAGGGTTTGACTGTACGGCCAGGTGTACGAGCCTCGGGTGTGTTGCACTCGACGCAAATCAAGACAATGCGTGCAGAGATCATTTGCTGAACAGTGACAAAGTTTTATTTATATTAATAACACTTCACAATTAGTGTACAATTATTTCAACGATTGATTATACTTTTCCACTAAATTTTTGGTGACCATGCCTGTTCTGTGTCCTGACCTGCGCGCAGCGTTGATTTCATTGACAAGTCTGAAGAAAACTTCAGGATCCAAGGCATGTTTTCCTGGCCGGAAATAACGGATTGCTGTGTCTTCTGCACACCAGCGGCCGAGCTGCATGACTTCAAAGCAAGAGAGAACCCTGACAAGTCTTTCTGTTGCCCCACCCATTCGGAGAGCGTGAAGGGTGTAACGGATGGGGTCATACCCTGCCTTCTGTGCCAGTGTTGTGAAGACTTTGCGGACCCAGGCAAAACAGAACCCCAACCCGTCTGGTCTGGTGAAAAATGGGATTCCTCTCACTCAGATTGCCAGAAATTTGACCAAGGCGTTGTGCACAGGATTGGGTAGTTTCCAAGGAAAAACCAGCTTGAAAGGTTGCGAAGGCAAGCGACATTTGGCAGACGCAAATGTTAGTGTGACAGCATCGTCCGACCAAGTCAGTGAGTTATATTGCAAGCAATGTTGATACAAAGCGATGGTGTTGTTGGTGGCAATGACAGATGTGACAGTGTACTCAGAGGGTCGCAACATGCAGTACTGAGCAAGTCGAAACATGGCCTCATAAGCCTTGCAAAAATACTCTTTGTGGAGGGATGGTAAAAATACCAAAAATTGGTTGAGGATGTCCTCTGTGACTGCCAAACGTGGGTCAGGCGCTGGGGTGTGGGGTGCGATGTTCTGCACGCCTCGGAGGAGTTGTGTGATCCGAGGGGACCACAGGGGTGCCACCACCTCTTTGCATCTGAGAAAGTAGCGCAAAGCCGTGATTTTTGATGCAATGTAGTCATGTTTGCGGCCTTGCAGAGACCAGGTAGCGATTGCAAACTCCACATTTTTGACAGTGAGCGCTGGATACAGACCATATTGCTCCATGAGATTGTGGAAATGCGCTAAATCGTTCATGTAGCGATTGCGGGTTGTGTGTCTCAAACTCAACGAACCGAGTTGGTCAATGTGCGCCAACACAGAGGCCACAGGGAAGGGGCCAGAGGTTGCGGGGTTGACTGCATTGTTGGGTACTTGCGGTGAAATTCCCGGAATTTCAGTCTGCTCAAGAGGCCCGCTTTGGTGTTCAACTTTCCAGGGATGTGTCTTGCTGTTACGTACAACTGGAAAGACAAAGACGTGAGGGTGAGTCTCCTCATCAAGTCTGCACAGAAGTTGCACTTGGAAAATTTGGCATTGAGGATTTCGACAGAGGCAGTGTTGTCAGAGAAAACCTGAATTCTCTTGGTGGCCAGCTGCGGTGCCCAAATTTCGATTGCCATGACAATTGCAAACAATTCCAAGAAATTGATGGCAGGTTTGTTTTTGCTGCGGAAAAGATCCAAAGGCCATCTGCCCCAGGCCCATTGTGTTCCAAAAACACAACCAAAACCCAAGTTGGGATTTGCAGATGCGTCAGTGTACAGCTCAAGTTCCGGGGCCTGTTGGTGCAGAAAATTGAGGAAGGGAATGCGCATGGGTTGGGTGGAGAAAAATTTCTTCCACATCTTGATATCTTTTTGGGCACCAGCCGAGAGACGCATGTGGTGGCCCAGAGGGAGGCGTACACGTTGCTGCAGCATGTTGTACATTCACCTCAAAAAAGGTCTCCCTGCTGGAAAAGCCTTGCAAATAAATTGCAATTTTCCGAGCAAGGACTGATGCGAAGGTTTTATGCTGGGGCCGTGCAACTTGCAAATTTGGGTGCCTTGACTAGGATAATTTTTAGTGGCGTACTTCTGTCCAAGTTCTGATGCTGAGCGTCATCGCAT
>JAAUXT010131978.1_pt1 | contig 17814 bp, 24 predicted proteins | sample 7278171 | NCBI WGS metagenome assembly JAAUXT01 (sample SAMN14350112, study PRJNA611818) | marine sediment metagenome | isolation source: surface marine sediment (1.8m) | place: French Polynesia: Moorea | collected 2018-08
ACAGGGAATAGATGCTTAATATCAAAATTCTGCTATTTTGCTGGAAATTACCCAGCATCCCTCCCCCCCAGGGGCTGATCACGTGACCCCTTGTGGTTTTGGGCGCTCTTTTCTGTAAAATGGCAGCTGCTTCTGGACGTGCTATCACACTCGAGGAAACAGAGTTGTTGTCATTTCTGAGACAGAACGTCCAGTGCAGGCTTGCACTAGAAGCAGAGAGACAGGGTCTCTCTTAGAGAGACCCGAGGGTAGTGCAGGCCGTGGTTAGGTATTTTTCTTTGGGGCCGCTGCCCCACAACATCTTCAACCGTCTCGTCTGGCGGCTGGCGCACGACCAATAGGTGAGTAGTACCCATGTCACTCCACAAATGAGGAACACGCCTGTCGTCGGTCCCCCCCCCCCCCGGACACCTTTCCAAACAAAGTCCTGACACATAAGTCCCGGTTTTGCTTCTACTGGATAGACAGATCTGTATTCGACTTTTGACAGATCTATTGATGTGAAATTCCGAGGTCCATCTGCAGCTGGATCACAAATAATTTCTTGGTGCCAAATCGGACAACAAAGGCAGAGTTGAGATCTGAACTCACCCGCCTGAGGCCGGACGACTCTCGGGTTACCGCCGCCGACGACGTTGTGCGGGTGACGGAGGATACCCTGGTGTGATCGCTTCATCTCGCTCTTCGTAATCACTGCTCAGCGACCATAGATCTAGACTACACTGTGTCTACGACACAACACTTCAATATGGATGTGGTTGTATTCCAACTCCACAGCTTCGTACACACGTTTTGGCACTCTGCTGCTTTGTGTTCCTGTTCTGACAATCTCTTGACCATGAGGATCAATTGTGTTTCAGTTTTCCTTTAAATTCCGCCACCTCAGCTGTGGAGTTTGAAAGAAGAAAGAAAATTTTAAAACCGCCCAGTTTCGTCTGCTGCACCGTCACGTGACGCCGCAGTTTGCGGCAGTGGCGCCCACGCACGCGCGTCAAATACGCGCGCGTCAAATATGTGCACCAAATTGTTTGTCAAAATACCAAATTACTGTTGGAATATTTTCGAATTGGGAAAGTTGGTGACATTTGAAAAGAAGTTGGTGCAAGTGGGTTCCTGACGGGATGAGGAGAAGAGAATTTCTTATCTGCAGACCTATCTTTTCGGAGCTTGGTCAGGTGCACAAAATTACACCTGATGTTGTCTATTTTTTTTTTTTTTTTTGACAAATTGGTCGTGGTGTATTATTTTTCATCTTCTTGTGCACATGCCACTGTTTTTGTGACCTTCACATTCACACGACACACCCAGCCAAGGGCCAATCATGCGTTGACAACATGACACACCCCTTGGAACGTGGGAGTTTCTTCTTTTCACAGGAAATCTGCCTTTCAGCCCGATTCTTGCAATTCTTGTGCGTTTGTATTTGGCGGTTGCCCGGAAAATCACATTCCAGAAAAGATTGATTGTTTCTGAGAATGTGTAGTCTACGGATATTGAAAAGTCGTAACTGTCAACCAAAGATGCATCAGATCAAAGTGTCAATCAAGTCAATGTACTTGGCACAAGTGTCGTCAATGAACATAAAATCTGAATAGTAAAAGACATACGTTTGAGCAGAAATAATTTGCAAAAATTTTTGTCAGCGACGAAAGATTATTGGTGAGCTAAATACTAAACTGCAAAGAGAGCCCAACTACACTTTTCTCTGTATCCGTAAGTTGTAATATATCCGCGAAGTAGACCGTGCGCCGCTGCGCATCGACCTCTGCGCAGGCAGCCATCAAACCCAGCGGACGCAGCTCAGACTCTGTCAAGCAAATCACAGGTACCGCTTATTTCCTCAGTATCCAGGTTGACAGATGAATGCATTTCGTCACCAAGAATCTACAGAACGAAAAACAGATGATTAATTCAAGGTGTGAATGGTAAATGCTGAGAATATGCTCGATGAATTTGGGAGTACTCTGAAGCCGGGAACCAGACCTGTCAAAAATAGGCGTCTTCTGCCCTCCAGAAATTCATCGTTCGAGCAGCTGCTGTTTGTAAATCGAGCCCAGTTTACTGTCAAGATGGAAGGTGGATGTCTTAAGAATGCTTCTGAATTGCATTTGAAGGCTGTTAGCGCGTACTTTGCCCCAAATTGACTCGATCAGACAAGGAATCCTAAACGAGTAAACAACCTACGTGACTGTTGTCACTCCAAAACTGCGCAGTTTTTGCTTCGAACTCAACTAAACGTTTCGGTCCGCTGAGTCCTCGATTGCTGCAGGAATATGTCATCGCGTTGTACATTTTGTACACGTGTTTCTGTGCCCAAAAGCAGCTTTGATCTTGGATGCAGCTGTTGATCAGCTGAGGTATTTTCTGCGTTGACCTTGACCTTGAAAAGTGAAGGGCAATGAATGACTGCAGCGGCTGCAGTGCGGTCCCTGCAACTCACACGTCCAGTGCTTGTCTGCTTAGCTTCAGGAACATCTTTAGAAGCAGTTTCTTCCCAATGGGAGACCTGGAAACGGCACTGTGCAGTGGATGAGGAGCGGAGATTTTTCGAGAAAGTTGCTCGTGACACATTTCTTGAACTTTGTCAGAGCACAGAGGTTGCGGAAAGTTCATCTGCGTCGCTTTGCTGGGAATTGAATTCGACCAGCCAGTCGCCGCATAGCTGCGTGAATCGACGAGTTATGCTCAGTTTTTTTGAGCGCGATCTGCGAGGATTTTGAGTTGAAGTGGCAATTTGCACGATTGGACACAAAAGAATTGCGTCAGATCTCGCTAGATTTTAATTTTGCTCCAACTGGACAAAACATGCCACTGCGTTTACTCGTACGAGTACACCCCTGTGTCGAATTGGCCGAGAGAAAAAACACAGAAAGCTGCTATGAATTGGACCAAACCCGAGTGATTCCAACAAACAAATTTGTCAACCCCAAGTGTTGACATAATTTGCGCCGGAGTGGTCTCGAAGCTGCTTTGCAAAAGGCGTTGTTTCATTTTGACGTGAAGGTTGCGTTTTTTGCCGGTTTGAAACTTCTGTCTTCATTGATGGCAAAACAGGTACCTTCCGTCGGGACATCACTTCGAGATTCTGAAAACATCTTTCCCTTTTTGATCGACAAACACGACAATTCTGTTTGACAGCAACAGACGTTTCTGGGCAAAAATAATCCTGTTGACACTGGTTATGAAAGATAAGATAAAGGCGAAAAATAAAACTCTCAATAACAACAAGCGATTGGAAATTTTCAGTTCAGTGCGGTAGACAAGCCATAAATTGTCTTGTTTGTCAACTGAATGTCATCAGTTCAAGGTTGCGTGACAGAACGACGTAAGTCCCAGGGTCAGGTGACATTTCGTCAGGAACTGGCCTGTGGCCTCGCCCGGAGTGAAACTGTAGTATAAGAGCAGTTTTGCATCCGATCCTCTTTGCTTTTTTTGATCCGACTGCTGTTCGAGTTGTCTACCCCTGGCCTTTGGCTCAGCTTTCCGCATGATGCAACTCTCGTTCACGGAACCAGTTTCCCGTCCTCCACCACCTCTTCCACCTGTAACAAGCAGCCACATTCTGGTTTCAGCCAAGATGCCGTCACAGCGATTTCCGCAGTACCTGAGCGAGGAGCAGAAGGCCGAGCTCCGCGACATCGCCAACCGCATCGTCGCGCCGGGCAAGGGCATCCTCGCCGCCGACGAGAGCACGGGTGAGTACAGCTTCCGGTTCGACGTTTCTGGTTTGATTGAATCTCGAAGGACTCGTGGCAAAGTACCCTTACATCGTTTTGACATTAGTTCTGGATGGGAATTGCGTCATTTTGTTCTCGAAACATGCCAAGAATTTGTCAGTTATGATGTCCTTGCCATGAGCAACAATTCTATCGGGATGGAGCACAGCCTTAGCTTGCATTCCAGTTCAGCCCAACTTGTTCTCTGTCCTTGACAATCACAAAATCAAATTTGTGTGTGGCTGATGATTTTGTTGTCCAGAACTGTGGTTAGTGTTTCGTGCACTACACAAGCAGGTCATATTCAAACCACAGACTCAACGCGGCGGCTTTCAGTCCGAGTCACAAGAACGCAAGTCAACTGTCCAGTTTTGATTTTGTTGTGTCGAACCACCATCTTCTGACGGGAACAGATTTTGACCAGTCGAGTCCAATTCTCAGGGTTCCCACTCGACCTGGAAAAATCACGCAAACCTGGAAAACCTGGAAGAACAGGGGGTTTTCAGCAAAAACCTTGAAAAATATTTTGAAACCTGAAAAAAAAATTTCATTTTGAGGTGTACCTTTTGGTATTTTTTTGTAGTATACCATGTCATAGCTCAGTGCTGAACCTATCCCTGTATTATGTGAAGCCCAGTGTCCATATGTATCGGTTTCGCTCTGCAGGCACGATGGGGAAGCGTCTGTCCCAGATCAGCGTCGAGAACAACGAGGACAACCGGCGTCAGTACCGCCAGCTGCTCTTCACGACGCAGGCCGAGAAGCTCAAGGAGCACATCTCCGGAGTGATCCTCTTCCACGAGACCTTCTACCAGAAGGTGGGGCGCTGTGTGTGTGTGTGTTTGTGTGTGTGTGTGTGTGTGGGTGCGTGGTGCAAGGACAAATGTTCAAGCTGTATGGTGGTTTTGAGATACAACTTTTCGCAGCAAGATCAGTGAACTTTCATAAACGTGGCATTTGAGAAAGACTAACGTTGCTGATCATGATCATCAGAGAGTGAATTGTCATTTGTTTCTTCCGTTGTTGTGTGACCACCATTGCTCATCTTCTGAGTCTCCACTGTTCTCGCGCAGGCCGATGATGGACGTAACTTCGTCGAGATCCTCAACTCGCTCGGCATCGTCCCCGGAATCAAGGTCGACAAGGGCGTCGTGCCGCTCGCGGGAACCGACGGCGAGTGCACCACGCAGGGTACGTGTGTTGCCATGGTGATGCCAGAGTCGGGTTGCGTCACGTGGTCCTGATCACGGAGGCTGGAGACGTCAGAACAGACACGGTGACAATGTGGATGTCAACGGTTGTGTGTGTGTGTGTGTGTGTGTGTGTGTGTGTGTGTGTGTGTGTGTGTGTGTGTGTCTTTGTACGTGTCTGTGTGCGTGTGTTTGTGTGTGGAACAAGGTTGGGTAAAAATAGCGTGTCTCGAGGATCAATGTGTGCTTCGTGGAACTGCAGTATCCAGTGTGGTTCCTTTCGTACAGAGGATCTGGTGTCGCTCCGAACACTTTGACCTCTGTCCCTTCATGCCACCGTCAAAGGCAACTCTCTCGGATCGATTGCTGTTGCCTGTTTGAAACCTGGTGGTTCCAGAACTTTGCTGGACCAAACGGGTGTTCTCACTGTTTTGCTGACCCGAACACCGGTGCAACGCAGGTTTGGACGGTCTGGCCGAGAGGTGCGCCCAGTACAGAAAGGACGGCGCACGTTTTGCCAAATGGCGCTGCGTGCTGAAAATCAGCACGCACAACCCGTCCTACCAGGCGATGGCCGAAAACGCAAACGTCCTTGCGCGATACGCCTCCATATGTCAACAGGTAGAAACTGCAGCCTTCAAGGCGCACAGCCTCCCTTAGCACATAACCTGTAGGAATAAGGTGCATCTGTCAATGTCCACTAACTGCACTTTGAAGACGGGTTGTCTTTGGTACATTGGGATGTGAGGACATGTTCTTGGGAGAGGCTTGGTCGTTTGCTCCAGATGGAAGGTTTCAGTTGATGTTCAAGTTGACGTTCTTGGATCTTGTAGCCAAACTGGTGGTGGACGAAGGGTGGACCGGAAACCTTGTGTTCTGGTCGCCTGCTGTTCGCAAGTTTCACTGCAGCTGAACTTTTTCACTTGTTGATACGTTCCCGTAGCAGCGAGGCGACTTGAACCGAAGATAGGACGGAAGCATTGAAATTTGTTGCTGGGTGTTGGCCGGCACCGCCACACACGTGAAAAATCTCACTTTCAGCGGACAATTCGAAACCGGCTGAACTTCTCACACTGGATGTATCCCGGAGGTCGTCGTTGCTGTGATCTCATCGGAACAAAAAAACTTGCAGGCTTGGACAGACAACAGGCTGCTTCATCCCCTACACACCAACCGTAACGCCACGATCATGTTTGATTTCTGCAGGCCTGGATGGACTCTCTGAGCGCTGCGCCCAGTACAAGAAGGACGGCGCTGGCTTCTGCAAATGGCGCTGCGTGCTGAAGATCCAGAGCCACACGCCGTCGTACCAGGCGATGATGGAGAACGCCAACGTGCTGGCGCGCTACGCGTCCATCTGCCAACAGGTGCCGCCGCTGCTGCTGTTGTTGGCTGGCAACCACGACGCCCGCGTTCTGTTTGCACTCTTGTTGCTGACACACTCACGACTTGACTCATTTTTGCCTGACAAAGTTTTGTGTGCGTTGCAGTGTTGTATATGCTGTGGGATGCACATTGTGCCTCACCAGTTTCGGACGCTCCGATTTGCTTTTGTATCAGCGCGTCTGGTCTGATACTTTTAATTTCAGTTGATAGATCTACACGTAGTTTGTAAGGCTTCAGTTCTCACCCATGTGACATTGTGTGCACAGACATTGCAGGCAATCCGGCTGAGGACCACTTTGCTGCACATTTTATTCACAGCTGTTTACAATAATATATGCTGTTTTGTAGGAGAGTGTAGTTTTGACATGTTTTGTCGGAGTAGATCTGGTTGTTTATTGTGCCAGAAACTAATTTGCGTAAGAATTGCTCGATTCTTCACGCAGTGGCTTTCGTTGTTTCCCCGCTAAATAGTGTGTAAAATGCTTGACTTGTTTGACGGCCAGTTTCCCTCATTTTGTTGTCCGTCTTTAGATCTGGTTGCTTGCCTGCGTGCTTTGTTGGCGAAGTTTTGTTTTGAAAGAAGCCATAAACATTTGCACTTGGACAAACAAGATCAAACACGTTTGAAAATGGTAATGAACATTGAAATCAAATACCCGTTCCAAGGGAGACCTTTCCAAGATAAAAAGAACAACAAAACGCGGCGCCAGTGTTTTAAAAATATAGAAGCTTCAATGTGGACGGTTTTCAGAACGGCCTGGTCCCGATCGTGGAGCCCGAGGTTCTGCCCGACGGAGACCACGACCTGGAGACGGCCAAGCGCGTCACCGAGCAGGTTAGGCACACACACACACACACACACACACACACACACACACACACACACACACACACACACCACACAGGTCCACACACACACACACACACACACACACACAGAGTCTCGCTCTCTTTCTCTCGCTTGCTCGCTCGCTCGCTCGCTCTCTTTCTCTCCCCCCCCAAACACACACACGAACGCACACACACGTGACATTCACTCGTGTCTGTGAACGGGCTGGATTCGTATATCTACCGCACGTAGTTCTGTTCAAGTCGCTCAGTTAAAAATTTTGTACAGGTGGCCCGTGAAGATACGTGCTTGTGAGAAAGCGACCGCCACGCACTCGCTGTCGCTTTTCCTTGTGGAAGACGACACTTGTTTCTGACTGGAGCTTCTCTGCGCTGTAGGTGTTGGCGTTCCAGTACAAGGCGCTGGCGGACCACCACGTGTACCTGGAGGGGACGCTGCTGAAGCCCAACATGGTAACGGCCGGCCAGTCGTGCGCCACCAAGTACAGCAAGGAGCAGGTCGCCAAGGCGACGGTGGAGGCGCTGCGCAGGACCGTGCCCGCCGCCGTCCCAGGTCAGTCACGTGACTGCAGGTGCGCCTGTTGCGTGTAATTTAGTTAAATTGAAGCCAGTGAGTGTGCTGGGTTCACAGTGTTCAGGTGGCAGTAACAGGGTGTTTCGAGGGTGGAGCACTGGACTCGTTGGATTCTTTGGTCTGTTTCTTGTATCCCGTGTTGTGACGTCAGCGCAACAACTGCGTGTGGCGGTCGACATCAGTGCGATTGTGCAAAAGATCTCATGTTGTGGACATGAACAAGCAATTGTTTCTGCGTGGTTCCTGACTTTGTCCTTGTGTCATTGCTGCACATGCTTTGCCCGTACTGCTTTCTGACTGGGTGATATTGTACCGTTATTTGATTCTACCAACGCTGCTCGTGTTTCCAGGCATCACGTTCCTGTCGGGCGGTCAGTCTGAGGAGGACGCGTCGATCCACCTCAACGCCATCAACTGCGCCGAGGGCCGCAAGCCGTGGGCGCTCACCTTCAGCTACGGACGCGCGCTACAGGCCTCCGTGCTGGCGGCCTGGGGCGGCAAGAAGGACAACGTGGGCAAGGGCCAGGACGAGCTGATCAAGCGCGCGAAGGTGAGGATCGAGTAGTAGTGCAGGCCGCGTTCGTTCGACTCGTTACGCATTGTTGTTCAATGGGTGGTGATGCGAGTGCACGCGAGCCCTGAATCGAACACGGCACAAGAACTCGTCTCACAGAACTGAAACACAGACACGTGCGGCACAAGCATTTGAAAGAAACTCCTGAAAGCCAGGGAAGGGTGTTTGCTGAGAACACTAGATCCAATCAGTCTGAATTCGTGGGTTGGTTTCAAGAATTTTGTCGCAGGAGAACTGGCATCAACTTGCTTGTCTCTTCAGCTGTAGGTTGGAGGAGGGCATCGGGTAGTGCAAACACTCGCACAAAAAATTTCTTCCTGGAACGATGAAGGCATTTCTGAACCTGGTAGAGAGAGTGAAGATTTCTTGATGTTTTCAGGCGAACGGACTGGCTGCGCTGGGTCAGTATGGCGGTGGCATCGAGGGAGCCGGCGCGCAGGAGTCGCTCTTCGTCAAGGACCACGCCTACTAAACACAGCGGCCAGCGCTGCCCAGCAACAACCGCCATGTCTCCTAGCAACACATCTCCCTAGCAACGCGCAAATCCGGCTGCTGAGGCTCCAGCTCACCACTCGAGTGCGTTTGTTTGGGGCATTCGCTTGTTGCGCACCGCTTGGCGTCACGTCTGAAGTTGTGGGATTGTGATGGCCTCAACTAGAGATGAAGAGTCAGCAGCTACATGTTACAAAACCCTGTAAAGTAAAACCAGCAGCGAAGCGAAGCGATGCAGTCACGTGACACCATCAGCTGATTGTCGCAGAAATAACCTTTGACGAGTAGTTTCTAGACGGAGTTCAACAATGTCGCCTGTTATTTTGTTACCCTAGAAACCAACCCAGGGGGGAAAGATCAAAACGTAGCAACATCGGCAAAAGCAACGAAACATCTGTACACAAAGCCATAGTGAACACCGCAACTTGTGTAGAGCGAACTGCAAGTGTCGTGATTTTCTGTGGTGATATTTCAACTCACAAATGTCATGCTGTTCTGTAGATGAAATCAGTTTCCTGTACATAGACACAAACTACACAAACTTTCATGCCACATCAAAATACCCTCTCATCGTGGGCACGCGGATACGTGGGGGGATCGTCTTCAGTTTGGTCATCGCGGAGGTTGTATGTTGGTGATGAGTTGTTTTTGTGCAGTATTGAAGTTGCGAGTTGGTTTCCCAGTATTTGTTTTCTGACGGAGTCAGCAATGCGATCACTGTTCAAACCGTTGCAGAAATGCTTCGCTTTTTATCGAGTTTTGATGCGGTTGGTTCGTCGCGTGAGGAGGTGTGTCCCCAGTCAGAGCTTCCCGTTTGTGATTGAAGTTTCCTTCGTGTTTGATGTTTTTGGAATCTTTGGAGCATTTTTGACAGTCAAGCCATATGTTTTTTGGAATCTGTGGAGCAGCATTGATTTTTGAACCAGGTTTTGACTTTCGAATCAAAGAAAGCCCGGTTGATGTTCTCGTGATGTGTACACAGCGCCACATATGCATTCACTAACTTGAACAACGTCAGTTCGAAGCAGCTTTATTGTAGAAACGAGCACTAGGTAGACAGTAGCACATCAGGATGTTGTGTGTTCATCAAACTATCAAAGATCGGTGATATCTTCATTGCTGTAAAGCGGTCCGGATCGACGGGTTCATTGTTGGCGTGTGATGGCACAGCGCGGTGCAAGTCGGGGCTGAAGAGGCAGAATCGCGCTGAACCGAGTAACGTTCATGGTGAGGTGTCTGGTAAGAAAACAACGGGCCGTGTTTCTGTTATTGTTGTGCGCATTCTTTTCCTGTAGGGGTGTTCCCTCCAATACAAACATTTTAAAGTTGAATCACTGGAGAAAATGACTTTGCTTGTTTGTTTCGTTTGTGCGACGTGTGAAATTGACGCCAATTTCCGAACCGTTGAAAGCCAACTGAGCTCAAAACTTGCGCTTTTGATTGCAAGGGAACTGCTGGGCGTTGTGAATGAAGTCGTGATGTACAAATTCCAAGGGTTTTCCAGAAGGAACGTTCTGTGGAATGTTTGCGGCACATTGGTGGCGGTCAGTTTGTGCAGATCCTTGGAGGTTTGCTGCCAGGGACGTGAGCGTTGCTCAGTGAGAGCCCCTCGTCCTTGTCTCCATGACAACGCGTCTACATGATGCGGAACATGCCCAGGAAAGCGACAACGAGCATGCGCAGGAAACCAGTCGCCAAAATGACGAAGGCGACCACCATCCACCAGAAAGTCAGTCGAGACTTCCTGTCGAGCTGGTTCAGCCAACAGGAACAGGACACATGAACCGTGGTCGACTTCATGGCCATGTTCGATTTGGCGCAAGTCCATGCGAAGCACGTCTCCCTTCCATCAGAACCCAGAGGTGTTCGCTGCTACGAACTGTGCGGAGAGGGCCTGTACGGCGACGATCTCTATGGCAACGCCTCTAGATGAAGCGGAGCATGCGCAGAAAACTGAGCACGAGAACGGTGAAGATGATCACCTTCCAGTAGAAGTTGAGCCGCGGCTTCTTCTCCGCCTTGTCGACCGAACCTGATGATAAAGAAACCTTCACCAACCTCACGGTCGTGTTTGCTCTGGCGCAAAGGCTAATTTCCCCAGGCGTCTCCTGGTGAACATGTCAGTCTTTTCCCCGCCAAGGGAGGGGCGGAGGGACTGAGCACGATTGACGCGCACCAGTTTCAATCAGTCTTACCTTGCTGAGGTCCCAACATGTTTGCGAGTTTTCAGCCCGAGAGCACAAGCGTACGTCCAAACACAAAGAGTGTTTCGCTTCACTATCCGAGGTTTGAACAAGACGCAGTTGTGCTCGGCGAATGCAAAACTGCTGCACAGCGCCCAACAGGTGTTTTTAACTGCGTCGGGCGAACAAAAACTCAAAGAGCAGAACATGTCCTATTTTTGCGCATTTGCCAAAAATGTGTTTCAATTTTTGCAAGAAAGGTGGGAGTGAAGTACCTTTTGGAAAATATAATTCTCCTCACCGAGAGTTGGGACTGCACAAAAAAAAACAAACAACAAAACGATCGCGGCTCACCTCAATCTGATGCAAATGTGTTGTGCCGGAATGCTGACACAAAATTTGTTCTTTTCAGCAAGACCAACCCTGCAGTTTTTTTCACGTCTCAGCGGTACGAAAACTTGTCAAATGTATCTGACTGCAAAACCTGTGTGCGACACATTTTTCTGCTCAGCAGTACTTATGTGAACTACCCAACAAGAAGCTGCACATACAGCTGTAACATATATATGCAGCACGCAACTTTAGTGTTCCACACTCAAGTCATTTCAACCGTGGACGCCAAGGCACGAACAAAATGAATCTCAAGTTCCAAGATGCGTATCTAGTGTTTCTATCTTTGATCAGTTTGACAAAACGCACCTGTTGTCAACATAAATAACGTCTGTTACGTCAGCTGTGTCTGTGGCGGAGGCGCTGCGCTTGGTCCTCACAACCACGCGCAGTTATAACAGTGGAATTGAAAAAGTAAACAACAGAAACAAAACGCTGCAGCATGTGTGCTTCATCAAACACAATGCACTCCACGGGACATACAATGTTGTACTCGACCGCACAGTTCACACACCTCCATGAAAAGTTCAAGCAGACTGTCACACAATCAAACATGTTTCAAGTGTTGAGTCCTCTCATTGGTGCAGATCTGTCTCGTGATATCTCGTGCAGGAACGAGACTTCAATCTCCTCACGAGAACGTGTCTTGATCTTCTGGTCCCATTACAGCTGTACCCTGAACTTCAAACTTTTGGCTCTTCGGAGAACATGCACGCAGAAGGCCTTTGCGCTTGTTATAACAAATGCAATTTCACAAAACAATATGCAGATCACAATTCCCAGCATCACGTCTGCAAAGGTCAAGTCTCAGGTGCACCGTCTTCACAAGTATCTTCACACAATGAACGCGAAGAAAAGTGACACTGGTGTGGTATAAGTACAGAGTCCGAATCACAGTTGACACTGAAAGACATTGAGCAGAAGAATAACAACTTCAAACAATTTCGGTCCTGATGGAAACATCAAGGGTTTAACACAATGAGCAGGACTCTGTTTCATTCAAGTGATCTCTGAGTCCCGGTCACCTGACCAAAAAACTGAAAGTGACCGGGGAGCGTTTGATACAAGGCTCTAAACAGCTGTTGTAGATCTAGTTGGACATGGACACACCGTGTCCTGCACAAACACAAAGGCTCGTCGAGAAACTCGAGTCAACAACACAACATGACACTGAACAATATCACAGCCCAGGTTCATTTCACACTTCACACTGTGATGCCATCCTCCGGCTCAGCAAGGTCAGCCCATCCAACGTGGAGGCGTCCCTCACACACTTAGGTACAATTCCATGGTTTGGTATGCTCCATACCGGATCAGTCGTGCCATACGTGCACGAGCACGCTGTACGACCAACTGGTTCTGGGTCACCACTGGTTCGGAGGGCCCAACACACGGGCATTGAGCATGAATTTTGAGTGCTGCCCTGTCGGCAGCTGTCCTGACCGCTGCTGCCTCACCCCAGACTGACTGCCCCAAACACTGCAGCCCAGCCATCACAGCTAGAACCTCACCGCTCTTTTCCCTGAGCTACTTACCCTGTTCCCAGGACCCCTTCTGCGACTGTCCTTTTCTTCGACCACCCGTCCATGTCTCTCGCTCTGCAGCCCCAAGACAGCCGAAGCACCACCAACTGCGATCCCCTCAACTATCTCCCTTATCCCTGGTGTCCCATCTCTGCCCCATGCTGCCCCCCTGCTACCCCACCCGTCTGTCTGTCCCAGCCTTTTGCTGCCCCACCCTTCTGTCTGTCCCTGTGCCCCAATCTCCCTCACGGCGAGAATCCGGTCATGTACCGTCAGCCCACCTGACGCCTACAGCCCCGGGTGTCGCCCCCTGTCCCGTGAGCCGTCGCCATGGCTACAGGCCCGGGTCGGACACGACGCCCGTCGCGACGAGCACGACGGCGACGAGGAAGGCGACGTAGAGCGCGTACAGGTAGAGGCCGTAGCCGCGGCGGAGCCGGAAGCGGAGCAGCGGGACGAGCACGAGCGACCCGGCGAGGCTCAGCAGCAGCGCCGCCGTCAGCACCACGTCCAGCAGCGTGAAGTCCAGCTGCGGCACGAGAACGTATTCATTTGAACAGGCTGCGTTCCATTTCGCGTACCGTATTCACCCGTGTACAAGTCGCACCCAAACATAAGACGCACCCCAACTATTGCCTTGATTTTCTGGTATCAAGTCAATCAAAAATATAGCAATCTCATGCCTATGCATGAGATGTGCCCCTACATTTGGTACTCAATTTTGGGACAAAAAGGTGCGTCTTTTATGGGTGGATACGGTACTTACGTTACGCGAAAACTGAGAACGCAGAAGAGGGGCCACTTCGTTACTGGCCCGATACAGAACGGTCCGAAAACGCAATGTTGATACACCAAATCAAATTTTGTACCAAACCCACCAAACAATCAAACTTTTTCTAAGATGTGAAGAGTGAGTCTGCCTGTTGCTCGCCACTGACATGATACTCAAACTGCTTTCTGTGCACGTCACCGTGTGTACGCACCGCGAGTTGCTGGCCGGGCTCCCCAACTACCTTGATCGTGAACGGAATGCCGATTCCCAACAAGAGATCTGCACGCACGTCAAGGAAACCAACTTGACTCAAACGCGCTTCGTTGTTGGAACCACACCCCTCACCCCGCCTCCAGACACCCGACCCAAAACCCAGTGAGAACATCCAACGGGCTTTGTCCGTCTTGATGGAGTGATAAAAGGATACTGAAGAGCGGCCCGCCGAAGCAGGCTGAGATGCCGGTGCGAGGGAAGCCCTGACGCGCCATCGCCACGTCTGCGATCAGATCTGCAACCAACGACACCAGTACAGACACAGAGAGGAAGAGGGCGGTCTGCGCAGGACATTGAAGATGAGCTTGGGCGTACATCCAAGTGAGAGTTGATTGCAAAGAGGGACTGTGTGCTTCTAGCAGGTTGACCCGGCGATAATTTGATTGGTTTCCTGTGCCCACTTCAGCCTCTCCCTTTGTGTTTTGTGTTCATCTTCAGCCCTGCACCAGCTGCCCACAGAGGCAGGGCAACTGGGCACTCACCTCCGATGCTGTTGCCCCAGGCGAGGAACGTGAGGCCCAGAACAGTATTGCTGATGTTGAACACAACCCCGATCGCCTGAAACACAACAGCAACAACATCCAATTTTACGTGAATTTTTTTGAAGCATTCTGCAACTGAAGCTCGTGTTTTTGTGACAGCTCGATAGATACAGTGCAGTTGCGGTATTTTTGGCAACACAACGCGAGAGCATGATCCGTATGTGATGGGGAGCGACACCTGCAGCAGGTTGACGATCTCGTTCGCGATCGACTCGATCCACACGACGGCGACGCCGAAGCCGAGGAACGCGAACGCCTGAAACATGACCTTGACAGTGTGACCCTGGGAGAGCGAACGTGCTGGTGTCAGTGTGCAGCGTCGTTCACCCGATTTCCGTGGCCTGAGAAAGCCCACGTGCAGTGCACGCTTCATCCGATTTCTATGCTCAGGAATCGTTTGTTGCATGTCATCAGCGACTGGCCTCCCGCCACCTCCCACACATGTGCACGTCCGCGCTGCTTTCGACAGACGAGGCAATTGTCGCAAGTTTCACGATCTAAGCATGCAAGCGAACCTGACCCTCACCGGGTGATAGAACATCACCGGAGGGTAGAACCTCACTGGGTGGTAGAACCTCACCGGATGGTAGACGGGTGGTGCGTCGTGACTAGATGTGATGAGAACGAGGACTGCGAGGAGGAGGCCGATGAGCAGCACGAGGACGGAGGCGGGGAACACGCCGCCCAACAGGTACAGCGCCGCTGTAAGGGACGGAGCGACGGAGTGAAGGCGTGGAGGGTCCGGGGAAGGGCAAACAAACGGGGTCCTGTCCGACATGCCAACAAGGGTTGAGCTTCACACTTTTCACTGTTTCACAGTTGCCTTTCGTGGGGGAGAACAAAACCAAGAAATAGATCATGGAATTCGAAGGGACAGTTTGATCTTTTCACAGAAAGGCCAGTTGGATTCCTTGCGCAAGGTTGTCTTCAAGAAACCTCAGGGTCTGGTTGACTACATTTGGGTGACATGGGAAGGAGGCATGCACAATTGTTTCAGTTGGTTTTAGGTTCCCGGCGTGTCAGATGGGCCGAGCACACCGCACACAGGAAGGTTCCACCTACCCCCACCCCCACCCTGCTACCCCCCCCTGGATGAGGCTCACCGGCAGCACGTACCTTTGTAGTCGGCGAGGAAGATGGCGACGACCGGCCCGAGGACGCACTGCAGCAGCTGCAGGTCTTTGTTCCAGTTGCTGAGCGGCGCCTCGCGATCCACGACGGGAACCGTCAGCTTCAGCAGCACCGTGATCGGGGTCTGAGTGCGGCGAGAGACGGTGAGGATCAGAAGCGGGATGACAGATCAGGCATGGATACAACTGCCTTCATGGCAAAATTTGATCAAGTTCTTGCAAGCGGCGGCTCGGACAATCAGAAAAACGACACAAAATGAGGGTTCATCAAAGCGATCCTTTGTGGCCGCTTGTCGGTCCAAACATTTGTTGTTTGAGATTTTGAGCGAAACTACTTCCGGTGTGAAACTGACCTTGACGACGATGTAGGCGCGCCCGTACCAGCGCGCCTCCGCCCAGTCGTCGGCGCTGAACGGCTTGACGGCGTCAGCAAGACGCTGGCGTCGCGAGCGCTCGTCGGGCGCGGCGTCGCCGTCGCTGCTGCGTGGCGTCAGACGCTCGACGCTGCGACCCAACACCGGACCCAGCTCTGCGAAACCGAAACGTTTCATTCAGAGACGTTGACACAACAGGACACTTTGCAGTGCAACTTTCCCTTTTCTGCAAGCGGCTGCAATGCGACCGAGTTTCAGTCATGGTAACAACAAGGATTCGCATGACAAGCCCACGGGTTGATTTGCTTTGATTCTTAAATACACTTCAATTTCGTCAACTGAAAAAGGTGTTCAAATCAAAAGGACAGTTTCAAGCTGGTGCAAGGCAGCACAATTTAGGGCAGACGAAAGAGTGAAGAGAGCCGCATGTGTGAAGATACCCCAAAACAAAACTTCAACAGAAACTTCAACACGCACATAATGAACCCTCACGTGTTGTTGAAGGTTCAATTCCACGTCTTTGATATTTTCTGCCCTTCAAACAGGATGAGAAAAGTTGTGTCAAGTTGTGAAAGCTACGAAGCACACAGAAGTTGAGAGGTGCCAGCGAGTGGCGAGTATACCGCTAACAACAGCTATCTACATTTGAGTTGCGTGCAAGGTTAGTAGACGAACGCACAGGCAAGTGAGGCACGAGGTCACTTTCAACAACAATTAAAAGTGAATATTTTTGGCACTCGGTGAAAAACTGTACAAGTTTTGCAGTTACCTGGGTTGTCCAGGTCTTCGTCGTCTGTGGACAGAAAAGTCAACCGATTCCAGGAAACCCATCACACCCATCGCTCTCGCCAAGTCTTTACAAATGCATTCAGAAATATACACACAAGGATTTCACTTTGAGCAGACCTGTCACCTCCCGCGGAACAAAGCAGTTACGCCCTTCGCTGCTCTCTGGGCCTTCTTGAATTCTCTTCCACCCAGGACGAACGCCACTCACCATTGTCGTACTCCAGTTTCCCGGACATGTCCCACGTGGGTTCCTCATACAGGGAGACGGGTCCCTCTGGCAGCTGATTGGCTGTCGGGTTCCTTGCCTGGTTCCCGGCGGTGTCAGAGGGAGCGTACACGGCATAGTCGCCGCTGCGCAGCCCAGACTGGTACCCGCTCTCCGTGATACCTGCAGTGAGGACGTCACGTGATTTTTGAGAAACGAAACCAAAGGCAGTGTAGAATGTTGGATATTCTAACCGATGTGCTTCTGTGTTTTCAGAAGAGAATTGTAATCTGAACCTTTTCGAGTCACGATTCATATCAGTTGACGACCGTGTTCTGATGCAGCCAAGTTTTTCCCAACCTGTGTGGTTTATTGCAGGGTTTGTCGTCTGGGGTTCGCAGGGATGGTTGTTCGCTTCACCGCTGTTTGCTGTAGTTTGTGGAGACTCATCATCACAGTCTTCTGCAATGGCGAGGTAATTTTCCGAAAATTGTGGAGCTGGGCTATCTGAGCCAGCAGCATGGTGGAAACATTCCTGGTACCGAGCACACAGCAGAAATTTATGCAAAACATCAGCTCTTCAAACATTTCGTTCAATGTGAGGCCATTGTCGTTTGCAAGATGGTGGTCTACAGTCTGGGCTCCTCAGAACCACCACACTGGGCTGATTCTGCGATGTTCCGGGGGGGGGGGGGCCGCGGGGCGCGGCCCAGCGCCCAGCCCCGCGCGCGCCACACGGGGGGCGCCGCCGGGGGGGGGGGGGGAGGGGGGGGGGGTGGGGGGCGGGGGGCGTGGGTGGGGGGGGGGGGGGGGTGGCGGGGGGGGGGGGGGCCGGGGCGGGGGGGCGGGGGG
>JAAUXT010122797.1_pt1 | contig 17813 bp, 20 predicted proteins | sample 7278171 | NCBI WGS metagenome assembly JAAUXT01 (sample SAMN14350112, study PRJNA611818) | marine sediment metagenome | isolation source: surface marine sediment (1.8m) | place: French Polynesia: Moorea | collected 2018-08
CCCCCGCCCCCCGCCCCGGCGGGGGGGGGGGGCGGGGGGTGGCGCCCGCCCCGGCCCCGCGGGGGGGGGCGGCCCCCACGGCCAATTTTCCTTCTCAGAGCAACTTGCTGACGAGATGAGTGAGGGTTGTCCAGGATTTGAGGCAGCTGGGCTCTGCAACCAATCCTTGATACCCCCTGGTATTTCAAACTTCTGAACAAGGGGAGAGAGGTGGTCGTCACAGAAAAGGTGGGCAAAGCAACTTCCAAGATAACTCCTCTGCACTCCAAAAGATTGCTTCACCTCAAATATTTGTTCACCCCCACAACACATGAATATTTTAAGATGGCTGCCGCCAGGGTCATTCAGCTTCGTGTGTTCACACCAGTGCATGTTCTTCTTGAGAAGAAGCTGGTTTCTGGAGCACCCAGGCAAACTGTTTCCGATACCCGGTGGAGCGAGTTGCTGGTGATGTCTTCTGCACCTCCGTGGTCGCGGCGCTCATGAGTTGATTGCGTGCGGTGGGTGGGGAAGCCGTGTCCCCCCGAACCTCCCGAGTAGCGAACAGAACCTCCCCGGATCAAGTTAATAACACGCGTCGCCGCGGAACCAGGTGCGAGAGGAGGAATCCCGCTCCATGCGAGACTTGCGCTCCTGCTGCCCTGGGATGTCTGCTTTCAAAAGCAATTACACAAGAAGATGCATTCGGTTATGTTCTCGCCCGCGCTTTCTGTTTCCGAAGCTCATCTCCAACAGCACTCTGAGAACGACTTTGTGATCACAATGAGACTGAAAAACTAAATGTCGTTGTTTTGTGTTGCAGCATTTGGAAGTATGGAGAGCCCTGACGTACAAGGCACGGTCGTTCCTCCTATGAACGTCAACAACATTGAGGCCTTTATCGGCAAACACAAAGGCATTCAGGGCCACCACAACTCGTGTTACCTGGACGCTACTCTCTTCAGTATGTTCGCATTTACGCTCGTCTTCGACAGCATTCTGTACCGACCGAAAACGACTGATGACCTGGACGCTTACACGGAAGTACAACAGGTGCTAAAGGAGTGCATTGTCAATCCACTACGAAGGTAAGTCCGCTGTCGGCACTTCTTTCCTCAGACTTATGCAACCCTGGATTAGATGTCAGTCAACGCGGCACTCTGGAGACAAACTTCACGAGATGGAGGATTGAACTTTGCAAATGGGAGCAGTCTTACAAGGTCGATGCACCTTCCTCTCTTTTTCTTTTCGCTTTTGCTTGCAGTATTGCTCCATTTCTCTACATTTTCGCAGGTACTTCTACGTACGAGCCGACAAGGTGCTACGATTGAGGAAACTGCTGGATAGACTCGGCTCTGTGAAAGGATTAATGAACGAAGAGAAAGGTATGATTTGCAAACAGGAAATGTATTCGTGCGAGAGCGACAATGCAGTCGGAGCTTTTTGCTAAAGTCACGCATACTGCGGTGGATTGTGAGTTTCGTGAAAGCAGACGCCCAGTTAATTATCACACTTGCATTGCGCTGACGCTTCCATGGATGACACTTCTCACACACTTTTTCTTTCAGACCCAGAAGAGTTCCTCAATTCCTTACTGCAGCAGATTATGAGGGCTGATCCATTGCTGAAATTGAGGTCAGTCTTTTATTGTTGACAGTCCTGATGGAAACGCTCGTGTCCTAAGCTTCGCGGATTCCGTCGGTGGGAGCCGGGGAAGCTGTCTCCGGAGTGTCTGTCGCCTGCAGTTCTTTCTGTGGCAGCTCTGAAACAACATTGTTTTCTCTGATTTGTCAACTTTTGTTGACAGTTGTTGATGGTCGTCCAACATATTTCCGAATGCCTTCTGTTTTGGAAAGAAGTGATGTTTGGTGAATCACAAAGTTTAGTGACCATCGTCCACAATAAGATATCAAAATCAATCTGTCAATCAGTGACCAAGTGGCGTCTCTTGCCCACCAGATCAAAACACATAAGTCATTCGATAATATATGACAGCGACAAACAGGCAGCAAATTGACTGAATATTTAGCCTGTGTGCGGCTGCATTGTCTGTCTGTCTCAGTGCGAGACAAAATGCTGTTTCGCGGTGCAGCTCAGGATGACAAAGCGATTTGTGCCACTGTGTTTGATCGCAAATTTGTCTGTCAAGGGAATGTCTCTTGGGCGGAGCCGTGCATTCTGATTTCAATCATTTCCGCTGTAGCTCACGGTGCACGAAAAGGCAGAATGACGAATGAAGTTTTGTCTTTTTTCAGCAACGGCCAAGAAAGTTACTTCTACCAGCTATTCATTGAGAAAGACGACAGGATCGTTCTGCCCACGACGCAGCAGCTGCTGGGCCAATCGTTTCTGCAGTCAGACATCAAACTGGCGGAGGTCTGTTTACCTGACGAAAACGCCCATCGCCTTGTATCCAGTGCACAGAAAGCTTGCTGTGTCAGAGTTTGGCGTAAGGGGACATGTTTGCAACAGTGTGGTGGTCTTTTTTTGCAGGTGCCCTCTTGTTTGATCCTGCAAATGCCTCGATTTGGAAAGAGTTACAAGATGTACAATCGCATCGTGCCCAGTTTGTACTTGGACATCACAGACATTCTTGAGTACGGTGAGTGACACATGTCAGTTCCCAATCGGAACCGGAATGCAATTTGCGACAGGTTATCATTTCGTTTATTGCAAAGCAACACGCACCAAAAATGGTTCCGCCCAAGTTATGTTTTCATTAGTACGTACGTTGTTTGCAGGTCCGCGAGAGTGCAACGTGTGCGGGGAGCTCGCAACTCACGAGTGCAGGGAGTGTTACGCGAACGGTTCTAATCTGGATGAAATCACCTTCTGTAAGAACTGCCTTGTCAAGGTGAGCAAAGTTCTGAGATATTGTTTCACTTTTTTTGACATGGGTGCTTGACCTGGACATGCACCTAAAATTCTCTCGCAACCGATTCAAGTTTGCCCCCGTTGAAACTTGAGTTGTTGAGTTGGTGTACACAAACCACACGAACACCAAACATGCACACACACTCACAACACACACACGCATTATCTTTTTCGATTTGCATGAACTCATGTCCTTCCCAATGTCTTATTCTTTCTGCAATACGAGGCTCAGAAACTTGAACATGGGATGTGGCGTTGTAATTTTCAGTGGCACAGCCACGCGAAGCGGATGTCGCACAAGCCGAAGGAGATCAAGATGCACGAGGGGTACGTGCAGTACATCCGGCAGCTGCAGAGCGAGGGGCGCGACCCGATCCCGATCCACCGCGAGAAGATGGAGCTCTTCGCCGTCGTCTGCATCGAGACGAGTCACTACGTCGCCTTCGTCAAGTGCGGCTCGGGCCCTGACGCACCATGGGTCTTCTTCGACAGCATGGCCGATAGGATGGGTACGCTTTCGTTTTTCCTACATGCAGACAAGACAAAGAGAGAACAGAATTGAAGTTCACTGGCCTTGGTTTTTGCATACGGACGGGACAGAAAACTCCGTGACTGAAGTTGAAAGTGGAAAAAGCTAAGAGATGGAAAGAGGAAAGAACCAACTGACTCCTTGATGCAAAAGAAGCATCAGGCAAAGAAAAACGACACGAAACATACGTGGTGTATTGTCGGATATTTGGTTGCTGAGTGGAACTGCTTCTGTCCATTGGAATCTGCAAACGAAATATCTTTTTTCAGGGGAGCAGCACGGCTACAACATCCCCGAGGTGAAGGCGTGCCCCAACCTGGCGCAGTGGCTATCCGCGGGCAAGGAGCAGGACATCCTCGCTGTGCAGGATGACAAGCATTTACCCGAGTTGTCAAGACGCTTGTTGTGTGACGGTTACATGTGCATGTATCAGTCTCTCGACACCATGATGTACAAATGATCGCAGCGGATGCCTCTGTGGGAAGGAACCACCAAATATCCGGAGAGAATCGAGCAGAATGACGGTGTGCATCGGAAAAGAGACTGACTGAGGTGGATTTTACATTTGCTTACCCTTCAGCGGAAGTGCATTGTGCCCAGTGGAGAAGAAGGAAAAGATTATCAGGCCAAGCGTGTATATATCCTTGTTTTTCATGGTATGCAAAAAAACTTACCACATTAACAGCGTCATGAACTGGTCAGGTGCGGTTCGTCTTGTCACGTGTTGTTTTCTTCTGCAGTGCGCTTACAATTTCAAACTATTGAGCATTGTTACCTTGTGTGCATAAATTTGACGTTGGTGGCACCTGTGGAGAACAGTCTTTCCTGAAAGCTTTACATATTTTGTGAGAAACTTGAGACATCAGTTGTGACGAACGTTGTTCCTTGTTGACACATGGTGGATATTTTGCAAGTGCATGTGAGTGTGGATGTTGCAGCGTGCATCGAAAACTTAGCTTTTTTATTTCAACATGTTCGCGTGTAAAAATATTGAGCGGATTTGTGTTGACGGGCATCCAGGATGATCCATGGACTTAACAAGCAATACCACAGCGGCCCCACTGTGAACCTGACCTTGTGTACATGCGGTCACCCAGATACGGGCGACACATTTGCTGCATTGGAGGAACATTTGCCAAACAAGCAGATCTCATCATTTGTCTTTGTGCTGCGATTTTATGATATTGATTGTGTATTTGTAACACTTTGTAACACTCGTGCACAGAAGACAATCACGTTTTTTTCAGACCGCCCAGGTCATTTTGATTTTTTTGAAAGCCTTCGCTGTGCTGAAACAAACTTAGTTTGGAGATTTTCTGTTTTGTTTCGTCTCATTGTGCAGGCACAGCCGTCATTGAAAACGAAAACTAAACGCACACATGTGGTTGATTCACCATTCATGTCGCAACTTGGTGACTTCTGTGACTGCATTCATGCATCTGTGAAACGCCGGTTGGTGTACGTTGTCACACGTGTCCACAAATTTGCAAGAACGAACCAGAATCAACTGCGCTCATGTCATTGTCTTACCAGCACCCACTCACTCAGTGGGTTCGTTTGAATGCAATTTCTCGGCCTTAAGTCACTGTAAGCAATTACAATGCGTTGTTTTACTATCCTATTGTAAAAACACTTTGTGATCATATCATCCCAGCGTTAACTTTGTGATTGATGAAACGTTTTATATGCAAGATTTTGAATGTTACTTAAAACGATTGAACTATCAGTTCTGTACCGGTAATGTGTAGACTTAATCGTTCGCACAATGAGAATACGTTTCAAAAGAACTACTCGAGATTGTTTTTTTTGTGGAACGTCTTTTCTGTTGAGCGTCTTGTGAATGTAGAGATGTTGAAGAGTTGCTGCTGTCGCGTGCGAGTCAGGTTTCAATCGAACACACGGTGACTTGTGTCAGTTGCTTTTTTTACACCCTTCACGTTTGAATTTTTGTGACGATGGAAGGCATTGTCCGTTTTCTTTGTCCGCCAAACCGGCATTTGTCTGTGTAGTTCAGAAAATTAATTCTCTCTTGTTCAGCTTTGTCTTTGACGTGGTTTTATTGCACTGGGAATATTATTTTCCATCTGACGTGGGGAGAAAGTTGTCCCCGAGGGAGGAAGACGATTTGGGGCTTTTGTCAAAAAACTTGCAAGGAACCAGCTTACGTTTGTTCCATCAAGCAGTTGTGTCCACACCCGAATTTGATGCGCAGAGCGCTTGTGCACGATGCAGGCGTCGGTCACCCCCGAACTTGCAGTGACTCCAAACAAGCGAGCGCTGGACGTTTTCTTCCACAACGCTGCGGTCACAGAGCCTCTCTCATACACAACCGCGTTGTTGCAGAAGTGAGTCGTCAATCACACAACTCTTTCCTCGACCAAAGGTCTCGAAAAGTTGTGATTTCACAGGAACCGAACTCCAACACACTTCGGCACCGTCGAGTCGAAATGCGAGAAGCAAAAATGAGACCAATGTCTCACGCGTATTTGGCGTTGCGCAAGTCAGCTGGTGCCTCCGTCGTCGCCAGCTGAACAAGAGGAACACGGGTCTTGATTGGCCTCAACGGCGCGATGACCGTTTTTGTCAATGAGTCATTTTTCCTTTGTCATCAGTGCAAGACCACGTAATCATAAGTTTTTGGGCGATTTTCGCTTCGTTCGTTGTGAACTGTTTGTTTCTTCCTTCTGCTATTCGTGTACCGCGCAGGTGGTTAACATTGTGAGTGTACAAATGTAAACATGAAGTTGCCTAATAATCGAATACAATATTAAATTGTTGAGCCGAAACGGTATTTGGTTCTTTTGCGAAAGACATTGATTTGTCGGAAATCACTTCCACGTCGCACAAAAACACAAAATCTCTTCGTACCTTCAAAAATATAAAATACATTTATTGGTAAACAATGTTGTGTCCAAAACAACTTTCCGACCGATGGGTTGCTTGGATCGAAGGGAAGAGATTTCTCACCCAGTAGACAACTTTTCCATTGTCCACGTCTGCGTTCGTAGTACCCTGAAAGTGTCTTGATGCATTTGTCAAGAGCAATGCCAAGTCCACTTTTCCGGAACATTCAGTCATGGCAGCGCACGCTGACCCTTGATCCACACAAGGCATCAACAGCGATCTGGTCTTTGTATCCGTGTGTTCCAACACACGACGGCCCAAAGTGAACACCACCAACAGGTCTCAAGCCGGAGCGAGCAAAAGGGTGGACACGCCAAAGGCACCTGCGGCCTTTGGTCTGTGTCCGAGGCTTGGAGTCTGAAACGATGGTTGCACTGTGTGGGCAAACAAGCTTATGTTCCCGCCGAGAACATGAGAGCTGCAGCTGAAGCACGAGCGACAAGACCGACCGTTGCAGTCCGCGCGAAACACCCGACGGAAAAGTGCAGCAATGGGGAAAAAGTGTCGGGATCATTTCACTTGTTGCGGAACTGCATGCGTACGGCCTGCGAGTGCACTGCATTGCGACAGACTCGACTGTCGAGCGACCAGAGCGCTCAGGCTGCTTCAATGACATTGTGTGCTTTTTGTTCAGCACTGTTCCGGTCAGTCTGACACCACAACATGTTGCGATTGGTGTCTCTCCGTGTCCTTTTCAACGCTTTTCCGTGGACATGCAAGTACAATCGAAAGCCTAAGTCTAACAACACAACTACGCTTTGAAAGCTACACAACGTAAACGAACAAGAAATGGACCAAATCGAGCAGAAAGTGCAGAAAATTCAGAGCGTCTCTGAAGCAAGCCTTCGTTACCACTGTGTCAACATGTCCGCAGCTGGGCACAGCGCACCTCGAGCCGCACTGAAAGACACTGTGTGAACAACGTCCGCACAGAGAGAACTGATGCACACACAATGCTGTCAAACACACTGAAGACTCGAGGTTGTGTTCGCACTCGGGTTGGACACAAAACGCCACAAATTTCTCTGCACTACACCACGCGATGTGACCCACAAGAGATCATCATACCAGTACATCCAGAAACCACTGCTTTCGTACAGAACATACCAGAACGACCACAAACGGAACACACACTGTTACAATGGCCCAGCCATTCAAACAAACACAAACGCTCACTGCGAGAGAGGATGGAAGACGCAGCATCACGCAGTTCATGTCGTTCAATCACAATATCTTGATACGTACAAAAGTGGTTATTTTCTGGTTTACAGAATCACCTGAGTTTCACGGACGTTTCACCACTGGTCATTTTTATGTGCGAGCAAAAATTCTTGACAAGTTCGCAATGAGACTCGTGACAAGCGAAACAAAATTCAACTAGCCTACGTAGGGTGACCAAACCCCCCCAAAATCCGACACAGTTGCCACGTGTACTTTTGTACTTCTTGTCTTTTGCGCAATCACAAGAGAATAAAATATCTGTTCCAAATACGAGATGCGACAAGAATATGCAACCGATCCGCAATGTTGGAAGAGAAGTCCGCCACATTTTGAGGAATGATGTACATTTCTAAATTGCCAACTACTTCTTTCCGCTGGAAAATCAAACAAATTCCTGAACAAAACCGAAGGCTTTGTGTTTTGTTTTGCAAACTGGACAATTTCGGCAAAGAATTTTTTTCCGCAGATCGTTCACACGTGTTTGTCTACTCAAACAGCTCGAGAGTCTGGTGTCCAATCTCAGCACTGAACCTATGATCTATTTGACTCGAAAATCGAACATTTGTTCCAAGGCGCCGCACGAAACCAGCTTCGTCCGTTTCTGTTATTTACAAAAACACACCGTACAGTGAAACACCGAGCTGCCGAAGCAGCATGTGCTCCTCATATTTCGCAAACACCGGCCTAACTGTTGCCGAACTGTCACTTGAAAGAACCGACTCATTCAAGAACGTGCACAAAATGTGGTGTAAAGTGTTGTAGCCCATTTCTGAGTGTACTTCTTGCAACAAAACAAAAGGTGAAACAAAAAAAAAATCCTTCACTACACAGTTTTCGTCAAAAGATTTGTACAACGAAGGTTCCAACGTTGGTCCTCTGGCAGACCGGCGGCTTCCCGCACCTTAGAACGCGCACGGCACCGGGGTGCTCCGACTGCAAGACGTGAAACGCCGGTTTCAAATTTGAGGCTTGAATCCAGCAGAGTAAAATTGCGATTTTGCACAAAATATGGACATCTGTAACGACAGCGGTAGATTTGCGTTGCAGAGTTGTTCTTCAACAAATATTCTTCAAGTGTCCGTGAAAAAGCGTTGCGGAGAACTTCCCTGCGAACAGTGTTCATTCAACTGCTTGAGCTTTTCCTCAGTCACTCTCACACACAACCTTTGTGTCTTGTCTCTCTTTGGACAACACACAGTGAGATGTGCCCAGTTACAAGACGGACTACACGTGAAGGCCTGCCACACCTCGCATTTATGCGCACGTTGCTGAGGTGCAAAGCACAAAACAAAAAATATCAGCAGCAAGGTCTTGGAGAGAAACCGAAATTATACTGTGCAACAGAAGTGCAACAGAAACTAAATGCTGGTACTGTAGCATGCATTGTGAAAAGCCTCAAAAGCGATATGACAAACTTTGGTGCTTTTGTCGCATGCTTAGACGCAAAGTTGATCCTTACAGGCGTTACTCACTCATCGTAGTCGAGATCGTCGACGGACATGTCGAGACTCATCTCTCCGATGCCCGAATCGGCCGGATCCACAGCAAGACTGCAGAACAACAGTGAGACACTGAAGGTGATTTTGGTGGAAGCGGGGGACAGTTGTTCCAATACGTGACTGCTGATCAGGTTTCAATGGTGCAGTCACAACCGCATGAAAATGATGTTCTCGTTCTTTCAGAGCACAAAATGGTGCCGAATGGAAAGTGTGTAAACGTGTCCCACCTGGAGGCTCTGCACGAGAAGAAAACGATTCGCTTCATTTTCTTGTTGTAAAAGAAGTAGTTGAATGACCACAAGCAACCTTCCTCGCCGTAGGGATCGGAGTTCAAATCAGGGTTGTAGCTGCAACGAAAGAAGTCTTGCTGAAAACCAAACAAACTTCGTTTCCCAGAAACCACAAATCAAGCCCATCTTTTTCTGAGAATAGCTGCGATGTTCTCCAAACAAAAGAATGAAGTGGGTTGGAAATGGGTGAAGTGCTGAACCTGTAGATGTCACAGTCGGCAAGATTGATTTCCTCATCGACAGTGTTCCAGAGCTGGGTCCGCAGGGTCCCGAACGTGTCTCCAACCATCGTGAACAGCTGGCTGTCCAACGCGTTCATCACCCACTGACAGAAAAAAAAAAGTGGAGGACTGCAGCAAACTTAAAAGTCATCACGTCGTCAAAACACTTCAAATTTGAAGAAAGTGCAGCTTCTCTCGTCCTCTTCATCCGAGAGGGCTGTTCGCACCTGCACACTGGGTTCCTTTGAAAACTCCTCGCTCTTGGCTGATGTGAAGTCGTAGTCTGGGTTGAAGGACGCGTTCAGCGTCGAGATGAGGTAGAAGAGCGTCTTGGTGCTGATGGTGTCGCACAGCGGACCCTCCCCGTCGTCGGACGTGCTGCTCCGACTGAGCTGCCTGAAAACAGCAGCGTTCGTCTCCGTCAAATCGATACCAACTTTCGAACTTGCTGTTGCGAAGAGCAGAGTCTGAATCACAGAAACAATTTGAGTGGGGTCAACAAGTGGGCGTGGCCATCTTGTTGAGACATCTTGCCATGAGACATTTTCATTGCAGAGCTGTGACGTGGTTATGTTCTCGACAATCTGTTCCATGACCAGCAAACTTGGAACAGATGTCCGTGTCAGCGAACCACACCTGCTGGGACTGTGTGGAGAGTAGGTTTGCGGCGGGGACAAGGCCTGCAGGTCGGTCGGTGCTCGCTCCGACAACTGGCTCAGCGTTTTGTACAGTCGCTTGTCCTGCCCTGCCATCTTACAACTGTAACTCTCGATCCTGAAAGAAGAATGATAGAGTCTCGATTCGAACATCGAGATGTGTCCAACAAAACAGAAATGCGATCCAAAGCACAAACGTGCTTTGCGGTTGTGTAGCACCGTTCAAGCCATTAAATATCAAACCTTTCAACCAAAGTTGTTTACAGCGTGTTCGTTTCGCCACAGTGAACAACAATAAAGCACCCTTATGTTGACAGTTCTGAGAACAAATCAACCCCTCCCACCAACATCCACCCACCTTCCATCGATCCGACATTCCCCGTGAACTTGGTTGATTGCTGCGTTCACTGCTTCGAATTTCGTGTTCTCCAAAAGCTTCATGTTGACTAGATTCCCCAAATTCTGGCCGTTCAGACCAACAAACAAACTGCTGCAGGTTGTGTACACAAAAGGTTCAAACAAGTGCTTTGTCCTCGAGATGAAAACAAAGTTGGTCAGTGTTTAACACGAACAAAACGATTGACTCCAGCAACAGTTCGTAATAATGCTTTTCGGGTGCCGAAGAAGTACTCTGCTTTGTGCTTTTAATGATTTGTAGACACACTCAGCGTCTTCGAATTCCAGTTCTCCTTCGCGGTACTCTTCAAACGCCATTGGGGTTGTATTTTCGTAAACAACTCAAATTTGACACCTCCTTCTCCTTCCCTACGTGTGTAATTACACACCCACAACAATCTAAGTGATCTTATCTTCCTGTGACACTGAACACTGCTCCTCTACTGAACAAGAAACAGGCGAAAAACTCGACACTAAATTCCTCCCCCTTTTCCTGCAGGATATTTCGTAAACAGCTGAGAAACGTACATCCCATAATACTTGAGATGGCCTCTTCTTGAGGGGAGTCAGACTGGTGAGAATAGACCTCTTTTACCAAATTGAACAAATCTCGGGAAAAAGTTGACATACGTTTTTGGATGTAAATAGAAAACAGGACAATTTCTTTGTATATGCTGAATAAAAGCTTTAGTTTCAGGAAAATGTACATCAGTTTTATGGCGTCTCCCCTACACGACCAAAGCTTTTCAAAAGTTGGACCCACCCACAATGAAGTCAGAATAGTCTCGCTTCACTCCTTGACCAAAACTTACAACAAAAGTTTAATTGCTCAGACATGAGGTCAAAGACAAAACAATTTGACAGAAAATCTCATCTGTGCTGTCGTCTGTGTGTGGAAGCTGTGGGATCGAAAAAGCTAAATCTCAACTGCGAGACTATTTTGGACTATTTGTGATGACGGTTCAACATTTCACGTGAAAACTTCCTTGTTGGAAAGACTTCCCTTTTCAGATCGTTGGTGACTTTTCCACGTCAACCTGTCTGGCATTGAAGAAAGTGACACTTTGGACAGAACAACAAATCAGATTCACCACACACTTCTGAAAAGTTCGGTCAGTACATCCAGGCTCAATCAAGTCTCTTGGATCAAGATCAGATTTCCAGTTTCTGATTCCTCTCTCTACGGTAGTCTGAGGATCCATTTCGTTTGATCACATACAGTTCGATGTCACAACGCTACTTGTCGTTGTAACGTGTCACCAGAAACGCCAGAATGGCGGCGGCTGCGGCGGTCGACCCACGCGGGGCTGCGGCGTCCGGAACGCCCGACAACGCCCGAGCTCCGTCGTCGCTGGCAGCGGAAATTTGTTCACTCGCGCAGACGCTGCAGCAGGCCATTCGGTACGTCGTCGAGTTGGACTGATTCTGATTCCAGCGTCTTGTATTTGACCCAGAGGATCAGACGGATGGTCAATGTGTGTCTCTTCACAGGTTTGGCAAAGAAGACCAAGCGAAACAAGTCGCAGCGCAGCTGGCACAGAAGAATGCTGCCCTGAACGTTGATGTTTGCTTCGACAAACCGGTGCACTCTGGTGTGGATGAGGAAATCAGGTGTGTGTTGCATTGCCAGCCTGATTCGACTTGTGAACGTTGTGGACACTGAGAGACAATTGTGTGCAGAGCTGTCATACGATTCCTACAATCCATTTCAGAGTGAAGGTGTACGTTGAAGACAAGGACAGCTCTGGTGTTTGCGTTGTTCTCAAGTTGAACCCTTCGATGACCATCAGGCAGCTGAAGTCCAAGGTGAAAATTCGGCTCCGCGTTGACGAAAGACTATTCTTAGAATTGATTGACTGTGTTGTCGTCTTGTGCATTCGGTTGTATTTTCTGGATTCTAGATGTTGGTGGAATACAGCTTCCCACCCGAAGTCCAGAAGTGGATTGTCGGCAAACGCATCGCAGCGGACAGCGACACACTGGCGAAATGTGGCGTCAAGACGTCAGGGACTGTGATGTTTTTGTACTTGATCTCGCCCAAGAGTGTTGGGCTGAGCAAGCAGAAGATCATGCTGAAATACAAGCATCTGTTGCCTCAAGGTAGGTTTCAGCAAGATGTCACTCAGTTTCTCGGACAACGTAGAAAACAAACCGAACCTGAATTGTTATTTAGCTGCCACTTGAAACTGACGTCAAACGGCGATTTGTCAATTGTTGCTGTTCTGCTTCAGGAAATTCGTCACAACAGAGCCTCATCGAAGGTGCAACGGAGGCAGCAACCGCAGCGCAGAATGAACCGGCTTCAAGAACACCTGCAGCGGCAAACGCTGGTGCAACCCGTGATCCTGAAGTCAGAGTGGCCGAGGCTCCTGCAGCTGCCGCTCCGCGCGCCACCGCTGCAGCTGCTGCAGCGAAACCGGCAGCGAAACCTCCGCCGCCGCGGGCACCTCCCGTCGAACCAGAGCCAGTCGAAGAGGTTTGTGTGGATTCTGCATTCCATCTTTCGTTTCTTCAAACTTGCGGCAACGCCAGGGGTGGCAAACAGTGATGCTGTATTTCAGGTTGGCTGGGCTTGCACAGTGTGTACATTCTTCAACGTGCCAACGCGTCCAGGCTGCGCGATGTGTTCCCAGCCGAGACCCGCTGATTACAAGGTGCCCGAAGGCTACGTTATACCCCAGGTGGAGCTGGACAGGATGGCGGCTGAAGCCGAGGCCGAGCGACTCGCCAGAGAGGTAAGCAGCCTCGTTTTAGCGGATGCGAGTGTTGATGGAAAGTGTGGACTCGGGGTGACTCGTCATTGCAATTTATTCTCTGTTGACCTCACTTCTGGTTATTTTCTCCTGAAAAGGGGAGAAATGTGTTTTGTTTCAAGACCATTGTAGGCACAAGGACACGCATGTGCTGCAGCTGATGTCTTCTATCCTCTGTTGCAGCAGGCTGAACTTCAAGACAGCGACGATGACAATGTGACAGCGCCGCAGCCTGTTCGCCCTGTGCAGCAGAGGATAGAAGACAAACAGCAAAAGCTCACTGAGCAACAGTTAGACAAACTGCTCAGACTCAATGACATGTTCAATTCTGGGGATATCCAAGGTGACCTTGGGGACTTACAATTGGCGGAGATATTGCAAAGCGAGTTTCTCGGAAACACCACACAGACAAACCCCGGAACAGTCCCGCAACATGGGTTGGACTTATCCTCTCTTGTGTCAAGCTCGGGCAGTGGTCCTCCCAGTGTGTTGGATCATGCGGACTTCGGTAGAAGCGCCACGCACGACATGGTGACCGACCACACGGACTATGCACTGCTGAACTCCAGTCGGCACGGAGAGTTAGATGTGTTCGGCGACGCAACGCATCAAGAAGGCCACTCGACCACTCGCCAAAACGAGTTGTGATGATCACAGCTGGAGACCACGTTGTTCCTTTCATGTGATCTGAAAACGTTTTCGCTTGAGTACATGTACACACTCGCAGTGGATAGTTGTCGAACAATGGCGGATGTTCGACAAATTTAGATCTACTCGAGATTGTGGTTTATTCGTTTGTTTATTGATTGCGGGTGTTGTTTTCACAGGTCGAAAAAATTGATTTTACTCGTTGAGGAAAGGCGCAAAGAAAAACAATTTTCACTCATTCAAGAGAAATAAACATGTTTTAAAATGATAGAACCCGCTGTCTGTGTTGTGCCCTTGTGTTGATTCGATTCGCCTTTGGAATGAAAACAGTAAAGAACGCAGTGCTTGAACAAATTTTGCGCTGTTACTTGTTCTACGTACGTACATTCTTGCAATTTTCTTGATGCAGGCGGAAGAGGAGGAGAAGGACCGACTGGTGGCGCAGAGCGTGCTGAACTACGAGCACATGCTGAGCGTCGAAAACCAGGACATGGTTCCGAACATGGAGGAGTTCGAGTGTCCGGTCTGCTTCGACACGGTGCAGCCCGGCAGCGGCGTCATCCTTCGCGAGTGCCTCCACAAGTTCTGCAAGTGAGTGTGCGCGCCGGTCCGGTGGCCACCACGGACAACCTCACTTGTCGACTCAGTCGAGGTCGATCCTTCTCTGGTCAACAAAAACAGGCAGCGTGAAATTGTATCTTCCGACAGGGATTGTTTGTCGGGGCAAGTTGAGCACGCAGACACACCGGAAGTGAAGTGCCCTTACCAGGACGACGACTACGCGTGCGGCGCGTCTCTGCAGGAACGTGAGATCAAGGCTGTGAGTGAAGCTCTTCCGTTCAATAGACACCAGTCTTTGAATTTGAAATTTACACAAGTCAAACGCTGAGTCCAACTTTTTTGGTCGTGAATGACAGTCAGATTAGTTTTGAGTGTTCGGTTTCCTCATTTGCTCCTTCGTGAAACCTCTTCTGTTGAGTTCAGATTGTGTCGCCAGAAATTTACATGAAGTTTCTGGAGCGGAGCCTGACTCGTGCAGAAAGCGTCGCTCAGAACAGCTACCACTGCAAGACGCCAGACTGCAGAGGCTGGTGCATCTACGAAGATGAGGCCAACTTCTTTGCGTGTCCGATATGCAACAAAAGCAACTGTTTGACGTGCAAAGCGATTCACGAAGGCATGAACTGTCGACAGTACCAAGACGACCTGACGATCCGAGCTGGCAATGATGTGGCTGCGAAACAGACGCACGAGACTATTCAGGTTGGGATCCATTGTTGTCTTTTGCCAACACTCCATGTGCAACGACCTTCTTGAACGAGATCTGTGTTTCTTTTTCTTCGGGGTCTCTTGGAAATTAGTGTTTGCTGCATCGAGAATATTTGTTGCCTATTTTTTCGCAGACGATGTTGTCCAAGGGAGAAGCTATCAATTGTCCGAGTTGCAACATCGTGGTGCAGAAAAAGGACGGCTGTGACTGGGTCATGTGCACGATGTGTCAAACGGAGATCTGCTGGGTAACCAAAGGCCCGCGCTGGGGACCAATGGTGAGTTTGAAGCTGTCATCGAGAATTTTCCTGTGGTGTCCGTCGTTCACAAAGAAAAAATTTTCAGCCAGGTGATCACGGCAGGTTCAATTTGGCGTTCTGGGCGGAAAACTGCGCTGATAAAGTTGAACATGTCGGTGGAAAAGCAAATTTTGTTGTCTGAAATTTTTCCTCTCACACTCGACTTTTTTGCAGGGGGAGGGAGACACGAGTGGCGGGTGCAAATGTGGCGAAAACGGGCGTCGCTGTCATCCTAACTGTGTCAATTGTCACTGAAAAGAGGCTTTTCTGGCTTCAAGCCTTCACGCTAAAGCCGTCATTTGCCGTGGTCAAGAATCGTTGAATGCTGATCAATGTCCGAGCTGCTTCCACGGTGAATTTTTTTGAGGTGCCTTTCGGAATATTATGCAACGTGTCGAAACAGCGCAACAGCGCGCGTGAGTGTGTGCATTGTGTGTCCCCCAAAAAACCTATTCTCAAGCAAAATTTAAAAAAAGAAACAGCTCTTTTTTGAGAGTCAGTGAAATAAAACACATTGCCAAATGTTCGTTGATGGTCTGGGCAGCACGTACTCTGTGACATTCCGTCTGGTTCGTCCCCACCCCATCCTCCGACCTCGCCCCACATTCCCGCGCAGGCTGTGCACGACTGGGTCTTTCTCGCTTGTCAATTTCTTCCTTCTTTGAGTTGTGCGACACAATTCACTGCTTTGCATCTCCAGTCAAGTCATTTTCGCAGCACGGGTGCAAGCTCACAACCAAATTTTGATCATGGGGCATCAGATGTACATACATACTTGTTGAGCATACGTTGTTGAGACCGATAAAATCTTCGCAAAAGTGCGGAACAAATTGTTGCCAAGTTCAATAAAATGCACACGTTCTCTCAATAAAATACCAAAATCTAAACGATTTGTGCTTCGTGCTTTGGTGCAGCGGAAAACCGCATTTGGTCTGAGGCGGTTCTTCACCTTTGCACTCGTGTACACACCATGCCAGTTAGTTCGTGCATAGCATCATGATATTGACGTCGCCACTGAATATATTCGGCAGCAAATGCCTTGAAGTTGTGAAAAGTCCATCTATAAAAATAAAAGCACATAAAACAATACAGTATTGGCTTCAAAAAAAAAATTCTAGTCCAGTGAGTTGGATTGCTGCTGGTTGAATAATTTTAGAACGCAAAAACAAATGGCTGAATGACGACTTCTTGAACCAATAAAAGAGGAAGTTTTATTCAGGCCAAGATGGTGGCACTCGGAGAAAGCGTCAGTAAATTGAGTTTTTATAACAGCAAAAATAACCAATCTAGGAATATGATGTGCAGGTGAGGGCTTGCTTGAAAGTCAGGAAATATTAGAGCACATTATGGACATACATTGGGAGCATTTTTCGTTGATATTTTGAAGCTGTGCACGTTTGTTTGGACCGCCAATTTCTGCAGCCGCTTTGAACTTGCAGCCCGGGACGTGTCACTTCAAAATCCCAATGAATTTGGAAGGCCAGTTGCTGGCTTTATCTTTCACCAAAGGCGCGCGCAGTGTGTGAATCTCAAATCACTGCAGAAGAAGAAATAGCAGTGGTCGCATTTCTGTTTATGTTTTCTGTCATTGTGATGGGCAATCCCATCACAGGGGATTCCGAGCCTTGCCTCAGCAACGAGCAAAAATGAACGTTGCTTTTTGAAGCAAAATTCTCCTTAATCTAGATCTAGTCTGTGGACAGGGCAAGTGAATGAAGGTGTAGATCTACCTGTAAAGTGTCTGGTGGCAACTCCAAGAGTGAATTGTGCGGATCGAGAAGTCGACACGTTTTAAGAAGTCAATGCAAGCCTTTTGGTGGACGGTCTTGCAGCCTTGAAGGTCTAGATTACCGAAGGAGAACTGTTCAGGGAATGACAATAGATCTAGTTGGGGCTTCAAAATACTGTTCACGTTTGAAGATGATGCCGCAAGTGACACAGGCAACTTGTCCGCACTGTTTGGGAGTTCGGACGACTTCTTGTCATGCAACTAGTCTTGTCCAGTTACGTTTTGGGTGTCCTGTGCTGTGTAGACGGGTGAGGAATGTTGCTGTGAAAGTGCAATACCTACCTGTCTGGTGGGCCTCACAGTTTCTGTGTACGGTACGATTTGTTGTTTCACGACCCCACGGAAGTGGGAAGGGGGATTCTTTTCTGGCGAGAAATGTTACTGAACATGATGAAGGTATTTGACACAATTTCTTTTGTGCGCGCACTTGGAACAAAAGGCCAAACAAAAGGTGACATGACAAAAACAGTCAACAAACATGTCAAA
>JAAUXT010025601.1_pt1 | contig 17812 bp, 18 predicted proteins | sample 7278171 | NCBI WGS metagenome assembly JAAUXT01 (sample SAMN14350112, study PRJNA611818) | marine sediment metagenome | isolation source: surface marine sediment (1.8m) | place: French Polynesia: Moorea | collected 2018-08
AAGAATGTTGTGTTGCTGTTGGTCTTTCATCACACAAAGACCTGAGCAACTCAAATTTGTCATTCTTGAAATACGACAGCCAATCGGTCACTTAAATTTTCTGCCTCGTAGCCCCCAGAAGAAATCTTGCAAATTCACTGGAGACACATCCAGGTCAGTTGGGTATCATGACTGTCAGCCAGATGCCTCCGAGTCCGTGAACAAGAGCACATCTTCACATCTGCGCACTTCTCTTCTTGACATGAAGTACGACTCCAACCTTGGATTAAAAACACAGTTGAATCTGCTGTGGTGTTCTTTTGTGGATCAGCAAAAAGATGTTTGTTCTTTTCCATTCTTTCTCAACCGGAACGCCGAACCTGGACCGGCAGACAGGGAAACAATGGTGAATCACTGATTTCCTACGCGTCGTGACAATCTTGAAAAGCTTCGTTTTGGCATACAAATTTGCTTCAAACCAGAACTGAAACTCATGGTTGAACCTCCCTTTAGCCAGGCAGGAAAATGTTTTGAAATGTTCCTCAGCGGACGGAACACGATCGTAAGTTCACCTGTTCCCTTGAACTTCGTTCCACACAAGAAACGATAAAGCAAACAGGGTCACAATCAAAACTATATATTTCACGTGCAGCAATTGTGAGTGTCACTATGAGCCGTGTAGGTCATTACAGCGTTTGTAAACTTTACAAATGTTCCCGTGAAGAATCTCGCACGAATCCGTCCACTGCTGTACCGGATTTCTGTTGGCTGCTCTGGCAGCAGGCATTATTTGCAACTGACAGCGTGAAGTCGTCTGGTGTGCCTGTGATAAGACTTCCACGCAGGAGCTTTACTATTGTCTTTAGCAGGCAACCTGACACAGCGCGCCTGTTTACAAACCCACTGCCCGTTTTGGAGAAATTTGTCTTTCTTTCTCTGTTTGCTGGATGCTTGATGAATGAAAGGTGCACGTTGTTTCCTGAATATCTGTTGTGATTCGACAGAAAGACACAAGAGCGACTTAGACGAACACTTTACTGTTGGAAAATCCCTTCAGAAGTATAACGACGCTTGCGTTTTTCACGAGAACAAAAAAGCGTCTTGTCCAGTTTTCCAAAGGAACCACCTGTGCCAGAAACCTCTCAATAGAACTCAAGGTGGGAATTTCAAAACGGTTTGGAAGTTTTCAAACAAGGTTGCTCTCTTACCACGAACCCCCCCCCCCAACATCCAACAGGAGCAGTTGACGGTCGAGTCGAGTTGCACGGGAACAGAGACTGTTCACGCAACCTTGCGCTCTTTTTCAATTTCACCTGATCAGAGTTTCAGACAACAATTTCCTGCTCATAAACAGTTGTCATATGATGCGAGATCATTGTTGACATTTGCAATGAAAGTCCAAGAAAAATCCATCCAAAACGCCCAGCGCAGAACTGAAGAGCACTGAGACTGCCTCACCTCAGCTGCAAGCGCGTGCTCATGAACCCTCATGTTCTTCCGTTGACCACAGAATATGTCAGACAGAAGAAAGTAAAACTGTGAAATTCTGAGTGGAAGTGATATTCTGAGATGGGAAAGGTGTTTCACGCAAAGTTGAAAAACACGCACCCTGAAACCGTTTGTGGTGTTGTCATGACAAGCCTCATGAATTGATCGCACACAACTGACTCGTCTCTCAGCGTCAACAAAATCATTCATTCCGGGTGACCGTGGCTGAAAAATGCAATCTTCTCTCAGCTGAGGCAATCTGCACAAAACGGACTCTTCCTCTTGATGGCTGTGCTGGGCCCGTTGGAGCATCACTGTGCGAGGAAATTCAGGCCAAAGTGTCTGCCATCTTTTTCTCATCATAACACCCACAAATTGCACACTGCATGTCGGATATTCTGGATTTTCCTCCAAAAGGTGGCTGTTGGAAGCTCACCACAATCATAAAAGAAGCCCCGATTTGTCATAGTTGGGAAGTTATCTGTGACAGATTTATCATTTCATCAATATTGCAATTCTCGATAATGTCAGGCAAGACAAGTAAAGCGCCATTCACCATCGCAGACCACCACGAATTAGGAACATTAGTGATGCTTTGCTTCACACGAAACGATTAGTTCGTGATTTCAGTTTGTTGCGTGATTTTATTGACAAATTGATATCGATCCGTTTCCCTTCTTCACAATTCAAATTGCCCTTGAATAAATACCAAGTGACAACCGACAACAGGAAACTGGACCCAGTTCAGTGACTCAGAAGTTGCGAGAACAGGTTTGTTCTGATCACAGGAAATGTGAGTTGCGCTCAAAGAGCTGCTTTCTTCAACGGAAAGATCAGCTGCAGCACGGACCGGATGTCGTGGCTGCGTGTTTGTGACACAAAGACTGCAGTTATTTGTTTCGTGTCATGGGGATCAAGTTTCTGATTTGGCAACCTTCCTGCCCAGAAGCTCCAGGAGGGAATCGTACTGCAGAGGACACTCAGCTTCCCCAGCATGTCCCAAGACTTGCAGCTGCAGGGGAGAACTTAATGAAGAGCACAGAGCACACCCAAATCCTTGACATCAGCGGTACAGACAAGAAAGATACCCTCGTTTCATCTGGTCACACTGATCATCTCAGGAGCCAGGCACAAGATTCGCATATGACGTTTCTGCGCAAATGGACTCAGACAGGGGACGTCCTGGGAGACGCGTAACGATCCTGGACCGGGCCCCACCTTTGCCTCCAGTATCCCAACATCATTCATATTTAACCACCTCCGGGGTAACCTTACCCGTCCCCATGCCCACCAAGAAATGTTTTCTCAGCAACTTTTTCCTTTTGATGTCAAGTACGAGACTTGTTGGCGCCTCACTTGTTGCTGTGCTGGGAACAACAGGTCACGTTTCTTCAACGGTTTTGTGTGAGAGAAAGGCGACCAGCGATGACGGATCAGGCTCAAAACCGAACTGCTTGTCGTTCGCCCTGCACCTCCGTCTGGCTTGAACTTCAACACGTCTGCATGACTGGCGTGATCCGGTATCGGACTTGAATCCTTCCCGACGATGCGTCTTTGCACCTGGGTCGGCCCGTCGACACTGTTCGTTGCTGCATGAAATATGGAGATTTTGACAGCGTTAATGGATTGCGAGTCATCAGGTGGAATGCATTACGGTGATGAAAGTGATGTGAATGTTGTATTAAATACTCAAGTCAGATGCTAGGACAGCGCTCCTCAGAGACAATATGGTCTCAGCTATTCTTCAGAAGGACTTTCGCAGGCTCCGGGTGATTCGTCGAAGCGAGGTGGAGATGCCCAATGTTCGGCAGGTTGTTCGTCGTCGCCATACTTTACGTGGCGCGCGCAGGCCGTCTCCAGATGAGAGCAAGGATTTCAACTTCTCGACTTGAATGCTCTCGGGTTAAAATCGGCAATCATCGAGATGCACTAAAAGCAAGTCATTTCCCTGCAGACTTCAGCGCATTCAACCAAGAAATTTTTTCAACTCCATCGAAGTCTGCAAACTCTTGAAGTTGTTTTGTCTGCTTGGAGTGAAAAGGCTAGGACCCGTTCGTGGACAAAAAAGAGTTTCAGCAAAGCACCGATTGTTATTCCGTGCGGTGCCCCACTTGACAGATCGGTGACATGGTTCTAATCACGGCTGACAACAAATCCCACCACCGTGTTTTTTTGTGTCCGAGTGTTCTGCGTTGTGGACAGCTCCAATATCTGGTGATAAAGTTGGGGTACGCCCCCGGAGGACTGTGTGGATGTGCCAAGACGCACTCGGTTGTGGTTTCTCCTGCACAATGATGTCTGTGCTTGATGCAAAGGTTCCGGTGTCCGCGTGGAATCTTCGAACAGCCACATTCATCATACTCCTGACAAGTTGAAAACAAAATTGTACACACATGTCTACCAAAATCTAGGCCAGCGGGTGACAGCCTTATTTTCATGAATACTGATGACTCTTCAGGGGACATGCAGCTTCAGTGCGGACGACACGTCTTACAACCTGAAAGGTGTTTGTGTCTGGTCTACTTGTCACCTGCGCGCAGTTTTAATGGAGATTCAAGCAGCTGTCCTGAGGTTGATAACCGGACAGCACCTTCAAACCATCCACACTCTTTGGCCTCACTGAGGCATGTTGGCAAGTGGATGGTCATGCAAAGTTCCGATTCAATGTGCCAGGAACGCCAAAAAGAATGGTTCGTCACACAACCGGAGTTCAATTTCCTTCAACTTCAAAGGCTCCACGTCGAAGTCCTCTTTTTATGCCAACCGCCACATCTCATGCATGTCAGTATTTCGTTTCAGCTTTTGGTCAGTTTGGTCAAGCCTTTCGAATTGCTCAAGTACTGGAGCCAGTCTCAACCTTCAGATAAAGCTGGTTGCGGCACCACCTCAGAAGGTGATCTGGGGTTGATGGAGCAGGTTCAATCGTCCTGGCTCATTCATACCTGTAGCTTGAACCATTAAAGCTGCGTACATTTTCAATGCTGATTTGCTCTGGTAGAAGAGTTGCCGTGTCTGGTCAATATTGTCTGTCTGAATATCATGGTCGGGTGCCTCTTCGGACAACCCAACAAATTGAGTCAATCGAGTCTCATCTCTGTTTATCCAGGTTCTCAGGGTAAATCCACGACGGTCAGTCTCGCTGACCCAAAATTTTCACCCGATTGAAGACACCACCTGTGGAATTCAGTCCAGGCCAGCAGCGCACGATTCTCGCAATCGAGTTCTTTTGGGCCGGCCTCAATATGGACCCTTCAGCAATGTAACTGTTGTGCGAACCAATTTGGAAAGATTGTTGCCTGCACATAACCTGTCAGTTCAAGTGTTATAGTGTGACTAAGTTCTTGTTTGACAACTGGAAACGTGCTACGATACTTCTGTGCGACACAAGTCTGAAGATTCCACGCACAAATTTTGTGCTGTGTGTGAATTTAAATTCCAACACCACTCGCCAGCTTCCCAAGCATGGACTGCTGAAAGGTGGGAAGAGATGTGGAAGCTTTTCATGTCACAAAATCACTCCATTACACTCCTTGGTGCTAAATGGCATGCCACAAAGGTGGCATAATGGTCTTGATGGTGTCATACCATGCAACGTACACTCAACTACAAAAGAATGTACTTAACCAAAGGGAAACAAGTCAAGAACGCTTGAAATTGTTTGATTGCTTTTCACTTTCTATTTTTCTTCCATTAAAATTTACTTTGGTGCTGGCAGAAATATTCGCCCTCGGAGAAAAGTGTTGTTTCAGCTGTTCGTGAAAACTTGGCTGTTCCCATCTGTGTGCTCTGGGGTGCCAAGGGTGTTCATACAGACGCGGAGAATAGCTCTGTCTGGCAAAAGATAGATTACTTCTGTCACGTATTTCCAGCTGAAGGCTACATCGTGAAAAAGGACAGCTGACCACAGCTTTTTTCGGGCGGAACAGAAGGGCTATCCTTCCTCGGAGCCTTCAAATGCGGTGGGAGCCACGGTCACGACATGTTCGAGGACTTCAGCCGAAATCATGAATACAGAACAGACCAAACTCGCGGATTTATGATGCGTGTTAATTTTGTTTATTTGCAGGCAAATCCAGGTGCTTTAGATCACGTAGACTCCAACGGTGGGTGCACGCCTGCCATACCGCCTCCGCCGACCAGAAGAGTCAATGGCAGCTACAATCCAGCCGTAAGTAACCACATCAGACTTACTGCTACATCTGGGGTGAGGTGGTGCAGCCAACTCCAAATCTTTCTTTATTCACACTGAGTGACCACACGAAGTGGGATGTACAGTGCTGTGCTGACATTAGATCTCCAGACTGTTCAAGAATCGACTTGAAACGAAGACAACGACGCACCCCTGATCTGCTACAGCTCTGATCCAGGTTTCTGGGTTGCTTCAACTGTAGTCTATCTGACTTTTCGTCATGAAGATGACGATCTCATTTACTTGTTCTCCTGGTGGGTAGAGACCCGTTCGTCGCGACCTCAGAAATCTAGATCATTGGGCTGTGGAGAGCTCACGCACCTCGGCGCGCGAGCGGCGTGATGGAGCTGTCCGCAGCCCGGGGAACAGGGAGGGAGAAGGCACCGTGTAATTACCACGACCTCGATGTCAATTTGTTGAAGGGAACAATGGGACTCATCCCGCCATTATTATCGGGGCAAAGGACTTTTATTATCTTTTATTACAACATTGACCAGAGGCCATAATTATGGCATGTTTCTCAGGCTAATATTTCTCAGGGAAAACCCCAAGGTGCTCCGCAGAAAATGATTTTCTTCCTCTTCGCATCCTTGAGAATTTTGCCCGACAAGCGGCTAATTGAATCCTCGCAGTAATTTATGTTTCATCTCGTACGAAACAAGCTTCGACAAAGCCTTCCAAAAGTCCGCATCACAGCCAGCCAGAGCACTACCTGGACTAGCTCTTCTTATTTCTCTGTGAGCTGAGGCAGAATCACCAGGTGCATGAAATGTGTGACACTTCCTTGTTGTGAGCTGGTAACAAGGGTCTCAATTTTGCAAAGGGCGTGCACGACAGCTTTTTGCCAATGCGCCTGTAGATCCTGACAACCACGAGAAAATATGCATGATATCAAAACCAAAGTCCGATTTTGTGTCACGAAACCAACTGGTCGTTTTTGCCCCAAAAGTATTCATCCATTCTTGCGCGTGTCTGTCACGAAGTTGCAAAAATGATTCTATTCAAGAGGAACCAGCACTGGTTTTCACAAACAAAGAACAAAATGGTGTTGAGATTGCAAAAATAAAGTCTTTGTCTTTGCGACAATGCGATTGTCTGATAAGTTTCATGACTTCGTGAAAAATCTTTGAGCTCTCCAGGTTCTCGGTGGTCTTTTTTAAACTTTGTTGCACTTTGTGGTCAAGACACAAACACAGGATTCACTCGATTTGTCAAGAGTTGTCCTTTTAACAGGGATTGTGACAATTTGTTGGACATCGCAAATGTTTGACTGAGAGCTTTGGTGGGAGGGAAATGCAACCAGCTTCTAACAAACCTGTGTCCAATGTCTGCGCCCAAACAACAGATGTCGTTACCAAGTGGACGTGTGAAGCTGTGAAGCTGCGTCCGTTATGGCAAATCTTTGCAGAGAGTCTTTGCAAAGCTGAACCCTCATCGAACCTCAGTGCTGGTTTGAGCCACGCCAGTGGACCTGACTCTTCAACTGAACATCAGTCGTTATTTTTCTTTTTCAAGCCTGCGCACCCCGGGTCATTGCGCGTTGTGATGTCACGTGCTTGGAGGTTTTCATTCCTTTGCAGATCAACGCGTCTCCGACGAAGGCGCTGCAGGGCGGCGGAGGCGTCGGCAGCCCGCGCGGCCTCTCCCGCACCACGGTCGTCGCGGTCAGCATCGTCGCCGCCGTGTCGGTCGTGTACGCCGGGTGCTCGCAACAACCCAACGTCCACATCATCATCTTCATCCCACCCTCCATCAATCTGCGTAAATATAAATCTTTTTCTGCCAAATAAAGCAAGTTTCACCAAAACGTTCCCTCTGACGAAACGAGGCCAAACAAGTCGACAAATTTGTGTTATCTACGTCCTGTCTCCACATTGTACCTTCGTGAGGAAAGCATTTTGTCGCACAAGGATCCAACGCAAAAACTCTGAACTTTTGAGAGTGCGTGTGCTATGGAGAAAACAGTGATCGGGGCGTCAGCTTGCATGATGGAGGGGATGTTCAGGCTGAAACGCCACACAAAAGTCAGTTGCAAAATTCTGGGCTGTAGTCACAGACAGGACGCAAGGCTTGTCATTATCCCTGTTTAATCAAGGTGCTTGTGCAAACTCCAAATTTGGGCTTTCGTTTTGCGTGCCCGTGGTCCCTTTATCGAAAGGCAGACAACGTGGAGCTGCGGACAGAGCTGACACAACATGATAAGCTTTCTTCAAATTGCTTCGGAGATCCATATGTCATCCAGCATGTGGAATTTATGATGGAAACCACCACAGTTACGAAGCATCTTCTTGCAGGACTCTGTTTGGGGCTTCTCTCCAATTTCGCCTGATATTTGTCCCCAGTGAGACATTGAATGCATACGTTGGGCAAATCATGGGTCTTTCGTCTAATTAAGCCTCGACCTCCGTGAATAGAGATGATTGACTCTTGTCAGAGCTGAATTCACTTTATCGTGTGTCTGTCATACAAGCGGATGTCCCTGCAGTGCTCTAGATGACGAGATATTGCGTTGGGATGGACCAAGAGCCGTAAAAACCGTGCTGTGGAAACCGCCTTAACTGCCCTTGGATTCTGTCTTATTGTTCCTTCTAAATGTTTCTTATGAATAATTTGTATCCATGTGAAGGGACGGCAGAATCTTACCGAGCTGTTTAACGACCACGGGGATGCAGGGATTTGTGGGTTATTGTGCACGTAAGGCTCCATTCAATCAGCAAAAAGCATGGGGCAAAGTGACGGAAGGAATTGCAAGCGACTCTGTCACAGGCAACAAGTAGCTGAGTTGCATAGAAAATGAACTTTCAACGGTCCCCCGGGGAGCACTTTGCCACAAACGCCTTTCTGAAAAAATTCCATCAGAGGCATTGTCGGCTTGTAAAGGAAGATAACAAGTGTACGCTGTTCGCTTTTTGAATGGAAAACAACTCGCGTCTCTTACGATAGCGATGACTCAGTGCCGGATCCTCATCACTGTTCTCTGTTTCTTTCAGATGGTCTCAAGTTCTTCTTCAACAAGCTCCACGACATCAGGGTCAACACAGATCACTGGACCAGGCGCAACCAGACTCGACTGGACATCTTCGGTACGTCAGACTGAGCCTTTTAGCTCTGTGTCTCCTGTCCGGAGCAGACAAAGCCTGTTGTTTGCAAAGGACTGTCATCCAAAGAGACCAAGTTATGTTTCTGCGAATGCGTGTTCTATTCTTGTGAGTCTGGGTTGTTGTTGGAATGGTTTTCGCGAATTGCCTCCACCATGGAAAATGTCCCGATTCAATTTTGCTGGGCGCCATTCCAAAGCAAGAACGATGATTGGAGCGCATCTTGTTGACCCTCTATTGGATTACGAACGCAGATAATTTGAAATTTTGTTGAAACTCTCACCGGCGAAATGAAATGGCCCGAAGCTTTGATTGGATGCTGAATGTTAATTGCGTCGAGAGATTTTCGAGGAATTGGGAGGAGCGGGTAATCGAATAGGCGGCTTCCAATCACATTGTTCTGGCTCATTGCATCTCACAGAAGGCAAAAGACGTGCGTGCGTGGCGCGCAGTGTGTTTATCTGCAGGCCACAGTATTGGTTCAACCCGAGCGACCCAGCCCTCACAGAAGGCACCACGCGATTGTTTGACAGATCTGGTGTAATTGCTTCATTCCCTCGGTTGCACTTCAAATGAAATAACTTTGAAAGATACGAGGACGGCGCCCCTTAAAACACAAGCGACGCTGATACAAGGCTGAATCGCAATCGATAGTCATCAGTTGGACTGTATTCGTTGACATTTCATGTGCTCTAAGATTTAGTTCTTCTGGTTTGATCATAATAGCAAGTGTTTCGAGAAATATTTCCACAACCGCACGTTCTATGCGATGCCGTCGTGGAAGCAGTCCCGTCTTACAAGCAGAGGTCACCACTGAGCTCTGTCTTGGCCAAAAGCAGCTTTGTTCCTCTTTTGGATAAGTCGAGTGTTTTCAAGCTGGGACACACGGAGGCATGAGCTTTGTGTCAGATTTTCCATGTCATTACGTGTGCGTTGGAACTGTCGTCGAGTGAATTTCTTGGTACGTCAAGCATTGGAATGACGACAAGCCCTGCTGCTTTTGGAAAGAAGAATCTTGATTGTGTCACCAGCAGGCTGAAAAGGGAAGAAATCACACAGAGTCGTGCAGACATTCTGAGCTCAACCTGGAAAGAATAACATCACAAAACCTTTGAGAAAATGTGTTTCGTTTGCTACGTACCGAATCTTGTACTCGTATGTTCGTGGGTGAACACGACAAGGAACATGCAGAATTACGCTTTTTTTTTAAAACCACTGACACGACAGACGCATTTTGCTTCTGCAACCACTCCACAAAGGTTGTTCTCGAAATTGGTTCGGTCAGACCCTTGAAACACGGCGAGTAGGCACAATGAAGGCTCTTTATGGATGGCCTTGGGAATAAACAATCTAATGGTGATGTGTATATTGACATGAGAGGTCATTCCATTTTCGTGATTTGCCGACTGGAGAAGAAGAAATTAAGTGGGTGCAGGGGGACGGGTCTCACCATAACTCTTTCAGTGAATTGACGGAAGAAATACTCAGCGAATGTGTGTGGCATTATTCACAACCATGTCCGTCTGTTGACCTGCTTTTGTCGGGTGCCGACCCGGGTCCATGGTTGGCGACCAGGTTCGCCGAAATCAGAAATTCCATGAATATAGAAGAGTTAGTGACCCATAAGGAAAACATGCAAGAGCAGTCGGTGGGGACAATCTTGTTGGTCCTGGAATCAATTTACGCGGGCATAACTGACACTCGAGTTTGGCATCGTGGTCCCGTGTGATGTTGATGTTCCCTTTGTTCCCAGCGTTTGCACAAAGAAAACTTTCACCTCTTCGTCCTGTGGGGTTGCGGCAGGCCAACTGGTTCACTTTATGCGTGTGTTACGCACGACACCAAAGTATTCTTTTCGAAAGTACTCAACGTTCCAGCAATATGAAGCCGAGAACAGAACTTGACACATGTCAGCCGAAGTAGCAGCAAAGCAAACCGGACGGGGACAACACTGAGCGCTGTAGGAACTGAGCGTTGACTGTGGCGGCACCTCTGTGATTCCCACTCAGACATCATTGATCTTCCGTGTTTTATTGCCAACATTATTCTGCACCAGGGCAAATTGGGACATTTTTGGAAACAATAATTGAGCCTTTTAGATGATAGACGGTGTGGCACTGGAGCTACAATGGGTAAATCCGAGTGGGAAGTGGGGAATAAGCGGTAACCCGGTGTCTGACTGGGGTGAGCAGCTGGGTTAGCGATAGAGCCAGGCGTAATCCACTTACGCACCCCTACATAGCCCGTCATTAAACTCTGATGAAAACTGCGTGCCAATCTGCCTGCATCGCTCCCCCACTCCTGTTTGTCCCACTACGTCCTGTGCAAATGAAAAATCCATATTGCTTCTGTGGCAACCAATTTCCCCCACCCTAGAGTTTCACCACAGCCACAAGCACGAGGGTCCACAAGCCCTTACACACTCGGGGCATTGAGCGAGAAATGCAGCTTTTGGCCCATGGCTATCTGCACTTTGTGATCACACTTTTCACTGCTATCCACTGGTTGCTGTAATGACCTCGGCATTTCATTATAGCCCTCTGGCATGTTCCACTGCTATGTTGGGCGCTGCGTTCTGCATTTTTTGCCCCCAGAGCTGCCACCTAAACTAATTTCTTTCCTGCATGAGTTCTCGCAAACAACTGAGGAAAAGTACCAATTGGCCTGGCGTGTGGAAGAAGACACCCAGGTTTTATTTCAAAGTAGGCAAAGAAGTTTCACTTATTTGCGGTGTCGTCTTCGTGTGGCCCCCTCCGGTTGTCAGGCAACGCGACCAGTTGCTACGGCGACCAAGCGTAGTAGCCTCAGGGCACAAGAACATCTGATAACAAGTGTCACTGGGTTCACAAGACAAGCTAATTAGGTGCGACAGTAATTATTTGTCTCCATTAGCTTCAGATGTAATGTGTCACAGGAGAAGGACGGCTCGGCAATGTTTCTGACAATGTTCACCGAGGAACCTAGGCGCATCGTGTTTCCCGTGCGGCGAAACGACTGCGCCTTAAATCACAATCAACATCCCATAAAGTCGACAGAAACAAAATCAATGCATCTCTCATGCAGTGAGTTGCTATTATAAAATGTTTACTTTGGTGGAATTTACCGTGGCTGCTGTTTGCAGCTTAGAGGTACGAAAAAACTGCCCACAAAGCCTTTCCCGTCACATCATGTCATGCGTGGCTCAGATTTGTTCTAAGTGCGAACTTGAGCTTCAAACTTCATTAGACCGGTTCCATTATTCGAGAGTTAAAAGACCGTTAGGTTCTCGTTCAGCCCACACCGGACAACCCAAGGGATCACTCAATCTTGCACGACTTTGCAGCCAAACGAATGAAGGTCAAAGCTTCTCTCTTCAGAAGAAAACCTTTTGTTGTCTGAACGAATACAAGTCAATGCCTTCATTCAGCCTTTCAGCTCGAAATGCAACTGAAGAGCAACATGAATCAACGACAAGACTCATCAAAAACATGAAGTTTTGTGTAATGGGAACAGCTGATGACACAAAGGTACAAAACAAGCTGCGCTCGGCTCTCATTGTTGGGGCCAAGCTTGGCGTGAAAGCCGCCACTCAGTCGTGGAATTAGAAGGCAGCCGAGCCGATAGCGTTTAGAGAGCGGGTCCACCGAGGAGCTCCGAGATGGTGGCTGGTCAACATTGATGGATTGGCTGCAGGTGTCATGACTTCTGATTGGTTGAAAATGACGAGTGTTGCACATTGATCGCATCCCGAAGTCCCAAAGGATATTCCTGAGGCCATTCCAACTTCAACTTTATAATAGAAGCCGTTTATCTTCGGTCCCTTGGCTGTATGTTTCAGGGAAAGGTTATGTTGCAGTGCAGTTCTGTGCGCACACAGAGATAGAATCTTGGCATGTTTTCGTCCTCTGTTGAACAAAAGACAGACATTGCTTTCCACGAACACCTCTTATTCTGCAAAAATTTGCTGGACAGAAACTAAAATTGGAAAAAGGCCTTCAAAGCTGATGATACTATGCACACCACCTGCTTCCGCGAGAGCCAGATAAATCATTGTCTGAACGTGGTTTCTGTTCAGCCGTGCAGAGCCCACCCCAACTTTTCCTTGCCTGCAGATCACCAAGACTCACGGCTGTTTGTCAGTTTCAACCGCGTTTTGTTTTGTGCCTTTGCAGATTTGGAAGATGCCAGCCCAACACACAAACCCCCGTGCAACGCGGAGAAGAAGTGCAAGAACGCGTACAAGCAGAACCTCGGGGGCTGTGACGCCGCATCTGGCCAGTGCGTCTGCGCTCAAGGATACGTTCTGTCCAATGACATCTGTACTGGTAGGAACCGGCGTCTTTTTTGCGCATCTATCATTCATACCTGTCCAATCCCATTTCGCACCTTCCCTTCTCTGTATTTTTCCTGTCATGTCTGTGTCATCAATTATGGATCTCAGTGTCTTGAGAAATGCGCCTGCTTCCAAACATTTCAAATTCATTCATTAATTAAACACGTGCAGTGAGATTATTCAGAGAATTCCTGCAGAACACATCTCAAAGTCACGCAGTAGCAGAACACAAACACAACACACAAGACAAAAAGTGCAGAAGGCAAAGATCTTCGTGGATGGTCTTCAAGTGTGAAGAAATGTTGACAAAAATTGAGATGGAAGCAAATGAGATTCGGCGCATCTTTCCCACCTCTCTGATGGCTTCCCGCCGACTTCTGCCTCCTGGACGGTTTGTCTTGCGGAAATCAAATCAATTCAAGACAAGCGAATGGTGTCAAAATCTCGGGCTGATCTGATGGATTGTCGTTTTCCTTGCAAAAGTGTCGTGCAAAGGATTCTTTTGACACACAACACACGCCACTGGGACAAGTCTGACAAATTCCATTGGTCGCGTTTCTTCTGCACGTGGAACCCCCGTTCCTCTGGCTTTAAATTTATGGAATGCCACTGTTTGTACGGGCATACGTACTTCATGGGAACCTCGTTGCCCAGTCAGAGCCGACTTCCCCAAAGACACTAAAAGCACGCGCCAACATTCTTGCAGCACATTATTGTTTTTCCTCATTGTGCGCTCCAGCAGATCCAGGAACGAGATGAGGTGACCCAGTCCTGAGTGGGTGTGCGCCTCGCGGCCCGAACTCCAGTGTGAAAGTTTATGTTTTGTGCCTGTCGGTGGAGAAATGGCACCGGGTCTTGGCAGGAACTTCGGATCAAGGAACACGAACAAAGGCTCGCATTCTTGCGAAATCTTGGTATTTTAGTGAGAGCATTGCACGAAACCAAACGTGATGAAAGTTCCCATGTGAAGTTACGTGCGTACTGTTCAGTGTGCAAACAGTATGTTGAGGGGGAAGGTGACATTTTCTTCCAACGTCCACTGAAACGTGTGATTTGAAAAGAAGTTATCTTTTTATGTATTGTGCTTTATTTTACAGAAGTTAAAGACATTAGACGTAGAGGTAAACAAACTTAAATTCATTTGGAAATACTTCCCTCTACACAGTACCGTGTGCTTTAATGCAGAAAGTTAGACGTGTTTTTGTAAAATTTCTTTGCTCTGAGCTTTGAGCCATTTCAAAAAACTTATCTTCACAAAGGAAGGAACGACGCTCAGCACTTTGGGTGCAAATCACTCGTTTTGTGGGGCACTTGCTGAGATTTTGCACTTGTTGAGATGGCTCCGTTTTTGCCTGGTTCTTTTTCTTATCGATCCGCCTTTTCATCCTTTGTTCTTAGATTCCACGAAATTTTCCCCAACTGAGCTCTGTTCATCCAACTGCTTTTCAGCCTTTCACAATGTGTCTGAAGATTGTTTTGCTGGTTCCGTTCTCCCTGCATGAAGTGCATCACTTCGTTCAAAGTTCCCCGTGCTCTACAATCTGTTGTTGCAATGGAAGGAAATAAGACGTCCTTGTGGGAACAAGATCGTGTCATCCTGTGATATACTTTCCATAGCTTTAGAGCCCCCAGCATGTCTCTTTGTCAATCATTCGCCTGTCCCCACTGTCCATTTGTCAACGAGTTCTCAAGTGTTTACAACAAGTGTTGAGTCCAAAAATGGCGATGCCTCACAACCATTCGGAGGCAGCTGCTCGCTGCTTGTTTGTAGCCTTGCAAGAAAGAACACAACAACGACGTTTTGCCCGTGGCTCTGAGCCTCTGTCCTGTTTTTCCAACACGAGAACATGTTTGATCAGAGTTCAGGTGAACGCAAGTGCAGCATGGATTATGCCTCAGGAACAAGAACTGCGATTCTGCGGGTCCGACAAAAACAGTCAGTGCACTTGATGAAATGATGACGTTGGGCGCAGCAGGAGCTCATGTCCAGAATCCTGGATGGAAGCGAAAATTGCATGCTCAGGCGGTTTCGTCGTTTCGAGAAAGCAGTTGCACTCTGTTGTTTCAAGGGAGCTTCGAAATCCGGTTTTTGGCTTTCTTGGTTTGCTGCATACATGCACTGGAAGGAACATTTTTCTGGAAGGTGTGAGTCGGTGCACTTTTTCGGCAGGTGTGCGGGTACAGTTGTCACCCTTTGGAGGACATGTTCAACAGATGCTTTGAGACTCAAGTGCTGCTGATCGAAGCAGCATTGAGAACCGCTTCTCCATTGCCAACCAACGACTCGTTTCACGCAATGCAGTCATTTTTCTTCTGTTGTTTGACTTCGTCATTCACACAAAACACTCTGCTCGTTCTTTTAAACTTTGCAGAGAACAGTTTGTGGTTGATGGATGGTGGGTGTCATTAAAAAGTTCAGACGAAGAGAAAGTGCAGTGGTTGCATTCACAATTCCCACAAAACGAAAGAAAATCAATTCCCGCGACCAACACAAAGTTGTGGTTGAAGGTTACGTCTGCGTTTGCTGCATGGTCAAGATTCAAGGAAAAGAACAATTTCAGGTCGGGAATAGAGGATTTGTTCCAATTTCTTCTTCCCGCAGTTTGTCCCACAATTCATCACGACTGAAGGCTTGACAGAAACAAATCTCACAAATCAGGAAAAAAGATTTATCAGATATCAATGGGCCGCCAATAAGAAATTCTCATATCTGGCTTCGGACTTTTAGTGGTTGGCTTCGACATTTGCCACAAAAATCTTTTATCTTCCGGAAATAAAATCAATTTGAGCCTGAGTGCAGCTTTTCATGCTGAAATGATAGATTGTGGTATTTCTTGTGAATGTGTCATACCAAGTCTTGCAATGCGATGTTCGAGTCATTCTGCATACATGAATTTTTGGTTCTACAATTTCTACAGAAATTATTTGAAGCGGTTGGAATTCTTGCGATGAGCTGCCTTGATCCATTGGAACTGGTCTCTTCGCAAGATGACTGCTTAAAGTTTTCAATTTTTGTCCGTGTACTTGCCAAAGCAGATTTTCATAAAAAGCTTTGATACGTATGACTAAGCGGTGCAAGAAACGTTCTGACTGATCACTCCAAAAGCACATATTTGCCGTGCGTAAAAGTTTGTGTTGTTCTTTTGACGACAACCTGTAACGTTGTTGGTCTGGTGAAGATTTTTGGCCGGTGTAAATTGCGAGGGCAGACCGGCAGACGAAATGCACCCGGAGTAGACCAAGTGTAAATCATTTCCATTCTTTGTCTCCATTCTCAAATGCTTCGAGAATTTTCTTCAGCACATGATCCCTCCCCAGATCAAAGAGAATCCCATGCTGAATGTTTCTCTGTTTCAAAAGCTGTGTCGACAAATTCACTGAACACTTCCTGTTCTGCCACTTTAGGAAACCTGAAACAAACAGCATTCCAAAACATGTCAACCAAGATCGTTCACAAAATCCAACGAGCTGGGGCCGCACCTGAACCCATTGCAAATTGGTTCATCCCCAAGGCAATGCCGGATGCCACGCATCAATTGCATCTCGGATCCCAGTTGATTTCAAGACAGGCAATTCCTTCAACCATACCTGGCGACTGTGATCAAAACATGTCGTTGAGGCGCGCCTGTAACTACACCTTGCCAACCCACAATGACCTACCTCCCTGTGCTTTCAGAAACTGGGATAGTGTAGTTTGCTCATTGTGCTCATCGTTTCATCGGCAACATGAAGCGGGGCCTGAAAAGTGAAATCTGCTTTCTATTTTGACTCTCAAGTGTTTGGCAGCGCTGGTCGTCGTCCATTCACAGAGGGCTCTACGTAGTTTGGCCCTGGTGAAAAGACATGAGAACGTCTGTTTCGGTGAAAGCGACTTTGAACAAAGGGAAACCGACATGTCGAGGAGTTGTCATTCTGCTCGTGCACAATAAGATATCAATGATGAAGCATGAACAATGTTTTCTCCGTGAAAGCAGTGAGAATCCCGTGATGATTTGCTGTCGAATGTTATTCGTGCACGCCATTTGAATACCAACATCCTCTGGATGCGCGGTGTCCAAACAGCAGCTTGAGTTACGTCTCTTCGGAAGGTTGAACTCCACAAGTCACCAAGGGCTCTTTAGGTGATGCCAGGTGATCAATTCAAACGAACCCCCAAGAAATGAGCGGTCACCAAAGTGAATCCTGCCGAATACCATGCGCGGTCTCGAGTTTAAACCGGAGACATTCAAAAGCCAAGGACAAATAGTACGACAACTCAAATGTCAGTTGCTGTGCGGTTTGTTGGCAAAGCACCCCTCCAGCAGGTCCACTGTGGGGGCAAAAGAGACCTGCGCTCAGTCCAATGATACACTGAGCAGCCCCAACTCCCTGGCACCACCATTTTTGGGGCCCATGAATGCTACAAATAAAAGGGATGGTGATGTTCTCGCATCTCTCCAGAAGCAAATTTATACTGCATGCGTGAGTTTTTCTGTGTTCGTTTCTCTGCTGAAAGGACCAAGGGAGCTCAAAGTTGTCCAAGTCTCATAATTTTGGTGCGCAGGCTTGTTTCCACGCAGTGTGTCGTCAAATTCAGACGCCCGAAAATTGCTTTGCTCCCAAAGTTTTTGCCCGACGACACAAACATTAGATTTGTCCGTCCATGGGTTTTGGCCGCCGACTTCAATCTTGGATCCGCCAGGGACGATGCAACGTTGTTTTGATTTTTCTCGTTTATTGCGGCACGTAAGTTTGGTGCGATAAACA
>JAAUXT010144558.1_pt1 | contig 17807 bp, 17 predicted proteins | sample 7278171 | NCBI WGS metagenome assembly JAAUXT01 (sample SAMN14350112, study PRJNA611818) | marine sediment metagenome | isolation source: surface marine sediment (1.8m) | place: French Polynesia: Moorea | collected 2018-08
CTTGAATGAGTGAGGCACCAAGAACTCAATGAAAACGATGGATGCAATACTGACCTTGGTACTCGTCTCGGTGTTTTGAAACAGTTGTGAGGCGTTTGTTAAAACAACATTCCCCATCTTGTCGTGCATGGCTTGGCTATTTTATGGGCACAATGATGCTTGAGAATGTGGACGTGAACACCACGCTTTGTGCATTCTCGCACTCACGCACCGACACGCGCTGTCGTGGTACTGCTGCACCACCACCGTGTCTGTCGTTGTGCAATGAGAAGTTTAGTCAACGACTCAACCGAAAAGGCGATTTGCAGATTTCGTGAGACACCCCCATATATTCTTGTCATTCTTATTGCTTGATGAGGGTCATTTGCCAGCTCAGATACAGGTTGAGACATTGGCCTGATTGGCAAACAAACTGCAGAAAAAATACTTTGTTTTGTTGTGTTGTGTGAAATGGACATTCGGACTCTACCTTGGTTTCCACACGGGAGTGAAGTCCACGAGGCGACATCTATGCACCGCGGATCGCCACCAGAGGGCCAGAGCACAGTTCCGTCTCTCTGCTCATGCTTCAGCCAACACATGGCACGGCAGAGGAAGCCGTTGGAGTCTGCAGGTCCATAAGTCTGTAAGGTCAGGCTAAGAGGGCGGGGCATGTTGATGAACAGATCTGGACTCAGATTGGTGAGTCTGTTGTTGTCCAATTGGATCACTTTGATAGAGAACAGGGTGTCAAATGCACCATTCTCAATGACATCAATTTGGTTCAGAGAGAGATAAAGAATCTGGAGAAAACTCAGTCCTGCAAATGTTCCAGTTTTGATTTTTGACAAACGGTTCTGGTAGAGCTGGAGTTCAATCAGACGATTTGGAGAAGAAAAGGTACCTGGTTCAATATCAGATATTTCATTTGTATCCAGCCTCAGCTGACGAAGTAATTTCAGTCCATCAAAAGCTCCTTTCTCAACAGACATTATTTGGCCAGTGTGGAGTTGCAAACTGTCCAGCATATCAAGTCCTGACAAAATCTCAGATGGAATTGTTGTGAAGAGATTGCGTGCCAGGTCTAGGCCCTTGAGAGATTTGAGCCCAGCAAATGTTCCTGGTTCAAGAAGAGAAATTTTATTGCTGAAAAGCCATAAGAACTCCAGTGATTCCATCCCAGTGAAAGCCTCCCAGTTGACCAATGATATTTCATTGTTTTCCAAATGTAACACTTCACATTCACCAAGACCGCTGAAGACCCCAGCAGGAAGAGAAGTGATGGAATTGTGATGCAACTTCACTTCCAAGGCCTGAGCAGGAATATCAGGTGGCACTTCAGTGAGACAACAGGAGATTCTGGAGAACACCCTGCTTGTGGAGTTGTACTCATTTTGGCAGGGTAGCTGATCAGTGCAGGCAGCGTGGCCACCCAGAAACATAGCTAACGCCAGTGCTGAAATGAAAAGCATGTTTGACACAGTATGGGGAGAACCTGATTTTTCCCTCATTGTCGAACACAGTGGACAGAACCAGGCTCCAAATGAGATTTAGAATGTGCAGCATCAGTGTGAGATCAGATATTGTGTGCAAGGAGGCAGTTCTCACCAAGATGGATGACAAAGTGCTGAGTCAGCATCTTTCCTGCTTGGTCCCTGATTGTCAATGAATGATGCTTTGTGGAGTTATGAGATGAAAAAGAGCTCAATATCCGAGTTTCTTCAGTTGTTGAAGTCCTGCAGTCTCCTCCAGGAAGACAACGAAATGCGCTATTGCTCAGCGAATGCCAATTGTTGGGCGTGGTCAATCATGGTGACTCGACCTGTCCAAACAGTGCTGTTTCACTTTGTTTTTCTCTGCTGGTACATGTATCATGGACTTCGTCTGTGCATAGGAAGTAGGGTTTCAACATTCACACCCTGTACTGTACTGTACTGGAGAGACATTTTCCCACACGTAGAGCTTCAACGCAAGTCGTCTTGGCCTCAAGTGCATTCAACTTACCTGCGTTTCAGACGCCCTTTTGTTTGTTTGCCGCGGTGAAACTGAATTCAATGCGGAATTTGGTACGGGCCACACCCTGTTTCAGTTTGGGTCTCGGTTTGTGAGGAGTTTCAATGCAGCACATTCTCCCTTTGTTGAACTCTACTTGGCTGTGAAGACTTGTGAAGACCTCAGCCACACCCTCCTTTGTCCTCAAGTCGTGCGTCATGCATCGTTTACCCTTATAATGGGTGAATCGTGACACGTGCGAGTACACAGAAATTGCGGGCACTGTTGATTGAACTGGTACCAACAGGTGTTTCGTGCCATACTGTTCCAAAATTGCATGAGCCTTGAAAGAATGGGTGCATGTTGTACTGTACATGGGTGCAACCATGCTTTGACTTCAACAAAACGTTGACACCAGAAATGATATGCAAAAAGCTGAAGTGTGTTTTGTGCTTTGAACTGTATGGTAGATAGTCTGCAAACTTGTGTTGTGATCAAATGGAGACACCAACTCCATTGCTCCATGCCAGGGTTTTACGCCTCATGGTCATTGCACTTTACAGAGTGACAATGATCCCACCGTCCAGGTTACCGGGGTGCTGTTGCCATTCACAACAAGTTTTCCCCATGCCGGCTTTTGCCTCAAGGGGTTTTCACGTTGGGTGATGTCGCCTGCAAAAGTGAAGTGGCAAGAAGAAGATTGGTGATGTGATTTACGCACGAAGTTCCTGCCCCCATGCACCCGACTTATCTAATTATTTCAAGTGAAAGCGTTTTATTTCTACAATAACAAATGTAAATCCAACCCATTTTGAGCGGGTTTACCTGCAGGAGCACAATCTATCTTTTTCTCGAAAAAAAATTATTTTTTTCCTGAACAAAACAAAACAAAGTGGGTTTCTTTCCGTTTCATAGTACAGTGCTTGTCTGTATACAAGGAAAACGTGTAAACACAGCGGATTATCTGTAATCCAGCATAAAAGACCATTCAACAATCTACGCGCCAATATACAAAGCAACTCTTGGAATTGTGGGGGTTCTCACACAAAACAAAACATAAGTTTCTACAAGAATCTAAGAGGTACAACCTTTTGTTTCCAAAAGAAACTCAGGACTAAAATTAATCTCAGACAATCATTGAAGACTGAAGAACAGATTCCAAACGAATTTTCGCCCACACTCACCCAAACCGAAACCGGTTTTCTATTTAATATCGCCTGGCTAGTCTGAACTGGTAGGGTTCAGCATAGCTGAGGGAGGTGGCATCAGATGTCCCAGAAACAGCTCTCATTTCTCTCTCATTTATCTCAGTGTAGTCATCAACATAAGCAATTTCTGATCTGGGCTGATATCGGGCATCATACAGGGAAGAGACCTGGGATACAGCTGAGGTTTGGTTTGAATTCGGGTCTGCCTCTGATGCAGGTTGGTAGCGGCCTGGGTAGAGTGAGACAGAGGTGGAGTCAGATGCCCCAGAAACAGCTCTCATTTCTCTACCCTCAGTGTCTTCATATTGCGTGGAATACGAAATTTCTGATCTGGAAGGATATCGGGCATCATACAGGGAAGATACCTGGGATACAGCTGAGGTTTGGTTTGAATTCGGGTCTTCCTCAGATTGGGGCTGGTAGCGGCCTGGGTAGAGTGACAGGGAGGAGGCTTGGGACGCTCCAGAAAGAGCCCTCATTTCCCCACCCTCGGTATCTTCATTTCGAGTTGAATTGGAAATCTCAGATGGAGGCTGGTAGTGGCCGGGGTAGATGGAACTGCCCGAACTGAGATCAGAGATGACAGAATCCACATGAACAACAGGTTCATGGTCATCATTGTGGTTGTCGGTACCCACTGGCTGAAGATACCAATCAGAGCCTTGGGTACCCACTGGCTCAAGGGACCCATCAGAGGCTTGGGTACCCACTGGCTCAAGGGACCCATCAGAGGCTTGGGTACCCACCGGCTGAAGGTACCCATCAGAGCCTTGGGTACCCACTGGCTCAAGATACCCATCAGAACTTTGGGTACCCACTGTCTCAAGGTACCCGTCAGGAATCTGGGTACCCACTGTCTCAATGTACCCGTCAGGAATCTGGGTACCCACTGTCTCAAGGTACCCGTCAGGAATCTGGGTACCCACTGGCTCAAGGTACCCATCAGGAATCTGGGTACCCACTGGCTCAAGGTACCCATCAGGAATCTGGGTACCTGCTTGGTCAACGTACCCATCAGATGCGTGACTAGCCTCTGCCTCAAGCTGCCCCTCAGTCTCAGGAGCTCCTTCCGTATCTTCATACTCAACAGACCCCTGGGATACCTGATCATACCCATCTGGTGTGCCCATACCTACCACATCCTCATACCCATCAGAAACACGGACATCCTCAATTTCCTCGTACTCATTCGAACCCACAGGTACCTTATACCAGTCAGAAGCAGGGCTGTTCCGATTGGTAGTTTCTTGGGTGGTGTGTGGTGTGTGCGGTGTGTATGTGTTCATGTTCAGGGCTTCATAACCAGTGTTTTCTTGCCCCACTGCTGACGCAGGGTGATGTGCAGTCGCCAGTTGTCGTTTCCTGCAATGTAAATAATGTTGGGAGGTAAAACCTTTCTGGGAAGGAGTCTCTCAACCAAATTTTCAATTCTTTCAATTGCAGGTGCGTGATGTTGCTTTGTGTGTTTGTTTGTTTGCTCCTCAGATACCAATTACAAAACACAACCAATGAGACTTGGGTCAAACCCATGTGTGACAGAGTAAGTTCTCAAGAAGGGTGAAATTGCCAACTTTTTTATGCACTCAAAAAGTGGCCCTTTTGGAACAATACCCGCTCTTTTTGAGCATTCTATTCTTTGGCCTCACCTTGGAAGTAAATTGTGGCACAGGTACTCAACCAAAATGTACAGGAATTCAAATGATACAACAAATAAATTAACAACACTGACCTCTTTACACAACACACCACAGCGATGACCACTGCAGAGATGATGAGTAAGAGAAGCGGTACTCCCAGACCCACAGCTATCCACACTGGGGTCAGGTCAGCTTCAGGTTCAACATCATCAGCTGGTATCTCAGATGGTAACTCAGTCCCCACTGATGTCACAGTCTGCCCAGGCAGTGGGGATGATGCCACGGTCAGAGCAGATGCCTCTGCGCACAAAATATTGAAAATTCATGTGACATAATTGCAAGAGGCAAAATGAAGTTGAATTCCCAAAAAAATCTGCTCATCGTCACCTGTGCAGGATGGTTTCGTTGTCCAGTTACCACCGTTCTGACAAGTTATGGTTTCTTTCCTTCCTTCGTAGCAGGTGTAGGTCACTTGATCACCAGGGTTGTAGGGTCCGTTGTACCTGGTTCTGGTGGAGAATGGGACACCTCCAGGTTCAGGACAAATACCTTGTGGAACAAGAACAAGAAGCGGAAAAAACAAACTTACCAAACAGCAAGTATTCATTACAATTTCCTGAACAATTCTCAACGCACAAGCAGATGAACATTAAATATCATGTTGAGTGGAGAAAGATAAATATTGTCTTTCTTGATTGCTGTTTGCCATCATTTGAATTGATACGAATCAATTCATTCAGTGATTTTTCATAGATTGTTCACAAACCTTTGTCACCACATTCAAGAAGACTCCATTCTCTACCATCAGCACAAATTGGCAAACTTGTATCCAAAATCCATTTTATAGTTCCATGCTGCTCCTCATGCTTCAACCAACACAAGGAGGTGCATACCCACTGGTTTCTGTCATTTTCTCCATGACTCATGCTAATTGACAATGGGTGTCTGGGGAGGTTGAGGAAAATTTCAGGATTTAGAGTTGTCAGTCTATTTCTGAACAAGTAAATTGTTTGGATTGAGTGCAGGGGATCAAATATTCCTGGGTGGAGGATTGAGATGTGGTTCCGAAGGAGCAGTAAACTTGTCAGGTTGGACAGTCCCAGGAACACTCCTTGGTGCAAACTGGATATTAAATTGTTGTCCAGACGAAGCTGTTTGAGATGTTTAAGGCTTGAAAATGTTCCCGGTTCAAGTTGGGAAATCCTGTTCTCCAGTAGCCACAAAAAGACAAGTGAGTCCATCCCTCTGAAAGCATCCTTGTCAACAGAGGATATTAGATTCAAAGCCAGAGACAGGAAAGTGCATTTGGACAAACTGTTGAAGACACCACTGGGAACAGATCCAATTTTGTTATTGTTGAGCCTCATGTCTTCACAATCCTTGAGGTGGTCAAAAACTCCAGGGGGGAGGTGTGTAATTTTATTACTGCTAATTTGAACAAATATGGCATCCTCAGGAATGTCACGTGGTACTTCGGTCAGATTCCACCAGACCCGGTAGTACATTCTGCTTGCTGTATACTCATGTCTGCACAAGCCCTCCCTGATGCATTGGGCCAAACATCCTGGTAACTTTGCAATCATCAACACGCCTGCACAAACAACAATGAAAATACATCAGAAACAAACACACAAATTAAATGCTGACATGACTGTCAGCACCACAATGGCAGCAATAGACCTTGCTGAAATGTTGCCTTGATTTGCTGATTTATTGAAATCCCTATGCAGAGGATAATGCACGTGCTACCAAGAAGGGCACCTGATTGGAATTCCAAACTTCAACTGCTTATGCTTGTAAAATAAACATCTTCTGAACCATCATTTCAGCAAGTGCTGAGGAACACACAGAAAGGTGTTCTGATTCCCAATAGGCAACATGCACACAAATGTGCTGAGTCATCAGCTTTAGCAAACCAAAGTGCTGAGTCACACATGCAGATAAGGTGTCATCATGCTGAATTTACCTCCCATAATGCCATAGCCTCTTTGTCACTCTTCAAGAGCTGTTGTACAACAACTTACCCAACATCACCAAAATGTCCGTCATCATCTTATTTATCCAGCATCGACCAGATCAAATTGTAGCTGTCAATACCACCTGCAAATTCAAGATTTTGTTTGTTCCGCAGCAAACTCTATATTACCGGCATAACGAAACATGCAACTGTTTGAGAGACGTTACTCCTTCAAGCAATTTTGTGAAAGATTACCCCACCGGGCAAAAATCTTTCACCCGACACGTGGTAAAGAAATGCCTCTGAGAGAGAGATGCAATGTTCGCTCTCTCTGCCGAGGTGATTTTTACTACCTTGAAGACACGGCTACTGCTTACGTACCAGTGTCATGCAAGTTTCATACACGTTTCCAAACACTTCTTCAGCAAAATTTTGCAAGTCACTGACTGCTCTCTGCTACGCACTTGTTCTCACTTCCTTTTTGCCAAAAAATCACTGAAGCGTTGGGTTCAAGAAATCTCACTGCGGCATCGGGTGGCTGTGTGTTCAGCGAACGGTTGTGCATTTGGTTATACACACCCGGCCTGTGTGCATGACTTGCAGATCCAAAGCACAGAGGCATTCGCTTTAAAGGCAGTCGGAGGTTCCCGTGGCCTTCCGTGACTAATCACTTTGTTTGCCACACGAGGGGCGCCCACACGATTTTCTTGGTGGGGTGATGCTTCCGGGCCAATGGTAGCGAGAGGTACAGGGGCTGTGGGACAAGCATTGCCGAGTTGTCTTTTTGAATGGCATGTTTTGTTGGTTCCGTCAACTTTTGGTTTGTCGTGCAAATACGAGTACTGTGATGCATGAAACACACAAAGTTCTTGGTCAGTGAGAATGACGACCCCCTGCCACCCACCCACCCTGAAAAAGCTCGATTTTAGGGTGATTGTGACTTTTTCCAAATTCGACTTCTCAGCGGAGATTCTATCAACTCTCGTTTAGGTCGAGTCATCCACAAAAATTTCGTGTCGCTTGTTGGAACAGCTTGGGAATTTTAACTTTATGTGACCCACCTGTAGTTGATGAGACCCCACCTGTATTCCTTCAGCACAGACCAAAGTCTTGATGGACGGTCCAGGGGTCTCACCTAAGGCCCTGTTCTCCAGCAGATATTTACCCGTTAAAACGAGCGCCCCTGAAGGGCGCGTTATGGTTGGTGAAACACCCTGAGACATAATTGTCATCTCTTGATCTTTTGATCATCTATTTTCGGGGATTCAAAGTTTGAATTACCAGTTGGAAAGGAAGGGCTCAATGTCCTTAGGGAGACATCTGGGTGACGGGTGGGAGTCATATACTTAATTTGGCTGTCTGGGCTCTAAATCAAACGAGAATTGTTGACTTTTTGGGAGGGCGTGGGGTGAGTGTGGGTGAAACCTGGTCAACCTGCGTTTCAACCTGGACAAATCAACGTTGAACATGTCTTCATGGGGTTTCAACGTTTGTCATTTTGTGTGGCATTGGATTTTGTATCTCCTGAACTTGGTCTTCTTTGTTCCATGTCATATCTCTGTCGTCTTTCTTCGCTTCATGCTCAGGTGGACATTGTGATTCTTTGACACAGGTCTTGTTGGCGGTGCACCACCTGGTGGCCAGACAGGTTTTCTTGTGAACGTCGCAAAGAGAACGCGTCGGAACAAACGAACAATTCAATATTTCACTGTCCCAATACAACTCCATGTGGATGTCCCAAATTTCTGCAGGACGTTGCGCGTGGACTGAAAGTTTTGGATTTGGGTTAGAAATGAGACATTTATTTGCAAGGAAGCAGGTCTGTACAAAGGTACACAGGAAATAAACACGTGAAACTGGCAAAATACGAAAATGATCACTTGTGACAGCTGGCATTCATGAAGGGCACAGTTTTTACAAAGTGACGATGTTCAACAGGTTTAACATTTGGAGAACTTTACATGTCACAATGAAACACATTGCAATTTTAAAACACAATCAGAAAACAGAACACAGAAGATAAAAGCAATACAAAGCACTAAAAATTTCTGTCCACAACCAAACAAATCTTGGCAGCATGCCAAGAAGGCATGAAATGTTTCTCTCAACAATTCAGTTCACAAAAGCCATACACAGCAACAAACAAACAGGAGCCAACAACAAAACACATTGCAAAAGCTGAACACCATCTGCAACTTGGTCAAATTCTAAATCCACTTTGTATCTGTACAAAAATGTGAAGAAAATTATTCGAAATAGCACCACCTGAAGAACCAACAACAACCACAAGCACATCTTACTTCAAAAATTTGCATCAAGCCCCTCAGATGTTAATTTCATGGTACACAGGCTCACTCTTTCTACCAGGCATGTGGTCATTAGCTACAGCATACTCAGGAGTGGCCTCAACTTCACCTGACACTTCAGAACCCATTTCAGGGACAGGGGCATCATAGTGCTTGGGGCTGTGAGTCTTCACTGGCTCCAGGTACCCCTCAGTGTAGGGCCTGTTGACTGGCTCGAGGTACCTCACGGAAGCACCCTCACCAGCGAGAGAAACAGAGGCACTGATTGGCTCAAAGTAGCCGTCATCAGAGGGGGGCTCTTTGGGCAGTGAAGGTTCAGCTGAGACCTTGACATTGGCTGAAGACTTGACATTGGCTGGGTTGGTGTTGATGTGCAGTGATGCGTAGCTTGGATTTTCCTCCCCAACAAGTTCAGGCCTCGGAACACTTGCCATGGTGTTACTTTGTTTCTGTTTCTGCTTTCTGCAAAGGGAAACGAATGACACATTGAAGTGTGCTTCCCGTCACATATTTGGTTTGAATAGATCTTTTGAAGATTTTATGCTCCACAAAAGATGAAAACAATGAGCATCAATTTGGCAGATGTTTTGTGGAAGCATTTATTCTATCTGACCTTTCATTTGTGGAAGCATTGTTCTATCTGACCTTTCACTGACCTTTTCATACAGATAATCACAGTGATCAACACGGCAATGATGACCAGCAGCAGGGGAACTGCCACCCCAAGTGCGATGGCTACTGAAGACGTGTCTTTCGTGGTGTTGTCATCAGGCTGCATCAGGTTTGGTTTGGGCGGTTCTAAAAACACAATCGCAGGCGAGGCGACCTTTGGTTGTGAAATAAGGCAATCAATGGGACTGGTTTTATCTATCAGATATTGAATTCATCCTCAAACACTATTCTGGATGGAAAGAATTCCCGTTGAGGGGTGACTTCCATCCAGAATAGTGTGTGAGGAAGAGTTAAATATCTGTCATATAGCACAAGTGTGATGTCAAACAGTTCTGGAGTGATCAACAAGAAACGCCCATCACGAGTGCTAAAGATGGAGAAACCATGGTTGTTGTGACGTAACCAATGTTCTTGTACTGTTCTGTTTCAGTGAAGTTGAATCACTGTTGGTTTCCGACTGTCCCACCAATTGAGCTGGGGGACTACTTTACCAGAAAACTCACCAAGGCAGGGTGGGAACCGCTCTTTTCTCCAGTTCCCATCAGCCTGACACGTGATGGTCGCGCTGCCACCATCGTGACAAGTGTAGGTCACCTGGGAACCGTTGTTGTACGGTCCATTGTATTTAGTTCTGGTGAAGAAGACCTCACCTCCTGGCTCTGGACATGCACCTGAAGATAATGACTAAAGTTCAAAACAGGAATAGGAGTAGAGTGTCTGCTACCTGTGCAAATTCCTATTCAGACAAATCTTTCATCGTACGAAGATTTCCACACACAATTTGGTGCAAGGCCAAGTCAAGAAATTGTTCAATTTGAGATTACAATTTGAGAAATGCGAAACAAATCGAATTGACCGAGCACCTTTTTGGTGCACCTGCAAACAACCGGTCACAATGAAACATGTTGAGTCAACAAAAAATGGAGAGGAAGAAGTCACGAGTGATTTTTCCTTTCGTGCTGAAGCACCAACCTTGGTTTTCACATTGAAGGTTTGACCATTGTGGAATATCCACACAACTGGGAAGAAAGCTATAGGCGTAGCTAGAAAATTCCCAACGTCTGTGTTGCTGCTCATGCTTCAGCCAACACAGAGTACGGCAAAAAAAAGGGTTCTTTATGTCTGTGTACCGCTGTGTGTCCCGAGTTTCCAGATAGAGCGGCAGTGGTCTTCGCATGTTGATGAAAAGATCTGGACTCAGCGTTTTGAGCTTGTTAGCAAACAATGTGATGGTTTTCAATGAGTAAAGTTGGTCAAAGGCTCCTTCCTCAATGACAGAAATTTTGTTGCAACAAAGCCTGAGCTCTCTGAGAAAACTGAGCCCAATGAACATTCCAGAAGTGATGGTGATGAATATGTTGCTGTCAAAATCAAGAAGTGTCAGTTCTCCAACAACCAGAAAAGTTCCTGTTTCAATTGCTGAAACCTTATTTAGTTTGAATGATAACTTTTTCAGCACATCCAGCCCAATCAAACCCCGCCTGTCAACACTTGAGATTTGATTCACAAAAAGATCTATATTTGTACAATCACTCAACTGAGTGAAGACTCCAGCTGGGATGGATGTGATGGCATTGTGGTGAAGATGAACCTCCAGAGCATCAGCAGGAATGTCACGTGGCACCTCAGTGAGATTCCAGTGCTGTCTGAAGAACTTCCTGTCTGATGTGTACTCATTCCTGCCCTGTGATTCAGCTAGATGAGCCAACAACATCACACCTGAAATTGGGGAAACACATTTGTGTTGAGGTATCTCAGGCAACCTATCGGAAGCACCAACACAGCCGTTGTCGCATCATTTGCTGGCAGATTTCACACTGGCACCTTGAGTGCCAAATTTAAAGTCAAATTGCTTTACGGGTCAGTTTTGCTTGGGACCGAATGGTGGGTGTCAATGTTTGCGCCGAAAAGTATGTGTACAACAGTTTCTCCATGAAAATGGCCCTAAATTCTGTTCATATTTGGTCTGGAGATTTGTTTTTGGTCAAGGATAATGCTCCAGTAAGGAATTTGATCAAATTAATCTTCCAAGAATGTTCTAATTTGTGTTCCATTTTCCACTTGTCTGGTAATATTGACCTAAATGTTGTGCTTGTCTGAATGACCTCAGGTGCAAATCGCGCGACCTCCCTGGAGGTATTTTTTACGCCTCCGGCTGGCCGAGATTGCCGAAATGGCGGACTTCGCCCAGACACCAAGCAACAGGGCGAAGTCGCGCGACTTTGCCGTCGGCTGGCAAAATGCGTAAATGGAAGGCGCCCAACCTTATTGGCGTATTGGCGTAAAAATGGTGCTGACTGAGGCATCAGTGGACACTTTGGTGTATGAGCTGTACAAAATAAACGAAGAAGCAATTTTTGAGTGCTTACAGAAGCTGAGAAGAAAGATCCGAATCAGCATCTTGTCAATGGTGATCTCCAAAGCTGAGTGAAACGTCTGACTGCGTTTAAAAATAAAAGATTCTGTGACAATGCAAACAGAAAAGACAACAGCGCTTCTAGGGAATTCGTGTCTCGCACTGGCTTCCCCGTGAAATGAGAATGCTCATGCTGAGGGCATGGGTCGCTGGAGTGTTTTCCAAAGCTGTAAATCACCTTGTATTGCTTCAGTCAATGTCTCGGGTGACATAAAGTTTGCGTTGACCTGTGTGAAGAAAACATACGAACCTCTGTTGTGCAGAACTCGTCTTATGCTGACCAACTGATATGGTGCTGTGTTGGACGGTTGTGAACTAGTCAGTCGTCTGAGCTGAAATGCGCAAGTCACCCCGTGGTACCGCGGCTCGGTCGAGTTTCTGCCCCTCAGTGCGACGAAGCGTGGATCACGATGAGCGGGCTCAGCGAGCGTGGAGACGATGGCGAATACAGGCGGGCCTGGGTAAGGCGGTTCTCACATTGAGTGACGCGCGGTCGTGTGTTTGACGTCGGCGTCAAAATTCAACATTGAACCCAATGGTGGAATTTTTGACGTCAGGGCGAAAAACGACTGCGCGTCACTGAATGTGAAAAGCCCTAAATTGACTCGAACAGATAAAGGCGCGTAGGGGAAGGGGGCTAGGCAAGGGCAGGTCAGCCGACATCGAACTGATAGATATGTGACCTCCTCCCCGAGCTTCCACAGCAAGGGAGAGTCATTGGTTGTGGCACATCTGCATAGGTTTCTGTCCACACGTGAATGCGATGCCCGCGCGCGGTGGAGGTTGAGTCCAGATTACAGGCACTTCTATGAGTCGATGTTCACACGGGGTGTGGGGCGAGTCCAGAACACACACACACACACACACACACACACACACACACACACACACACACATACACTTGCATTCATGTCCGCGTTCTTTGTCTGGGTCAAACAAGCCCCCCTCTATTCCCACAGTTCTTCATTATTGTTCGTGAATTGTATTTGTGCAATGCAAGATTGTGCACCAAATGCGACATCGAGATAAGCAGTGAAGACTGTATCTCCTTCGGCACCACGTATTTCTTGATCGAAGGTGCAAGGGTATCACCATACACACGGTTTGTCAAAGCTGATGACACTTTCATTTGATCTCAACCGACGGGCGAGTCATGCCTGGCGAAACACCTCTGAGATCTAATTATCATCTGGAGAGTTTATGATGATCTGATCACCTTGTTAAGGGTCTTCCTTTTCTTGAATTACCTTTTCCACAACAGGTTTACCTGAAGGGCGCGATGCAGTTGGTGAGACACTTCGGCGAGATGAAAGAGTTGGGGTGAAGGGGGTTGATCTTTCAGATTTCTTCTCCCTTTGTTTGGAGCCGAGATGAGGGTTGGGGTGACACAGGGTGACCTGAGGGCTCATCAATTTTAGGTGACTGGGGTTTGAAGGAAACGAGTAGAATAACAACACTCGAAAGTGTTTTCGAAGTTTTATAAATCCTGTGAGTTAAGTTGTGGGCCAAACGAAGCCGAAGAGAAGACGCGCGCCGTTTTCCACGTCTTTCGTTGAGATTTCTTTTTTTTTTCTTTTCTTTTCCAAAAGAAACACATATGAAGAGAACAGACAGTGATATTGATGAAGTATTTTTCTTGTGAGACAGCCACGGAAAAGGCCCATGTGGCAGTTTGTTTTGCCACGTGAGATGACAAGTTATCATCACTGGGCGTTGAAAATTTGGTCGCCACATGGGGCGTCTAAAACTCCTTATTGTCGGTCTCATCACCGTTTTCGTTTTGCGCTGATATTTCGTGAGGTTTCACGGAAAGTTGGTGTCCACAGCCTGTTCGTATGGACTGTGTTTCACCAGATTGTCAGCCTCTTGTTTCTGTTGTACGCATTTGCAAAATTTGCCACTGTCGCCTTCGTGCTTTGCTAGAAATGCCGTAAAGAATAGTTGGCGAGCATTTGAGCGACACCAAATCTCGTGGAAAGATCAGTGACAAAAATGATTACAAAAAAATTTAAATTGTCTACGTGGTTCGTGCAGTGAAGAATCGTATGAAAAACACCACAACAGCTGGGAAGAAGGAAATTTTGCACCATTTATTCCAGAATTGCAGCAACGATTTGAAAATGTTCACAATTGAATTTTGTCCCCTTGCAAAATGTTACAATGTTCGAACATACACAATATGATGATCAGAAAAAGGAAACTAGCTTCTGGAATACAAACAAAACTACAGATAATTGTCACTCTGTGTGCATAACTTTTCAATATTTCTTTTGAATCAGGTTTGCCAAATGAAGAAAAATCAGAATTATTTGTTGTTTTCCTGGTGAAAGATAATGTTTGTTTTTTTTTCTGCACAACTGTACACATTGTGGTGAATCAACAAAATTACCCTTTTCAAAGCAACAACTGGGGAATGAACAACCTGAAAGGAACATGTCAAAGAGCAAGACTTTCAAGAGCAAGGAGAATTGTTCTCCTTTTCCATAGGGGTGAGAACACAACATTGAGGCAAGTTCTGCTGGGTTGGTGAGACACATGGTTCTTTCTTTTTGCCACAGAATCAAACAGAGCAGTCCACCAACTGCTCACTGGTACCTAACCACAGATGCATTCCCAATCACACTTGGGGGATCATATATCTCCTCATAACCACCATCATGATCAGTGTTGTATTGAACGACAGATCCTGCTCCAATAACAACCGTGTCCGTCTGGTGAGCAGAATCCCCATCAGCATACGGCTCGGCATAGAGGGCAGCACTCACATTCTCATATGCAGGGGTGAAGCTGCTTTCAGCAATGGTGTTCTGATCCCAGCTGCTCTTTGTTGTGTATTGATCATTGGTTTCATGCCCTTCATTGTCCTCTCCTGCTTGTGGTCTGGGGACATTGGAATTGGTTTGCTTTTGTTTCCTGTGAAAAAAATATTTTGGTGTCATGATTAGTTCAGCACAAAAGTACACATGCAGAAATGCCAATGCAAATAGTGTGACTTGAGTTGTGGTTGTTGTTATTTTTTATGTCTGAAAACAAAACAATATCAGAAGGGAGCTGCAAAGATGAGAGCTACATGGTCAACTGACCTTTTCGTGCAACAGAACACAGTGAGAACCAGAGTGCTAATGATAAAGATGAGAAGAGGGATTCCAAGTCCAATTCCAATCCAGATGGGGATCAAATCTCTATCAGGTGTGGTATCATCAGGTGATATGGGCGTCGGATTTGGTGCGGTCACTGTGTCCATTGCGTCAGGGGATACAGATCCTGTGACAGAAGGCACAGGTGCAGTCAGGGAATGGCCAGGAGGTCCTGCAAATCACAAAGGTTTTGGGTGAGCAAACAACTGAAATCACCCATACGAGACAGAAAGCTACAGAAAATGAATCTGGATGAAGGAATCAGCAGAAATAAGCTCCATTGAGCTCGCGGTGATTTGAGAAACCTGTAAGGTAATATAGAATCAAGTTCTCACTAAAGCAAGGCGGTAGCCGTTCTCTGGCCCAGGTTCCGTTTTCCAGACAAGTAATGGAAGCACTTCCCCCATCATGGCAACTGTAAGTCACTTGATCATCAGGGTTGTAAGGTCCAGAGTAGGGGGTTCTGGTGAAGTAAACCTCTCCTCCTGGCTCTGGGCATATGCCTGAAGGATTTCAAGAAAACATATCGCCATGTGCTTTTGCACTTGGGCTGAACTGTTCAAGCAAAGAGACACTGCAAACGCACTGTGAAGCATGACATCTCAGACCCAGAAAATTGCGTTGATTTTGCCTTTCTGTAAGTACTTCATAAAATGTTATGCTTCGAAATTCAGCACCCCCCCCCCATCCCTGGGCTGCAGCCGCACCTGCCCCTGGAATATTTGTTTTCACCCTTGTAGCAGTCCCAGCCAACCATTGCATGACAGTGCTGATCAGAATTCCCGTTTGTCAATAAATTTTCAAGCTTATGTTGTGTCTAAAATTGGCAAGAATACTTGCAAAGAACTAAGGTTTGCTAGAATCGGCGCAGGGTGACGAGGCAACTTTTTTGTGCTCACATTTTGTGCAGGTTAAATTTACCTGGGTTTCCGCATTGAAGATTACTCCAATGGACATCAACACATACGGGCTGCCTGGCAACCAGGTGATTTGGAAATGCGATAGTAGTAGGTGGTTTCTGCACCTCGTGTTTCAACCAACACATAGATCGGCAAATGAAAGCATTTGTTTCCAAGTCTCGGCTGGTGGGGTTTGTCACTTCCAAAGACAAGGAGCGAGGCATGTTGGTGAATAAACCTGGTCTCAGAGTAGACAGTCTGTTTTGGAACAAAAACAAAAGTCTGAGCGAGTAGAGATCGTCAAATGCCCCACCCTCAATTGTTGAAATCTTGTTCAAGCGAAGATCGAGTTGAACAAGGAGACTAAGTCCAGTTAAGAGTCCAGATTGCACAAAGGAGATTGAATTTGAACCAAGACCAAGGTACTTCAGGGTTGTAAGTGCATCAAAGGTTCCAGGTTCAATCATAGATATTGCATTGCCGTCCAAACTCATGTTCCAAAGCCTTTCCAACCCCACAAAGGCTTCTCTGTCAACAGATGAAATGCGGTTGACTGAGAGATCAAGATTGATGCAAGCGGAAAGATGGCTGAAGACTCCAGCTGGGAGGGATGTGATGACGTTGCTGCCAGATAAACCGCCCGAGCCTCGGCAGGAATGTCACTGGGCACCTCAGTCAGGTTCCAGTGCGTTCGATAGAAATTCCCCCCGGCCCAGTATCGATTTTGGCACAGAGGTGAACGCCCTGGTCCTGGTGTGTGCGTGCACGCAGCGTCTCCACCAAACACAACAGTCATGGCAACAACTGAAACAACAAAAATCTACCTTCAACAACCAGCCATATTCAATCCAGCTTGGACAATTTCCGTTTTGGTTGGAGCCCCAGAGCAGCCTGTGTCGGACCAAACTGAACAAAAACATTTTCTTTTGCCGCAGACATAATTTGCGATGTCTTTATGACACTTGATTGCTGAGAAAAGAGGAATTGTGACAATGTTCCCCACAGAACGGGGTGCCACAAAGACATACTCAGATTGAGCAGACAGTGCTGAGTCATCATCTTCGTCATGGTGGCCTCGGAAAACGTTTCCTGGAGGCACCAATGTGGCTGGAATTTTCGCAATGCGCTGTTGCTGACGACCAGATATGGACGATCAGATATGCCTCTCGTATCGCAACGCTTCCCTGAGCAATGGCCCCTGAAATCACACCAGTTTTGAGCTTGTTTTATTTTTCGGCGATGTATTTTCACGCACTTGAAGACCAGCCCGGAAAGGCTGACACTCAGACTGATCGAACCATCTGTGTCGATAGTTGTGTGGAAAACCCCGTCAAAAACTTCCCTTGCTGACTAGTTTTCAAAATCTTCCGTGTTTGGTGGTTTTCTCCTCAGGTTTGATTGCCGTAGTGGGCCGACTTGTCTTGGATGTATGAATTTCGGGGTTTGCACAATTCTGGGGTTTTCTGGGTTCTGCGTGTGTTGTTTGTTGTTATTTTTTTTTTTGGGGGGGGGGGGGGGGGGGGCGGGGCCAAAAAGCCAAAAAAAAAAAAAAAAACAGGGTAAAAAAAAAATAAACCCAACCCCCCAAAAAAAAAAATAAAAAA
>JAAUXT010028837.1_pt1 | contig 17804 bp, 15 predicted proteins | sample 7278171 | NCBI WGS metagenome assembly JAAUXT01 (sample SAMN14350112, study PRJNA611818) | marine sediment metagenome | isolation source: surface marine sediment (1.8m) | place: French Polynesia: Moorea | collected 2018-08
CCTTTCTGCGCCAAGACTCACAATATACGTTAAATTGATCAACGTACCACTGTCACACACGCATTCACACACACACACACACACACACACACACACACACACACACACACACACACACACACACACAAGTATTCCCTCCTCGCTCGATCAGTACCTGGTTCCGGAAACGCTCGAGTAGCTAGAATCACACGAAGGACTTCTGAATGGAAGAGCGCAGGTCGAAACGGAGTGAGTTTTGAGTATCGCACGCACACGCGGTGACGTTTTCGACCAAGGACTCACGTTTGAACATTCGTTGGTGTCTCAGGGGATACGCCGAGAAACTGAAAACCCTGGATCTGGATTCGCTGCGAGTTGAGAAGGAGAGTCGTACTGAGATGCTCTTTGCCACCACCTATGGGCCCTGGGACTTCAATGCGCAACCCGATGACGTCATCAAAACGCGCGGCGTCTACAGTGCGTCGTCAGTGCACAGAGCTGGGCCAGTCGTGCAGCTGCAGCTGCTCACGGTGAGTACAGTGACCAGTGCCGACTGTTTGGTGAGGTTTAGGTTCGTGTGTTCAGGCTCATTTTAGTGGTCCCTGCGAACTGGCTTTGCTGTTCCGTGCATCCACCATTGACCTGCCAAACAAACTCTGTACGAGGGCAAAATCAACGCGGTGCTGATTTCATGAATGTGTTTGCAGGTTGATGGGAAGCTGTTCATAACAATCGCGTACAGTAACAGGGTGCTGAGTCGGCAAAAAATGGAGCAGTTCGCCAATAAACTCACCGAAATCCTCAACCAGGCAGCTGATCAGTAGCTTCCAACATCGCGTCCACGTGACCCAGTGACTGTCAGGACTTGCTGTAGCGTTCCGGCGTGTGAGAAAAAAAGAGAAAAAGGACTGTGTTGCGTTCACTATGAGCGACAGTGGAAAAACTATATTCAAGTGTTCACGTACTCCAGTGAAGTTGTCTGAGATGGACCCAGGTCCCTTCGCCAAAGTTACAGCACAAGAAGCAATGTACCACTCCGCATGGGGGCTCATGTCATGACAAGGTGGTTCTGCTTGACTGCAAAATTTCGTCCAGACTGAAGCCCACGTTTGTGTTCAACGCTGACGTTGACGTTGTTTCCTCTGCAACCGATCATTGTCCGGGAAACGTGCGCGCAAAATCTGTTTTGTCAGAGCTGCGATCAATGTCTTGCTGGCATCGATGTGCGCGGCTGTTGCCTCCCTTGGGTCGGGTTGATTCAGACTGGGCAAACTGCCTGGTCGTGGTGGTGGGTATCGCGTACTACAGGCGTCTGAACAACCAGCATCTTCACATATTTTTTCCCGGGCTCGGGCGGTTGTTCCACTGATATTTTGCAGGTCCCATGTTGAGCCAAGCCCTGGTGAATATAGTGGGGAGGGAGCTTCACTGAGTAACTTTTGTGGTGCCCGCTTCCCCAATTGTAACACTCAAGAGAAAAGTTCAGACTGGGAAATTATTCTGGTGCTCAACCTCGTCGTTTCCTTCCTGAGCCCAATTGCCTTTGTACAGGTCTTGAACGTCATGAGAGTGAACGTTGTTGAATGAGTAGAGCCTGGTACACACAGAAATGTCGCTCAAAACACGTTTCCCGGAATACGGACCCCACAGGTTGCAAGTTTTGTGTTCTGCCACGATGGCACGTCTCCCTGCGGACAAAATTTCACCAAGAGGTGAGCATGCACAAAGATCGGCGATTGGGAATGTTTTGAGTGCTGTTGCCGAGGTCCGCCCACATTGTACAGATGCATGAATTCTGGATTGTGCTGGTGATTTCCCGTCAGAAAAGTGCGTTCACATTTGCTGTTTGACAACAGGTGAACCCCATTTTTTCGTGTGCTTTTCTTTGATGTCAATGAGCAGGTGAAGTGTTCGTTTTTGTGGCGCTAAATGACAAGATTCTCCTGCCGATTTTGCTGAATTGGTCGCCGCTGCCGGAGTTTCAAACAAGGTCTGTCCGATGTGGTGTCTTGACAGAATCAGTCGTACCAATTCTTCGCGATGTGTACAATCTGACCATTGGGAACGTAGTCGACGAAAACTGCATCAAATCAACGCAAGTCAGTGAAGCTGTGCAGACCGATGATTCAGCATATATGCATCCTCAATCCGAAACTGAGCCGCGCAAAGAACTGCCAACGTCTTTGTTGAGTGCTTCATAATAAAATACTTTTATTTTCTTTGTCTCGTTCATGTCTTGTCTCTGCGATAAATATGAACTCTTCTTTGTACAGAAGTATTGAGGACAAATGGGTGAGTTGAATAAAACGTGTCCAGCTCACAGGGAATCGCACGCGGCGCTCCGGCGCCCACGTCAACATCGTCAAGAACATCGTTTGTTTGACCGCAACAAGGCAACATGCAAAATTTCGTGTCGTGCAAACAAACGGGATGACATGGAGCAGGCACATTTCGACGACTGGAGGTGTGCACTCTCTCGAACATCGAACCAAAGTAGCATTTGTTATTCGTTTTGTAGACGCAGTCCCCGGGTAAGGCAGACACAAGACACATTCAACGAGATCAGAGGCCAGTCAGAAGAGAATAAAACACGTGAACACAAACGACAACACGTATTGAACTGAGGGAAACTGGACTGCAAGCGAACAACACTGCGTGCAACAACGAGAGCGCAAATTACGCGCAACTCTCAAACAAAAATGACTGTCACACATCCTTTTGAAACTCGCACAAAAATACGGAATTCAAATCAAGCAGCTTTGTGCACAAATGAGCAAAACAGCTGAAGACGAAATGCACACGTCCGATTGCTTCACAAATTTACAAACACATAATCAACAAAACACATCTTTATCCTGGTGGGGCGTCATCTTTTTCATTCCGTGAAAGAAAACCCAATGACTGTCAGAAAACGAACTGACAGTTTATCAGGTCTGTGTCGTTGCGATCATTGCTTTGGGTAAAAAGCGAACCTGCAGGAAGTCTGTGCTGAAGCAGCACTTTTGTCAAGTCCTACCAAACGGAAGATCGGGTCCGAACACTTGGGCGCTGTCTGCCGTCCAAGCGAGCGCAGGTGAGCTAAACTCTCACCACAAAAGAGCCACTTGATCACTGCTGAGAATGATCGGGGAACCACCAATGATTGGGAGGGTGGTGCTCACTACACATTTCAGCAGTGATCACCCCTAAACACAACTGAGCAATTTTTGGACGCGATCACATGCCTCTTCCCCCCGCCCCAACAACCGAAAATTTCTCAGTAGTGGTCAGAGATGATCGCTGCACTTCAACCTCATGCCACTGCACGGCACAGCCACTGAACGAGTGCGCCATGGAAAAAGCAACCTGTTCGAGTGGTCTTCATCTGAGTTCTTCATGTCACGTTATTGGGGAGAAGTACTGACGTGAAAGAAACCACCACTTGTGCAAAAGAAAAATCGCAAAACCATAAGTCCTTTTGCCAGAATTTCCAACGACGTGCAAAGTACAACAGCCACGCATTTTACGTCAGGCATCGTTTGATATGGGAGAAGATTTTTTTCCGTTGTGATGTATCCACATCCAATAGCTCCAACTCTACATTTTCACAACCAACAACACCGCGGAGACTATTTCGACAATTTTTGCCACCCAACGTGAAGGGCTTTTCACAAAAGTTTTGGCATTCAAGTATCATGGCAAAACAAACGTTGTCAGCGGTCCGAAACTTGGACACTGCAGCACCTAAACAAATGTACTCTGGCTATTTCACACAAATGACACTGACGCCATCGTTGAACATGCTTTGTCACACACTGCGACTGGTCAACACTTCACCGGGTTTGTCTTCAACAAGAGCTAAATGCTTCTGCCTGGAAAAAGTGCGTCAGAAAAACACACGCAACGAGTAGGGAGTTACTTGCTGGGAGCGAACACGATCCAAGTGACCACACACACGGATTTCAGATTCGTATATTTACGGCGAGGATAGCAGGCGTGGTGAAAACCGCAGCAACACGCTTTGTTCCGCCGTGTCCACTGGTGAACTGACGCCAGTCACTGAATAACATCAGTGAGTGCGACGCAAAAGACACCCAACAAGGGAAGTGTGTCTGAAGATTGAACGGCCAGCAAAAATATTGTGATACCCTCACATATCATGACATACGCATTCAAAACCTCAAGGCAGGCGAGTGATGCATTGCGTCCCGCACAAGTCCATGGGCGCTACACCAGCGACGCGGCGTCTGTCAGAAGACGCCGTCGGTAAGATTCACACCACATCTGTTGGAGTGCGGTGTGAACAAATACAGTCCGAGCACAAATTCTTCGCAGTTTTAGTGAGCTAAGACAATGAAACTAGAGACGAACTGTTCGGGTTATGGTTTGCAGTTTGTTCAGAGGTTTCACACTCGACTGAAAATTTCTTCACGTCACCCTGCAACAGAAACCCGATCGATATAGAAAAACGCCTCGTGGCTCAGTCAGTGTGAACAATTCACAAATTGATGCGTGATACTTGTGAAAGAATGATGATGTACGTGTATGTTTGCTTTGATTATCAAGTGACGTCCAAAAGAGCGTCACAGTTTGCGATTGTGCCCAAGTGTGCACCTTCACGTCTACATAACGAGAAATTGTTCACTGTACAAATCTCACAAAAAAGCCTCGTGAACTCACTGACCAACGCAACAGCATCTGATCAGTGAAATACCTCAGACGCATCCATGTCGCCTTCAGTTCCTTCAGCAAGTGGTTGAACCGAGTTCTCTCAACACTCGCAATCACAAAGTCGTGACCTCCATCCAAACAGAGGACCGTCAACTTCCGCTTGGCAACCTGCAGACTGGCAAGACAGCGCAAAGACCGACCTTGTTTCTTTTGCCATCCAGAACATCGCAAGGGAGATAAACCAGCTGCGTTGCGCCGCAACATTCAGCGCATTCACACCAAGGGATACACATGATGTCACAAAAAAACTTGACCCTGCAGTTTCGTTTGGTTGAACCCCAAAACCAGATGTGCACGTTGAAGTCCACAATTGACGGTGTGTGAAAACCTGCACACGTTCCACTGTATCTGCAAGGGTCTTCGCGTTTTCTTCTCAACATCGCAGTGTTCATCGGGGCTGGAAAGGATTTGGGGGAAACACCTGGTGAATTCCCTGCAGCTGTTGCTGCAGCTGCAAGTGCTCCAGGCTCACTGGACTCACGCTGGGCAGGAGAGGTTGCTCGTGCGAAGACAGAGTTGCTGAAAGACCAGAGACTCCGGGATCGCCCAGCCCGCCAGGCACCAGGGACACCACACGGTACGGGGGCCCTGGGGAATATCCCAGCCCTGTTCCAAGACTTGGGGGCAATCCCAGTCCAACTCCCAATCCCTGTGGAATCACTCCTGGCAATTCCCGCAGTGGAGTCAGCTCCCTAGCAGCAAGACTGGAGTGGAGAGGAAGAGAAGGACTGGGGGCAATCTGGTGAAAGAAAGGGCTGGGAGGGGCAAGCGGGGGCAGGGAGAGAGAGAGCTCAGGTCGTTGTGGGGTGGGGGAGAGAAGGTAGGGTTGCGGGCTGAGTGCGAACCGTGGGATGTGGGATGTAGGTGGAGTGCGCACCGGGGGTTGGGCGAGTGGGTGCATGGGAGAGTCAAGCCCCCTGGTAGGGTTGAGACTGATGCCACCGTACCCAGAGAGGGGCGAGCCCAAAGCTGCTGGCAATGTCGCCTTGGGTCGCGGCGATTCCACTGCAGACATTGCAGGCAACGCCTTGCTGGTGATAGGCGCGGCGGGAGCTTTGCTTGTCTTGTGACTCTTTCCCTTGTCGCTCGCACATCCACGATCACGCTCTTTCTCGACAGCACTTTGACTCTGGCTTCTGTCACAAGTTTGACTTGGACTGGGACTGCGCGGTTTTGAGCTGACTGCGATGGATTGTTTCTTGACTTCAGGAGACTGCGGCAGCTGCCACGGTCTGTGAAAACTTGGAGACATCGGTCCTCCTCCTGATTTGACTTGGTGACTTTGACCCGAGCTCGAGCTTGCGACGCCACAACTGTCCGTTGTCTTGCTTGTATCCAGTTCAATATTCACTTGTGTAGTTTCAATTCCGCCCACGTCAATCATTTCCGACACGTCGTCCTCGTTCACTTCAAATTCACCGCAGTAAACGCGCGTGTCTAACTTCTCCTCGTCATACACACGCTCCAAATCTATGTCCGTCAAGTCACACGTCACATCTTCGGGTTCACATTTTACGTTGTTGCGTCGCGTCTCCCGCTCTGAACCAATCACACGGTGTGATGCGTGGACGTCATCGTCACGTGATCCGCCTCGCGACATCATCATGACCTCGGACGACACGCTGAGAATGCGCTTCACGTCGACGTGGTCATACTCCAGCAGTTCCACGTAGCTGCGCCATCGGGAGGCGTCGAGGCCGCTGGCAGCGGAGCCGGCGTCCAGCTGGTGGCGCGCCCGCACGCTGTCCTGCAAACATCAATCACACAATCAGAACCAACCGTATCGACGTGGCCACAAGCTTTCGACGAAGTAAGTTATCAGGAATGAAGTTATCAGGAATGAGTTCAAAATGGCTTGGCTGTTTCACTCATCTCAGCCCTGGCAATCTCGTTCCCCGCGCACACGCACCTGCTGTAGCACCTCCCTCCACTCGTCCTGAGGCACCGCGATCACCCTCACGTCAGGGTGCCTCCGCATGAAGTAATAGCGCGACAAACCCACGTGGCTCAAGACGTCATCAAAAAACATGTAGTTCCGTGGTCTGCAAGACAAAACAAAATCAGGCTGCACCGCACTGCACATAAATTGCACCAGGAAGCTTGGGCCACGCCAAGCACATTCACCACGCGAGTGTTGCAGACCGAAATTCATAACTGTCTGTGCACTGCTCGAGAAAGCGGTAGGTCCTACAGTGACCCCACATTCTCCGCCCAACACGGCTTCGTAAACCAAGGGCTCCACTGTGCAAATTCAAAAACAAGTTTCATGCTGCCACGTACCCTTTCTCCTTGTCCACGCACAGTCGGATCGTGGGAGGCAGCGGCCCGTCACTGAAGTCGAACATTACGTCACGTGCACACAACGCCGACGTGTTGACGCCATCGTCGTTGACGTCGTCATCGTCAGAAGGCGCGTCATCGAGCACGTCGAATCCGGTACCGTGCTCCTCGACGTCCGAGTCCACCTCCTCGGTGGCGCTCGAGCCCCAGAACTCCCACGCGTACGTCGCGTCATCTTCGACGTTCGGGGACCAGGGCCGCCCGACACCCGGTCCGTTCAGGTCATGCTGCACGCCTGCGGTGAGAACTCACGACTGAGACCACTCCGGCTTCACAAAATTTGAGGACTGGTTGGAGGGAACAAATGCCGCGAACAAATGTGCGGAATGGGAGCAGCTCGTACCTTGGAGGAAAGCGTGCATCTCCTCCGATTTGGCCATCTCGACGGTGGTCACGTCTCTGAAGGAGCCGAGGTTCACGTCGGCGCCACACGAAATGAGCAGCCGCGCCAGCTCGATCGAGTCGTTCTCGATTGCGTCGTGCAGCGGCCTACAACCACGCAAGCAACATAAGATCAGTAGGTTATTTCAGTGATTCCGCCTGGATGAACAAGATATGGGTAATGCCCAGGGTCACTTCTGCCATCGCATAAAGTCAAGGGCAGAATCACGTTACCTGGTGCCGTCGTGCGCACACACGTTCACGTTGGCTCCGTGCGCCAGCAGCATGCGCGCGATCACGACGTTCCCGATGGAACACGCCTCGTGCAGCGGCGTGAAGCCGGCGTTCTCCTGCGCGTTCACGTCGTCCGGGAACTGCTGGATGCAGTGCAGACAGAGCTCCTGCAAGTACACACATACTCTCTGATGTGCCAGTGTCACCACCTTCCCGACAAGTTTTTGACTTCGCTTTTGGTTCGAAATCTGCTGACACAAGAGTTGCAGTTCGTTGCACGACTGCAGCACTCACCTTGTATCCCATGCGCGCCGCCTTGTGCAGCAGCCGCTCCCCCGTCTTCTGCGTCGCTCCGAGTCGCTTTCCCTTCCACATGATGTAGCGGGACTGCCCTCCCCGTCCGCCCGCCCCGCCGCCCGCGCCACCCACCGAACTCGCGTCCCCCCACGAGTCTTTGACGGACAGCGTGTCTGCAGTACTCAGCGTACTGCGCAGTTCCAGCGTCGCCTGCAAAATTAGACACACCCCTTAAAGTCACTCCATCTGTGAACAACAAATCAAACTTTCCTGGGCACGACCTGAGTTGGAATCATAGACCCCTGACCTCCAAGCACAAAGTCAGTGTCACGCAGGGTTTCATCCAAAAACTTAACTCACGCCAGAGGAGACTTGAGCTACATTTGTCCAGTAGAATTGTCTCTCTGGCCAATTGTTCCAAAGTGACAGTCACTCTCCTTCCAAGTCTTGTCCGTCTGGCCTCCAACTGAAATCACTGCACGAGGCGGCTGGGGTGATTGACTGACCTGTCTGGCGAGATCGGCGATGTCTGTGCTGGAAATCTCCGGCGGGTCTGGAGTCGGGGTGCTGGGCAGCTGCAGCTCGCTCGCCTGACCCACCCTGCAGCGAAGCCACATGCGTCTTTGCTTTCTCTATATTTTGAGTACTTGAGTGAGTTTACGTTCAGTTCACGACTGGTGGTGCAACAATTCGCAAACGTCATTGGCCCGCCGAAAATTACATTTGAACTGACGCGCACACGCGCAACAAGGACGACTTACTGTTTCCTTCCCCTTCTCCCGCGTGCGCCGTGCACCTTGCCGCGCTGACGCTGCGTCTGCGTGACGTCGTCATCACCCCTCGTGACGTCACTGTCCCCGAGACCGAGTGACGTCACCTCTGCGTCCGCCTCGACTTCGTCCACAACGGCGTCACTGTCCGATGTTTTGAGAGATATCTTCTCTGCGCCCGGTGTCTTCTGCATCAGGGTCAGAATTGCAACTGATAAACATCTCACCAGTGAAGTGGGGACAAAACTGAGATCATTCTGGGTCAAGCCTCAACTTTGGGTTGTCTTACTGTTGACAATTCCTGTCAGAACTGTAGATGTAACGACGTACTGAACAAAACTAGGAATCACAACTTCAACACCGCCACGTTTTGTCATTTGAACTGATCCAAAGAAAACGCAGCACTGACGCTGAATGCACGCACCGATTATTCTGTGGTTGCGTCAAGTTGCACTGCGCTTTCCCAGTCCAAACATCACACTCACCGTCGTGGACTGCTGTGCGGGTTTCCTGCCTCGCTTTGCCTTTGTGACGCTGGAACTTCTGTCTCCCTCTGGTGCGACGGCGTCCCGCGTGCACTGCATCACCTCGGACAACACTGCAACACAGCGATCGCCCTGTCAATGTCAGTGGGAAGGTAGAAACCTGACGACAACAGAAGGCACAAGTGACGTTACAAAATGAGACATCGTCACTGAGGGTCTGACAGAGTTGGTAAAATTTTGCAAGTTTCTTTGCATGCAGACAAATTGGGTTGGCGTTTTGATTTTCGCACGTGGTCGGGTTTTCCCACCGACTTTGATCCTGCAAACGTGAGCTCAGTTGTGGTAGAAAGGCAACACTCGCGTGAAAAGTAAAAGAAAGAAACCGCTTGCACACGGAGTCACGCCATGCAGGGACACAAAACATCATTCGAGGTCCTCTTTCTCCAGGCCACAGGCCGCGTCCACAAACTCTCCTGACCGCACACCAGAAACACATTCAGACAACCAGACTCTGTTTCTCAAAAGTCACTCGGACTGATGCCACAGCGCATGGTCGAACAGACCACAGGGAGGGACGCTGCACTTTCATGACGCCACATTCGCACACGAGCGCTGCAACGCAACGTCGCGTTACCTGACGTCTGACGACGAGTGCGAGTTTCCAGGACAACGGGTACAAAGTCCACGAACGTCGACTTGCGTGTTGCTGGTGACGTGACACGCCAACCACGTGACATCACCATTGCTGTGTACGTATCCATGGGGCAGGTTACAAAAACAACATGGCAATGCTTAGTGATGAGGAGCGGCTCACCTGCCACAGGATTAATTGCACGTGTAATTAACGCTTTCTTACTGATTAAAACTTTGTTTCTTGTCAAATCAAGGTTTTAGTGTGATCGTCAAGGTTTCTTGGGTGACGGTTCCTTTTCCCAAGCAGTGAGCTTGTCGCAAACAGGAGGTCGATGACATTGAAAACTGTCTTGTTCATGCAGCAGGTCTTCACAAATTCTGATGGGTACACAGGTCAGGCAGATAGTGAAGCGCACTATTCGCGGACACAACAGGCATTACAGTCGGGGCAATGCAGCAAAGAACTGAGGTGCGAGGCCAATGGAAGTCGGGTATGTCGGGCCACCAGAGTCACTGTCAACCTGACAGGTGCAAAGTTTGCACCACGAACAACGAATTTACCCTGGGTCGTGTGAGAGGAGTCAGTGCAGGTCAATCTACGTGCAGCTACCGCGTGAAGTGTGTGAACTGGCTGCGTGTGAACAAAGCGCACAGACAAAATCCCAGCGACAAAAGAGTCTCTGGGCAAGCGATCCAATGCGGCTCAGCGCTGGTGCAAAGGGAGATGAATAGTGCGAAAAAAAACCCCAAAAAAACAAGCATGCGGCGCCTCGACATCGGAGGCGCAGGTGAGAGGACTGACCTTTACTCCTCCCGCTGTGAATCGCTTTCTTCTTCAGCTCCAGGGCCTGAAAAGAGGCACAAAGGAGTGCAACCTGGAAACGTCCGTCTCGAAGCTTGAAATGAAAGTGCGCACGATACTCTTGGCGTGGACCATGCCATTAGACCGTTTCAGACAGGTTCACAGGTCTGAGCAACAGCACTCACCCTCGAGGCTTTCGCCTTCCTCACACCCGACGCAGCCTGCTCCTCTGGACTGGAGACGGCTTGAGAGGGTTGGGAGGGGCGGGTTGGAGTGGAGGTGGAGAGGGGGCGCTCGGTGGAGGGGGCGGAGGAGAGGGGTGGGGAGAGTTGCTCCATCTCGGCGATCTGCATCATCGCCCTCTGCAAAATTGGAGGAGATCGTTTCGTGAGGGAGAAGCGCGCGCGTTGACAAATTCACCTCACAGGCCAAACTCGTCGTGATTCTGATGAAATTATCGTTCCCTTTTCGCGTAACACTTGCCTGCAATGCCCTCTCCTCTCGACCCAGCTGCGATGGATCGCCGAACAAGTTTTCGTGTCGCTTGAAGCGTTTCTCCGCGACGTAGCCGTCGGAATTGCGCAGCTCGTCGAGAATACTGCGTCGCTTCCGCTTCTTGCGCTCCTCGTCTACGACAGACAGCAGACCCCAATCAAATTCAGCGAAAACGAAGAAAAAGACACCACGTCAAACCAAGGAAACGTTTTCTTTCGCACATTTCCCTTTCTTACCTTCATCCATGTCTTCTTCCTTGTCATCCGGTTCTTCCTCTACTTCTTCTTCTTCTTTTTCTTTCTTTTCATCTGCCTTCAATCTTGTCTTTTTACTTTGGTGCACATCTTCGTTCTCACTGACCTTTTCTTTCTTCGTCTTTTCTTTCTTTTCCTCTGGTTTCCCCTTCAGAGACTTTATCGTTTTCTTTGAATCTTTGATTGTCTTTCTCTTGTGAGTTTCTCGGTCACCTCTTTCGGCTTTGGCCTTTTCCTTTTCAGGCAGGTGGCTGTTCTCGGCTTCTTTCCTGCTTTCGCTGGCGTCTCTGTTTTCCCGTCCAGACAACGTATCCTCCTCACGTTTATCCGGGACATCCGTTTCCTTTTTGTCGATGTCCTTCTTGAAGCTTTTCCCATCTTCTGTCAAACTTTCCTTTTCTTTGTCTCTCTTCTTCTTCTTTTCCTTCTTGTCTTTCTTCTTCTTCTTCAGTTTCTTTTTGACATTTCCGTCGCCAATTTCACTCCTGTTATTTTCCAGCGCCTGTTTCACTTTGTCACTTTTCTTTTTCTTCTTCTTCAGTTTCTTTTTGACCACTTCACCATTTGCAATCTTTTCACAGACAGCCGATCTGGCAGGTTCTGACGTCCACTGAGTCGAGATCGTGTTCTGATTGGTCGGTGCTGAGCTGAATGCTGCGCGCGCATTGGTCCCCGCGTTACTCAGCAGCGTGACGCTGCCGGGACTCACCAAGCTGTTCCCAACACCTGTCGGAAAAGAACGTTCACTCAGTCGAAACAATGTTTTCAACAAACGATCAAGGGTCTTACAAAATGTGTGTCGTCAACAGAATCTTCGAAGTACTCTTTGGCATGCAACAGTTTGCGTCAACGATTGAAATTAAGAAAGTCGGACCTCCTGATTTCAATCCACTGGGGCTTGTCACAGCGAGATTCAGAAAGATATAGCACATGTCAAGGAGAAGTCAGCGTCACCAAAGCAGCTCGTCTTGTCTGCCACAATTTCAACAGAACTTGTGGACGAGGCGCGTTGGCGTGACACGAAAATCGACGGATAAAATGCGAAAAAATCGGCACGAATCGACTAATGAAACAAGAACACTCAGCAGTGGAGACACAGGCCGAATACATTCGTACGACGCGTGTAAAGTCGACTTGTGTGCATGACCAGAATCAATACTGACCCACAGAAACTCCAAGACGCTCAGCCAGCTTTTGCATCGTCGATGTCGCCAGGTGTTTCGACGGCGACGCCACGAGAGGTTTCACTTTCTTGTAGCCGAACGCATCTTGTGACGTCAACGCCTCGTCTGATGACGTCAAACTGGCGGGACTGTCCACCCGCAAAACTTCGCCGTCTGTTTGTGATTGTGGTTTTGCGGAATCGGAAGATCTTCGAGGTGAATGTTCAACCGAACGTAACAAGTGCTCAAACAGGCCTGAGGATCTGTCTGCACCAGGTTGGAATCGTTCGCTGAGACTGTGGGACCTGTGGAGCTTGGCAGCGGGACGAGGGAGCTGAGAGTGGGCGGGTGGGGAGAGGGACGTAGCGGAGGCGGGGGAGTCCGGGCGAGGGCCCCGTGGGCCTCCGGGAGAGAACTCCCCGCCCCGCCCCGGAGACTTGCTTCCGCAAGCCCAGCCCATGCGTCGCTGCTCCCGCACTGCTTCCTTGCGCACCTTTCGCATCAGCGGACTCATGCCTTTGAAACCTCCTCCCAACTTCCTTTTCATGTCCCTTCGGTGCTGCAGGAGCCTGGCCATGTTGGTCGTCGCAGACTTGGAGCTGCCTGAACTCACGGGCGACTTGGGACCAGGCATGGTTCCTCGATCACTCGACGGAATTTTCAGCATCAGACCTGTCCGACTTGCCCATGGCTTCTTCAGTTCACCACTGCCCAAAATGGAGAAATCAGCACGTTTGTCCACAGTTTGCGTCTCTGAAGTGACCCTTCCCAGTTGCTGGGTCTCCGGTGGGCTCGTTCCCTTCGGGTACTCATGCATAGTGATGGAAGGTCCAGTGATGGTCAGTTTTATTCCAGACGACCCTGTCAGTGACTCTGATGCGCTCGAGGTCAGAGGTGAACCTGACCTGGACGATTCCTGGGATGACAATTTGTTGACAGCAATTGTATCCCTTGAGTTAATCTCCACTCGGTTCTCCGTCACCTGCCCAACCTCGTCATTTTGCTTGTCGTCAGGTTCAGCGTTACCCGACTCACTGTCCTGTTTTCCAAAAGAGAATTTGGAAGTTCCCCGTGAACCCAACTGAGGACGATAAACGCCAGAACTAGTGGCAGCGGCTCTGGCCCCGACACTGAAAGGCTTTGGTCCAGACTTGGGAATTTCCACGTAGGCGGGCGCCTTGAAGTTGGGCCGTGTATGCTTGGGCACGGTGATGATCTTGGGAGGGAGATGCAGCCGCTCGCGCTTGTACTTGACGAGGTCCTCGCGCCAGTCCGGACAGGAGAGGATGTGGTGCGGTTCTGTGTCCGCGGGGTAGGTGTAGCGGGATGGGGGCGGGAGAAACCGACTCGCTCCACTCCTGCCTTCACCCCGTCTCGCACTCGCCTCAGCACGCCCGAGTGCCTCCAACTGTTTCTCGTCCTGCTTCGCCGGATCCACTTCCGTTTCCTCTGATGTAGGGCGTAATCTCACGCAGGAGCCATCCAATGAACCGCCCTGCCGCGGTCGAATGGGCGTCATTAATTTCTCCACTTCTGGCACAGTGGACATGAACGCGGGCAAATTCTTCTTTGATGCAGCGCTGTGAGAAACTGTGACGGCTTTGCTCCTTTTTGGGGACAACTTGGGCGATACTTTCAACGGTGAAGACTGTCTCGTCACTCTCGGGGGTGAAGTCATGGATTTGACCAATGATGCTTGTCGTGTATTTTTCGAAGGTGACGCTAAATCAGGAGCAGGTGGTGACGTCATGCGCGTCACCCTTGGAGACGGTGACGTCGTTTGACTGTTCCTTGAAGACACGGACCCCAAGTCGGAGTCTCGTGTCGTCACACTGTCCGCCGTCTCGCTTCCCGTCGACGACGTCGTAAGAGCGGGTCGAGTAAATTTCTTGGGGACCCTTCTCGGAGTGGTCGCACCCTGGAGAGTCGGGACTCTCCTGGGGATTCGGCTCGGGCCGACGGGCAGAGGAACACCGGCCTTGCGGGCACGGCTCAGGGCCCCGGTTTGCACCCCTCCCCCGCTGCTGGGCCCCTCCGACCCGGCGGCTCCTTCTCCTCCGGCCCGAAGCGACCGGACCCCCTCCGCTTGGAGCCCCACGTCTTTCACCGGGGACTCAAACATTCCAGCCGCAGCTACCATCTCCAGCATTTTTCTGGTCGGCTTGTGTGGCCTCGTGCTTTTTCGCGCCACCATGATGTGCCTCGGCAGCTTGAGTCCCTCTGGTGGCGAAATCTGCAACTCCACTCCACGAGCAGAACTTGAATATTGGTCTCCACCCATTTCACTCAAGCCCTTTCGGTTTTTGGATTTCCTCAGTTTACTCACTTTCAGCTTGTTTTGACCAGCATGTGTACGATTGGATGTATTCAGTTCAGTCCTGTGCCTGCTTCTCGTGTGCTCTGTCACGGGAAAAGCAGTCATGTTGAGTCCCGCCCCAGAGTCCGCACTGCACCTAGACTGAGACACGGGTTTACACGACACCACGTTGTCCAGGGTTCGGGATATGGAAGGCACTGCAGCGCACACATTGCTTTGTTTTCGGTCCACCCTTTTCCCAGACTGCCGTACTTCGGAAGACCGAAGAATAGGAAAGGCTTCCACTTCAGTTCTGATCGCGTCCGGTTTCGCCATGTTTGCTGATACTTTGTCGGAGGATACAGTCTCCGTCTTTGTCCGCGACTCCGTGTTTCTGTTCTCCTGACCGGAGCCTGTCTGTGTGCGAGTGTCACTTCCATTTCGCGGACCGGGCATGAAGGCGGCTCCGTCCGACTCAGTTTCCGGGTACACCGGTTGCCCCTTGATCTGAGGCCGGACTGGTGACACAATGAACGCCCTGCCCCTGTGGGTGACGACCTCCTTGCCTCTCAGACCTTGAGTCAGTCTCTGCTTTGGAAGTTCAATGGGGCTGTACCTCCCACTGAGGGCCGGGCTCCGCTGTGCTAGAGAAGCGTTGTTTGCTCTCGAGGCCACTGGTTCTGCGCATCTCGAGTCACACTGTGTCGTGGCGTCGTGGGAATGCACACAAATCACATCCTTCACATCCTTTGCATTGCTACCATCGTGGGTGATGTTCAAGTGGGAGGAGTTAGTGGTGGAAGCTTCAGTGTTGGAGTGAGCGCCCTTCTCATGTGTGAAGCACTCCTCCAACCTCTCTTCCCCCTCCCGAGCTTTCTTAGCCGGCGGTGACGTCCCGCCCTCCGCTTCCTCATCCGCCTCCAAGTCCCGCTTCTTGGTCGAAAGGTCCAGGGGAAGTTCCCCGGAGCCTTCGGGCTGAGGTGCGCCGTCTGCCGGGGGTCGGACCTGCGCCGCCGGGGACGCGGTCTGCTTCACACTCTTCAGCGCAGGCGTGATGCGAGACAAGTCCAGAGGCTGCACCGACACCGCCTTCCCAGTCACCTTGGATGACATCACATGTTTCGCCGCCATTTTGGATTTGTTGACGAAATTTCGGGCGTGCACAATGGATGTAGCGTTGTCTCGAACTGGAAATCCTCGAGCGACGCGGTCAAAGATGTTTCCGCTGTTGTTGCCCAACAACATGGTGCTGCTGCCGCCGCTGACGTCGCGTGGTTGCTTTTTGGCGGTGGAAATCTTGGCGGCTGGCGTGACGCTCCGAGCCGGAGCCCTCGCTGGGGAGAGGGCGGACCTGGTTCCCGACGCACCCTGCAACACCGACATTTCTCGCAATGTGCAGTCTGCTAGCGTGACACAAACAACATTTTTTGATGAACATCGACCAGTCGAGTTTGTTTTGTCGGGAAAGCGAACGCCATAGCATTTACCACTGTTCAGGCTTTCTTGTTGGACGACGGAAGGGGAGAAAACGCGTTGAAGGGAACAGTCGTCGACCATGTAACGTTCAGCCCTCCACAGCGACATTCCAAGACTGCAACCAGAGTTCTGCTGCTTTGTTCGCCCGAGTCAAACGTGACTCTCACACTCACCTTGTTTCCTCGTTTCTTCACTTTCCCGGCCAGTTTTCTTGGCGATTCTCTCAACCTGCAAACAAAAAACGTAAAATGTCTTCAGTCGAAGCAGCAGCAAGCCTCGTGGAACGAGTGTCCATCGCGATGTGGTATTCTTAGCGAAGAAAACCTCCATGTGGGCGACACGTCAACGCGCTGCCTTCAAAGTCTCCCTTGCCTCTCGTTTCTGGATGAAAATTGAGCAAGGTGCCCGTCCCCCACACGTTTTTTCTTCCGTTATTGCCCCGCTGCAATACTTAATGGCTTCAACTTCCGACACGTGAAGCTGTGTGGTCGGATTACTCCAGCAGCTTTTCAGGCAGACAAATGACAACACGCTCCTGTTGTTACCTGGCCCTGGTTACCACTGTTTACTATTTACACCTTTGCATAGCTACCACCCAGAGTGTTTGTTTCGTAAACCCGTCTCTGCCAAAGCAACCCACATTCGATCCACTCTCTCAACCTAAGTTCAACAGTCGCGTCCAAAGCAAAGAAACTCATTCATTCCCTTTCGTTCATTTTTGCCATTGAAAGCGTCACTATTCGACGTTCATCCATCTCGTTGATTCAGCTGTGCAGCAAGATCTCCCGGACGTTGCAGGAAAAACACGTTTTTCAGACGCATTCCACACGCGAGAGACCCGCGCACATCCGGTTCGTCAGGCTGATCAGTTCGCTCAGTTGGCTCCGTGACTCACACTCCACAAGTGAGATCATCACACTGATCAACTGCGCACAGACACGCGCTGAAACTGCGACTTTAACACATGACTCAACGTTGAACGTGTGCTTTATGCTCAGCACTGCGTCGTGTCGGTTCGCTTTTGGAAACAACCCGGTTGAAGACTGAATACGCGAAGCACTCTTCCCATGAACTCTCAAGTTCTCAGTGGAAAGATTCTTACCTTCTGCCTGTGGGATCAGTTCTGGGCCGAATCGTCACGAGTTCTCGAACGAGTTCAAAAGCGTTCGATCTTTTTAACAAATGGAAAACTGTGCGCCGAATTGGAAGCCCGTCCTACTGCCGCTTTCCGCACAACCAGCACAACGCATGGTTTTTGCACATCCAGCCAGCCATCTTCAGGATTCCGGGCAGGATCGTTTTCAAACATCTCTGAACATTTCTGGATTCTGAAGTTCCCAGATGGATAGTTGTTCAGATTGACTTTGTGTGTGTGTGTGTGTGTGTGTGTGTGTGTGTGTGTGTGTGTGCGGTGCGCGCTTTTCAATCTGCGTCTTAACGACAGCAGCGACATGCACGGTAAAGGTACGAGGATGTTTCAACTTCTGGC
>JAAUXT010129937.1_pt1 | contig 17799 bp, 17 predicted proteins | sample 7278171 | NCBI WGS metagenome assembly JAAUXT01 (sample SAMN14350112, study PRJNA611818) | marine sediment metagenome | isolation source: surface marine sediment (1.8m) | place: French Polynesia: Moorea | collected 2018-08
GGCCCATTATGTCCCCCAGCTTGAAAAATATTTTGGTTGAGAAATTCCAAGTAGTTTCGGAGATATGAATTTTTATGTGAATTTTGGTTGGGCGAACATATGTCGGCGATCGGCCGATCGGGCGGTCGGGCATCAAATAAAGGCTTGTTAGCATGAAGGGTGCAAGTAGTTCAAATGTTCAAATCACCGCGAGCTCCACGGAGCTATTTTTTCAATCCTGGTCTCAAGCGACTGCCTTTGGGAGTCACTATTTTCGTGACAAATGACTCAGGAGAGGGTTGTTAACTGTAAGGAAACTAAGCACGCCACAAATCATACAACAAAGTGAAATCCTGCGGATTTGTCAGAGACAACAGTAACTTGAGGCACGCATGTATGCCAACCGCGTTCAACAGTTTTGTCCGTGCTTTTCTGCCGGGGAAACAACGCATTGTGCATGCATGCATGCGGTCGTGCATGATGTTGGAAGAAACAGCAAGACCAGATGCAGGTGATCAGCTGACAAACGATCCCATGCAGTTTGTTTCTGCCTGCCTTCGTGATGAGTTTGGTTTGCCTTTCTTCTTGTTCGTGTGACAAGAGAGACCAACAATCCAGTGATTTGGCATATCAGTTGAGCGGAGCTTTACCCGGAGAGAACGTGGTCTCGGTGTGTTTTGTTCATCCTCACTCGACTACCAGCTTCTTTACCATTCACATCCGAACAATATAGACTCTGCGTTGAACAACGCACACATTTACGCAAATTTTACTCTCTCGCAGTTGATATGACAACGCTAATTTCCTGGAGATCAAGAACACAATTAGCCTGGGTATGAAAAATAGTTGGGGTCCGTGTTGATCCACTGGTTCGGGATGAACTTCTCTGTGGAAGGATTCAGCAGGGAAATCAGCATCTGTTTTGGTATCCCAATCTGCAAACAAAAAACACACGTGTTTGGTTTGCGGTTTTGGGTTCAATCAGCATAAACTGTGTGCCGAAGGCATCAGGAATGACACTGCATGCAGTTGATCAGTTTCTTCTTGGTGATGTTCACGAATCCTGCCAACGAAAGGTACCTTTTCTTCTCAAGAATCCAAGAAACTGAGACAGCGGAAATTTGAGTGAAAGAACTGTTTTGCAGTCCCAACATGGAGGCCGTTGTGGATGCTCGGGTGAGTGGGCTCCCAAGAATCTCAGGACCAAACGCAAGCACCCAGTTTCCTCAGTGTGATGAAAAGCTGCGATCTTGGTCTGAGGACTCAGTGTGTTTAGCCTGTTCAGGTTGGTCAGACGCGATCGTTGCAATCACCTCGGACTTGTGCCTCTGGGACTTGGTTGTTGTTGCTGTTGTTTGTGTGTGTGTGTGTGTGTGTGTGTGTGTGTGTGTGTGTGTGTGTGTGTGTGTGTGTGTGTAATAGTCAGGCAGGAAAAAGAAAAAGATTTGTCAGCAAAGAGAGAAGAGACTTATTTGAAGAGAGGAATGGAAGTTTGATTCCAGGTGGCATGATGGGAAGCACTGTGCATTCAGGATCCAGCTCAGGGACAGAAACCCACTCATGGCAGAGTTGGGCGCCTCTTGACTGGATCCGACAGAGTCCAAGCATTGAGAATACCACATGCTAAACTTCTTTTTGGTCTTCGGAACCTTGTGCACTTCGCAAATTCACTTCCTTGCACAGTCGTTTTTCTGGTCAGAAAGAAAGGCGTTCCCCAAGAGTGGTCAAATTGCCTCTGATAGGGACCTCGAAATTCTAGAGAACAGGGTAAGAATGGCATTCACCAGCGACTTGTTGCTGGCGTGGAGCAGAGCGAGGTAAACAAACAATCCAGCGCTGACTCCCAGGGCATAGACCACGTCGCGCACGTTCTCCCCCAACTGCCTCCACTTTCTCTCGTAATAGCCCAATTTCTCTCGGAAAGCATCTGCGAAGGCAAACAACAAAACGCTCTCTAACAATACAAATTTTTGATATTGTTATTGTGATTAAGTATCATTGTTTCATTTGGTGGTTCCGTTGTGTTTATATTCTGGGCCGTTTCTGGGGTCACCGCCGTGAATTTGCTGATGAGGCTATGAATCTTGGACAAGTTGTGCCACCCACCACGCAGTACATCAAAAGTAAGCAGCAATATTCGCAGTTTTTAGTGCATGCGTGTCCACATAAGTTCAACACATACTCGTACATGCACGCACACTGCTTGCAGCCAGGCTCCCGTCGTGTGTGCGTCCATACCTTCGTCATCTTCAGGCACGTCCTCCTCTCCCAGCTGAAAAACTTCACGCTCGCTGTCTTCCTCTGCACCATTGACATCGTGCGCTGTTGCGACGTCCAAATCTTCCGAATGCTCAGGCAGCTGCAGGCGCCGACCAAGAGACGCGACGGTGTTTGACTGGGACTTCAGCCCGGTTGCCAGCTGCTCTCGGGCTTGCGCGATGCAGGCCTCGTACGTCGCGTGCAGTGTAATCGCCTTTACAGGGTCGTCGGACATTTCCTTCACCATCTCGTCAAACTTCTTTAAGTTTCCGTCAATCTCTTCGAGGCATCGGTTCGCATTCTCGGTCTGTGCACACAACACAGTTTTGCATTGGATCATCTCGTCTAAAAACACAAATGAAAACTTCTGCACAATTGTCGTTTGGAATGCATGCCAGCAAGTTGGATTGCAAGAACCATTTCACGTGAAAAAACTGCTCGATGGACACAGCAAAATCTGCATGGTGAAACAGTCAAGCAAAGATTCTTGCCTGTCCTCTGTCTTTGCACAAACGAGCATCAGATATTCGTGAAAAATGTATTACTGTCGTGTTCTATCTGTGGGTCATTCTTGGTCCGCCATACTGACTTCAACTGGAAGAAAATCCGTCGGCAAACCGGTGCACCACACAACAGCAAGACCGTTTGTGCATGTACCTTTGGTGGTTTGTATCAGGTCCTTGAGCGAGTGTTTGTGTTTCTTGGCCTCGGCGATGAGGTCGACGGCGTCGTGTCCGTTGTGGTGACGCACGTAGCAGACGTGGCAGAGTAACGCGTGGCAGTCAGCATCACGGCAGAAGAGCGACAACGGGCGCTCGTGGCGGTAGCACAGCTCCGTCTCGCCCGGCGGCTGCTCGCGCCTGGGGTGCCGACTCTTGCGGGTCATCGCCTCAATCCGAGTGTCTGGCGAGGAAAAGGATCAGCGCCTGCATGAAGAACAAGACAAAACCTCAGCGGTGTTCAACTGGCCATCACCCTCCAGGGAGGCGTCAACGTTACACGCACCTTCCAGTGTATTTCGTATGCCACAGGAAAAGGACAAAAACACATGTTATTGCTGCTTGGCCCGGGCCATCATTTTTAGTCTTCGTTTGTGTGTGAATCGAAACCAAATCGTAATGAAGGTTTGAGACTTACCTGAAGCACTCCGAGCGCCTGCGATCGAACTTGTCAACTCGAATGTTCGTTTTTCACCAGCAATGGACAGGTTGATTGAATGGCCAAGTCTCAGACAGGTGAATGTCTCGCAGCATGCAGCTGCCTGCTTGAATGACAGCAATTGCAGTGTCCACGTGGCAAGCGCACTGCTCAAGTCACCAAGTCACGAATCAGGTCGTGACAAATTGGCAGGCTGCGCATTCAGAAATGTTTTCACCTGATTTTTGAACGGAGACAACCTCTTTAAATTGTTGGAACCTAGGTTGAGGGAATTCAACAGGGAATACAAGCACCGGAATTCGATCGTACTGGACTGATTTCTCTTGCCCCGTTACTGACCATAGTTGAATGAACAATTTCACTTGTGGCCTGTCAGACTGATCCAATTAATCCAGGGCTGTAATTTTAATGTTAATGACCAAAAATGAGAGTTCAGCGTGAAAATTTCATTGCAGATCTGCGGGTACAATTCAGTCAACTGAACGAAGCCATGTTTGACAGCTGTTTTTGCCTGTGAATTTCGTTTGTGACGTGACACCAAGATTGCTGCTGCGCATTTCTCTGCACATGACAACCCGTGAAATTTCATCTTCGGCCACTTCACAAACAACTGCGCAATTTCAGCGGACTGTATACCCCGTCAAAGTTCAGGATCGTGACATTTTGTGACGCTTAAAATGTGTGGGATGATCAGTTTCTCAAATTTTGCGCCTCGTAACGTTCATTAAAACTTGGTCTCAAAGAAAACAAGGCTTGCCTGCATCATTTAATTTTTAACCCTTGAACCGTTTTGGCCATGGATGCAATTGAAAAAGACCATTGATCAAGAAATCAAGGATTTGAAATTTGATTTTGCTGGGGTCACTTGGAGCTGTGCCCTACAGTGGTGTGACTGTGGGCACGTTCATTCGGGGTTAAATTGAGCTGCACGAACAACGCAATGGTTTATAATCACCGATCAAACAATGGATCGTGCGCGAGTAGGGTGTATAAATGCGAGTTCCGCCCAATTTTGCTCATTTTGACGTCCAACAGCCGACCGTTCTCATTGCAAGGGTTCCAGAACACAGTTTTCAATCATGAGGATTCCAGTTGCTGCTTTTCTTCTCATTTTCTTCGCCGAAGATGGTGAGAACAACTGACGTTTTGATTCTACAACATCGAGCGTTTTCTTTTGTCGGGGCTCAGATCTTTGAAAACCCAAAGTCAGTGTGTGCATGAGTGCGTCTCAAAATCAATCATTGGGTACCGCAGCATTTGGCCTCGTGTCGACGTTTCTTTTCTTTTTTTTGTGACTTACGAATTTCTTTTTTTCCAAATTGATAAAAGGGGCACAAACTGAACACAACAGAGGAAAAGATATCATTAGAAATGCGTCTCGAAGAATCTGTCCAATTTCCAAACAGCTTTGTCTCGTGTAAATTTTCGTGACTGGTTCCCAGTCAGAGAAGGTGGTGGATCACAAATCAGAAACCTTCACTGGACATTGGGCAGACGCCCCAAACAACATGTTGCCAATGCTGATCTTGACAGTACAAAATATCAACAGAAAACTTCTTGTTCGCCGCATTCTCCGGACCAACTCAAGTTGCAGTTGTTTCGTGCGGAACATGAAGAGAGTGTGAGCGTCGACCAGTGATTGCTCGAACACTCGGAGAAGGGAACATTGCTCTGTTCAGAAATTTTGTTCGAGCACGCACGCAACAAAACGTCCAAAGCACACTTCTGACTCAAATGCAGGGACATTACACATGCCCGGAGACAAACCCAAACCTTGGACCTTTGCATTTTCAGCCCTCTCTGAGTGCATCAACCTCGGGGGAAATACGTATTGCGAGACTCAGTCGCTCGATACGTGCGAAGAAACCAACTTTCGAAAGGATTGTCAAGTAAGAATTGTCCAAACGAGCACGTAACACGCGAGTGTACGTGTGTCCAGTTCATTGAGTTACCGATATACTTGTCTTCTTTGTTTGGTCTCACTCAGAACAAATCTTGTGCATTGCATTTTTGCAGAAAATGTGCAATGCCTGCGACGAAGTTTTCACAGGTGTGAACACACACACACAGAAACACACACACACACACACACACACACTGTGTTTGTGTCAGGCATGAAGAACATTAAAGACAAAGTTGCCTTTGAGATAGATGTACTTGCAACATGGGCGCGGGTAAAAATCCAGAAACGATCAGCAGACTCTCTGAAAACAATATCTCTGTAGCGTACATTGCGCTTACACTCCAGACGACTGCGAGGACCAATACGCCAACCTGTGCACTGCCAGCAAACATCTGTGTAGGACAAACAAAGACTTGCATAGAATCTGTCCGGTGAGACAATCAGAAATTTTTTCTTGGCACAACTTGATAAGTCGTGGTTCCAGTTCCTTCCTGACCTGTGCCTTCTTTCCGACAATGTTTTCTTTGTGATGCGATTTGAAAATGACGAAAAAGAACCCCAGATGTTGATATTTTTTTAGGAGAGCACACACACACACCTGACAGTGCATTTATTTCAAACTAAAATGTGACGATTGAATTTCTTTCAACAGAAAACATGCACCAATTGCACCGGGATTGTCATTTTGCCAGACCCAGACACGGATGGTGGTCAGACGCAGGAGATAGGTAACTGTTCCAAAGGGGATTGAAAAACACGATTTGTGTGCCACCTCAGCGAAACGCAAGTGACAGTGCACGGCCCTCATCTGAAGTTGTGAACTGAATGATTCATATCACTTCGTATCCTCGCGCTGAATCCCTCTTGTGACAACAGTGACTCGCTGCAGCGGGAACTGCGCCCTCTCAAACGCCAAACGTTATTTTCTCGCGCTAGTTGGCCTCAGCACTACGGCCTCACATTGACCCGCACTACGATTCGTACAGTATCATTCGTTTTCGAATGATTGATTGTCATTTTTTATAAGGTGTGAACACCACACAAAGAACAGTTTTTGAGTGGAAGCATGTATTTCAGTTGATTGCACGGACATGCAGATGTGCGCGCAGGACGGCCCGCAGCACTGCGACATCAGGGACTACGCCGAGATGTGCCCGGTGAGCGCATGTTCCGCACGAAATTGGAAAATTGATTGTTGTTCAGTTGAGAACATTCCCCCGAATAAGGTCCATTCAAAAATGAGAGTGGTCACATGTACGGTTTTTGATTGTCGTGACCACAACTTTACATATGGGTGGAAAAATTCGGGTTCATAATGAACAAGAGATCATGGCTCAAAAAGCCCGAGGCTTGTCGCAGTTATGCTCCGAACAAGCCACAACCGTTTTTGCTTCCCAAAGCAATTTCAACAGTTCGGTTCACTTTGATTTGCAAGGGGGGAGGGCAAACCAACTGTTCATTTTGTTGCTTTTGCGAAACCAACGAATTGGTTCATCCACCCTGCAAATCCAAAGAACTGAACTGTTTAATTTCCTATCGGCTTGTGGGAAAGTTTTTGTTCAGTTTATGTTGGCCTGCAGGAAACTCAATAGTTCAATTCACTTTTCATTTGCAGGGAGTTGAAAGCAACCATCAAAGAAAATCCAACCATTTGGTTCATTATGCCCCCCCCCCCCGCCACTTTTTTTTGAAAAAAATAACACACACGAAAAAACATTCACTTTTTCGAAACATCTTCATATGCACTGCTGTGTCTGCGGCAACGTGAGTGTTCGTTTGATTTCATGTTTTATCTCTTTGCAGGAATTGTGTGGACTGTGTAAATAACTTCACGAACTCAATAAACTCGATCACTACTTGTCATTTCACAGTGACACTGAGTGTGCAATAAAATGCGCAATTTCCAATTCATCTGACGCATTTTTGCTCGTACCTTTTCGTGAGTGCATTCTTTCAACCAAATTCTTGATACAGCTGTATGCTGGTGTTGTCGTTTCTTTTTCTCAACATGGCGTGGTCTTTTTCGTGCGCGCAAGTCCACTGAGTCGTGACAAAAACTGAACGTGGAACAGTAAATGTCCATTCGCAGCGCACACGTCAACAAAACAGGAACCACAGTATCTCACTGAGAAATGCAAAATAAGGCCTTCTTGGTGTGTTGTTTCGTATAATTTAAGAATCTAACACGCCTTGATGACAAACAGGCTCGTTCGAACAAAAGTGAACAAGATCGCAAGCAATTTTCTTGCATCAGTGGGACAAAGTGTCAAATTCCCAGTTGTCCCTTGTTCCACCCAAAAGTTTGAACAAAACGAACAAACAAAAAAGACGCTTATGCTTGACAGGCTTGACATAAGTGGCCAGTCTCAGCCAAAAGTAGACGCAGTTACTTCCAGCTAGAGGCCGGGAAAAGTACGGTTCGAATCAATCGAAATCAGTCAGACATGGTACTTTCTCGGTTCATGGAGTTTCGGGGTTTGCTCAAAGTCAATTTTTTTTTGCTTGCTGACCGTAAACAATTCAAACACCCATTTCTGTTTGATTCCCCTCCTGTTGCTTGACTGGTACCACAGAAAATCACGCAAGTGGGATCGACCTCAGACCGACGCTACCAAGTAGAATCAGGCCTGTCCACACCTTCCCGAGTAGATCTATGTACTTTGCCACAGGTGTATTTTCACTTCGTGACCCAAGTTTCTCCAGAAATTCTCACCTGATTTGGATAAATATGGGCACAAGTTTGTTCACAAAACTAGAATACTTGCCAGTGTAGACAGGCACCAGTTGGGCACTTGACCCCAAAAACCACAAGCAGAGGAAACTACTCCAGCATCCAAAGAGGAAGCAGCGGGCCTGGCCCAGAGGTGGGTCCAACAAAAAATCGTCCAGGACCTGAATTTTTTGGATATTTTCTTAAAACTGGGCAGTGGGCCCATGTGACAGTCCACAGGCCAAAAATAGTTTGCCAGACTTAAAAAAGAACTGTTGGGGAGGGGAAATATTCCATTTTGCGATCAAAGTATCAATCTCAGTGTATGTGTGTTTGATGTTGCGTGTGTGCATTTTTACCTGACACTGGGGGGGGGGGAAGTCTGACGTTCCTTTACACCTTCCTTCCGGCAAAGCGTAATTTATGAAACACGCACCGATAGAACATGGCAGTCGACGCATGCAAGCAAACCTCAGGGTCATCAAAACAACATTGCTTTGCTGGCACTGTGGACCACCAAGTGCTGAAAGTCGCAGAAAGTTTTGCGACGTGCGAAAACTGACTCACGTGTCCGCGCAGTTTCACCGCTTCCAGCAACAGTCTGTGATTCCCTCACCATTCCGACGACAGCAGTTCCAAGTAAATGAACCAAACAGCGTTTGGTTTCCAACGTTCGGCAGGACACTATCACAATCATCCAATGGAAGAACAGTTCCAAGTCCACAGGCGCAGCCACCTTTTGATGGTACAAGTCCACAGGAAACAGAATCCGGCAAGCACTCCCTTTCGAACGGTCACTTCTGCACATTTGGGTTTTTCCCAGAGCTGAGGTCGTGGATCAGAGCTGCGATTTGCGAGTGTTTGTCGATCTGTGACTTCTGTTCGCGAATCACTGCATCCTTCTGGGAGATGGCCTCCTCGTGCTGCTTGCACACCAACTCAAGCGACTTCACCTGCAAACACAACAAAAATCTTGCACGACCCATAGACGTCCATTTCCGACTTCACTCGGAAGGCAAAATCATCGAGGACTGGTGCACCAGTTTTTCTGAAGTGTAACGTCAAAGTTTTGTAAATTCTTTTGATACCTGGTGCTTCAGCTCCTTCTTGGCGGTCTCCGCTTTCGTCAACTCGCCGCGCAGCTTGTCAAGCGCGCTCTCCAACTCGTCCCGATCCTTCGTCGTCTTCTTCAGAGCAGAGTCGCTCTTGTTGAGTGCTTTTGTTTTCTCTGCAAGAAGAACAAGCACAGCGTGTTTTTTTTTCAAAAGAAGAACGTGCTCTTTCGCAGAAAAATGCACCGGCCATCCTTTTCACCTGTCAGTTGTGACTCCTTCTCTTTGAGCGTTTTCGTCAAGGTTTTCTTCTCCTCTTCCAACTGATTCAATTGTTCTGTGGCTCTGCAGATGGAGAGAAATACGCCTTGTCAAGAACGTGTCACATCGACACATGCCAGGTACATGTTGACCAATAGCCTGTGAATTGTTCCCCCTCCATTTGTCAAACGCTCCAGACTTCTTCACAAGGAAGTGAACTTACTCTTCGTTCTGCTGTTTGAGCGTGTCGTGGAGACGCCTTTGCATTTCATGCATCTCGTTCAATGCTGTGTGTTCCTGTTTCAATGTGTGGTGACTTCTTTGCAGGTTTTCCAATCTGAAAGACGCAAGGTCAATGCTCATCAAAGGTCTTTTGGAGTTCCACCGCGTCCACTGCTGGCCTTCTGCCTCAGTGCACCAAATGACGTGCAGCACCCACCTGTTAGTTAGCTCCGTGTGGGTTTGTGTGAGCTCCTTGTATTCTTCGGCAATGCGTTCCAGCCTGTAACAAACGGGGAATGAGCCAATGAATGTCAGGCAACAGTTTTCCATCTGTGGTGTGACCCACCATTCAGCCAGAAGCAACCCAACGTCAAAACCATAATGTTCCCAAAACGACTGCAAAACATTGAACATGCCTTGCAACATCTTGTGAGTAGCTTTCCACTTTTGTTTGCAGTCGCTCTCTCTCTGCCTGCATGTCGTTCAGCTGGTCCCGGTTCTCCTCCAAATGCTGCTCATACTGACCCACCATCAGTCTCAGTTTGCTTGCCTACAGCGAGGTGACTTGAATCCTGAGTGCAACCAATTTACAACAACTATTTCAAGTGAAAATCTATGGCACTTCCCGAAAGAAACAAACGGGTCCTTACCTCAGCCTCTGACTGCGCCAGTCGACACCTGTACTGCGACAAAAGCCGGTCCGCCTGCGTCAGGGCCAGTGCTTTCGTGTCCAGTAAGTCTTGCAGGTGATTCTCCTTTGTCTGACTCAAAACAAACGGGACAACTGAATGCCGGTGGGGTTTCCAATTTTTTCCAATTATGTCTGCAGAGTTTCGCACTCACCTGCAAGGATTTCATTCTGTGTTCATAAACCCCAACAATTTCGGACGCTCTCAAGTCTTTCAGCTGAAAAGAACCAACAACACATGTGGACATAGACTCATCACGAATTCTGAGAACAAACAACCAACAGGATCATTCCAACTCACCTCCATTCCCGTTTCCATTTTGTCAATCAGGGTTTGCACCGTGGAATCCAGAGAATCTTGCCTTGCAGACTCATTCCTCCGGGTCGACGTGTTCACTGACGGACAATTTTCCTACCGAATTTCGCATAAAATCCAATTTGAGTAGATCTACACTTGGTGCAATCAGAATCAACAAGGAAATTCACACGCACGTCGACGCTTTCCAAGTCAGCGTGTGTAAAAAAAACCTTTTCGAACAGGACTTTCAAGCTCTCCGAAACTGAGTGCAAAGGACGGAGAAATTGAACCTGAAATTGATCGAGACTTCACCTTGTTCTCTGATGTGGAGTAGCAGAGGCGTTTCGGCGACGGCGAAACAGCGCGATCTGTTTCCACATTTTCCGTTTTGGTTGTTTTCACTCTCATGGCGTTGTTGGCAGCGATAGAATCACCCAACCTGCGGAAAGGAAAGATTTACGGAGTTTCAAAATGAGACAGCCGCTGTTCAACAGAGGACGATTCGTCTCCAACCAGCAACAAATTCCGCCAGAAATGTTTTGCGTCTTACACAAGTGAGGGAAATTCGTCTAAGAGGGTTCCCTTGGCAACTAGTTGTAGGCAGTTTTGTACTCTCTGCCGCACACCAGACGTGATTCCATGTGAGAGAAAGGGAACCAAGCGAATATCCTGAAAACAAAATGGACAAATGTGGGTCAGATCAAAGGAACCGGCAGGTCGATAACTTTGCCCAGGGAAATTGAAACACATCTGCGGCAGTCCAACTGGACTTTCAAACAACCGCGTGGTAAAAATTACTTGCAGTCAATTCTTGACTTTGGAAACTTCGCCTTCGAGGTTCTAATGGTACGCTCACCTGCAGGGAAGAGTTCAGCATTTTTTCCATTTTTCGGTCGTGCTGTTTCAAATTTGACGCCAGCTGCAAAGCGCTGAGCACCACATCAATCCCGGATTCCCTGAAACAATTTGTCTGGATCAAAATGCATGATCTTGTCGGTCGCTCACTGCTCCAAATCGTTCTTGCAGACTTACGTCCAATCTTTCAGCGGCACGTTCCCACCGACATTATTGTGACACAGCTGGAATTCTATCACGGATGTGCAGAGCAGAGAGTCAACCGACGCTTTCACTTGAGACACGAAACTCTCTTCTGCACACAAAACTGCAGGAAACAAAGAACTTTCAGACATATTCAAAGGATGGGGACAAAAACAATCACAGTGGTTTGGCGCTAACTTACGCGTCAACAACCTGATGGCTTTGACTGTTTTGTCGAGTTGTAGCTTGCTTGTAGTTTCGGCGTTCGTAGCTCCGTTCAAAGCATCGTTCAGCAGGGGAAGCAGCAAGTCCAACCGAGCACATATTTTGGTGGACATTCTGAGATCAAGCAGCTCCTGAAACAAACGCAGATTTGTTTTTCAGCTCAATTGGAAACTCCAAAATTCCTCGAAGAATGTGAGAAACTGCGTCACTGCATGTTGGAGCTGACCAGCTTTCAGACCCAGCAACATCTTGAAACCCTCTTCTGCAATTCCTTCCGTGTAAATTTCACTCACTTCAAACACTTCAGTCAAGAAATCCAAAGCCACCAGTGGGGTGTGGCTGTGCGAATTCACCGACTGCGCTGCCCAGTAGAGCGTTGATATGAAGGGGTCGGTGATCTGACTCAGCGAGCACAATTCTTTGAAGTGTGCAGGTGATTTGGACGCGACGGAGAACAAAGACTGGCACACGACGCGGCGGACACCGTCCACAGCACAGAAAGCCACGACGAGCTCAAACACCTGGAAGAAACCCGAGTTACTTTTCGTGAAGGGAGGAGGGAATTGTCAGTGGATTTCAGCGATGAGGTCAGTCTGTGGGGAAACATTCTTCATTGAGAAACACGCGCAAAGTTAGGTGGAACAACTGGACCCACGAACCAACCGCCAGTGCGTTTTGTTCCCAATAAACTAGACATGGACGCTCACCTTTGAGACTGCATCTGAATCTCTTGTACACAGCAACGGCAAAACTTGTTTGAGGGCGGAATCCAGGTGGCCGTACCTGAAAGTTTTCAAGTGTCACCAATTCTTTCCCGCACTCCTTTCGAGATTGCAGTGCGCGATCGAGGTTCATTTCACATCTCATTGAAGTTTTCAAAACATAGGCAAACAAAACTTGCCTGGTGAAGGAATGTTGGATGCCCGGGTGCTGAAGGAGATCCTTGAACAAGTCAACGACGTATCTTCGAGTCACGGTAACTTCTCCATTCAGCAAAATATTGAACATAAGCGTCAGCGTTTGGGAGATATTGTTGGATTTGAACAACTGCCACGACAAAGGAAAAGAAGCATCAGAAAACAGCAGTAAATTGAGCAACGACTTGCAGGTCACTTTTGATGTGATTCTTTTTGCACTTTACCTTTTCCCCGATTTCATCGTGAAGACACAGCTTCGCCAACACAGACAAGGCAAACACAACGGTTGTTCCACTTTCATGTGACAAGTACCTCATCAGGGCTTTGTACAGGGTTCTCACATTCTCCTGAACCAACAAGAAACTCGTCAGGGCAAACGAATGAGATTTTGGCGAAGCTAAATTCCAAGCTACGAAATTTCAAACCGAATTACCGTACCGTCTCGTGTATAAGACGCACTTTTTTGCTCCAAACTCAGGCATCAAAGGAAGGGGTGTGTCTTATACATGAGTATGTTCAGATTGTTTGAGATATAAAGGGCAAAATAAAAATTTAGTAGAGTGAGAAAGACTCTTCTTTCATTGATGAGTTTCAAATTAGCTATGAAGTTTTAGCTTCAAGCAATTAAGCTAAAAAACCCAACATTTATACCACTTATTTATTTATACCACTTATTTATCAAATTTGAGTGATTTTGAATCATATTGATGGCTTTCAAAAATAATAAAAAAGCTGAACTTGGCTTTTGACATTTCAAAAATAATAAAAAAGCTGAACTTGGCTTTTGACAATAATTGTAAAAGTTGAACTTCGGGTGTGTCTTACACATGAGTACGTTGAAATCATGCAGTTTAGTCACTGAAAACTTGGGGTGCGTCTTATACATGAGCGCGTTTTTCACACGAGACGGTACGGTACCGTACCTTGTTTTTGAGATGCACTTGCACAGATACGCTGTGACGACACAAATTCGCGAGCAATCCAAGACACGGTTGTGTCAGTTCAGTTTCTTTCGCCTGGCTGAAAATGAGGCACAACGTTCCAGTGGGTTTCTTTATCTTTTTTTTTTTTTTTTTCAAGAAAAGAGCTATTTTTTTCGGAGGCGCATCCGCACGCGCGCGCGCGCGCGTGTGTGTGTGAACGAAGGACCTGTCCAAAATTCTCCACAAGGAAGGGACAGGACGTTTCCCAACTTTGGGTTGGTACTATCCCCCCGCCCCACCAACGACGTCAGTGCTGGTAGGTCCTTCCCCCTCCCCTAGGAAATCACCGAGCAATTGCCAGCGCATAACTACAGGGTTGCTCCGAAGGGCGCGCCTGTGTCAAAATATGGTTCACAATGGTGAAAATCTCACATTTTTTCAACGCCAATGTCAGACACAGAACTTACATGTGTTTGAGAATAACCTTTAACAGATCAGGCACGTAGTTTTCGTGGTGAGATAACCGGTGTTCGTACGTAAACTTCTGAAGAAGTCTGATACACTGAAACAAATACCATTTCCAAAGTAGCGACAAAGTTGGATCACTTGCGTTGGGTTCGGTTCCATTTTAACTCTTCCGTCATTCCTATTGTCCAGTCTACTGCTGGAATTCCGCACATCAATCTCTGAGACCAGAATTTTTGTGACAAATTGTGTACGCACTTGATTGGTTGCAGAAGGATCACTGGAACATCCTTCACTCTTCAAGAAGTTTGCGAGGCCGGCGTTCACGTTGAAAGTGTCGACAAGACATTCTCGCAATCGTGTGTCACGCTCTAATTTAAACACAAAAGTTCATTCAAACAGTGCAGCCAGCCAACTTCTTCGCAAAAGTTAAAGCAACGAACAAGAGGAGACACGAACCAAAATGGCTGAACAACTGCAGAACTCTCTGAACCAAGCTGGGTTTCGAAATGGAAGCCTTGTCCAGAATGCTGATGAGACATGACAACAGTTCCGTAGTCAGCAACTGATCAGTTGGCAAAAAACTGGAACATCCTCCTTTTGACGTCACTGTCACCAAAATCTTGGAAAAGACAAAAGGACGCTGCAATTGCCATCACCAAATGCGTCATCATCAAAGGCACGAGGTGGTTCAACTTACGTCAAGCTGTCTTTGCAGCTGGACCAAGTGAGCTTCACAAGGATTGCTGTCGTACTGTCCGCCTGCAGAGACAACAGCTTTCACGCAAGAAACTGCTTCCATGGCAATGCCTGGAAAATGAAAAGTCCCTGCTGCTCTGTTCGGTTTTCTCTTTGCAGAATATGTAGAATATGGTTTCCCTTTTACAAACAGGACCCCACAGATATCTACGGAGATGGTGGAGAGACCTGAGGACAACAGAATAGCTCCCGAATGTGAGGTGAACAAATCTACTGACCTTGATCGAAAGTGAAAAATCAGATCTGTCAATGGCCATACAAGAACGTGTCTGGCAATCGTCTTGATCTACATCTATTCAGTCGACTGGATCGAAGAAAGAGATGACACAAGCGTTACTGCTTGGTTTTCATACCTATCAGCTGAGAAACAATCCACAAACCTCTTTGTTTTCTTCAGCAGCAAACACAATTTGCGAGTTGCTTTGAATTTGCCCCCAAAACAACTTCTAATATTTTCCCCACCTCTTCTGAGCTCAAGTTTGGGTCTATTGGGCATCTACATGTACCTTGAATGTTCAGAACACTCGCTACAAGCGATTTTAAAGACTTTGATCATTGGTACAAATACTCGATATTTATTTCAACCAACAAAGCAAAAAGTTTGGTATTTTCTTATTTCGGTAACATGTGCAGGTCACATGAAAGACACCAGTTGCTTTCTGTTGCAAAACAAGTGGAAAAAAGACCTTATCGTCTGTCTGTAGTTTTGGTTGCTGCTAAAAGTGAGTCAAGGTTTTACTGAACGAAATTTAAGTAAAAACCATGGGAAATCAGAAACGCAAAACAAATTGGACCCTGATCGGCCTGCATACAAAACTGCAAAAACAAAAAAAGATCAATTCTCCATATTCCCGAATGCAAAAATCTTTTAATTGTCTGTTTTTCAAATGTTCCAAGCTTATCAGATTCGAATTCGCAACTGAGATGACTGTTCATTTCACACTTTTTCGCACAGTCATTGTCCTTTTGCGTTCTTCGTGGATAACTTTCATATGATCGTGCACTTCAGCCATAATTTTCTCAGTGTCTTCATCGTTGATTGATTCCCTGAAACAAGAAAATACACGAGAATGGAAATGAAGCGGAGCTGGCACTGAATTATCAGAAAACAGAAAATGTTCAGGTCCTGGAATCAGCTCGTAGGAACACCCCCCCTCCCCACCGCCGGGCAGGAATTATTTTTTTTTGTGGTCAGGGAAGGGGGTGTCCCTTGAGTCAAAAATTTTAGGAGAATTTTCATACAGCCCCCAACCATCGCAGCAACTTGAAACACGGCAAAAACAACTGACCGCCCATCGATTTCAGTGTCGCAAACTTCTGTCAGTGATTGTGTCAAACAGCCCACAAGTGAATGCACAGGGGGGGGGGGGGAGTAGTGTGTGAGCCTGCGAATTTCCTTCACAAGAAAATCCATCCAGGTAAAAGTCTGTTGGTGCACAGCATCACCCAATGCTAAATGCGCACCTGTACTGCTTCATCATGTCAAATTTCTCCCACGGCTTCTTCGCCTTCTCTGCTTTCATCTCCATCTTTGGCGTAATGTGCTTCCACGAATCCGGATGAATACCCTTCGCTTCAGACCGTTCCCACCTCTGATACCATGGTCTTGGATTCAAGACGACCTGTCGAATAACACACGCGGTGAGTCACTACGTGAGTAAAGTTTCACAAATATGACAGTTATTGGGAATTCTGATAACTACGTAAGATTTCACCTGCGTTGTGTTGACGGGGACTGGTGCACCCGGAGAGTGAGAAACGGGCTCGAGATCAAAAGGTATCGTTGAGTGTTCTTTTGCAGTATCTCGTAGGTAGTACAGAGATTCATCGAGGCGTTTTTCCAGTTTTAGCACCTCAATTTTGTGAAGCGTCGGATTGTACATCTCGTACATGATCTCCACTCCTACAGTGCGCGAAAGAAGTGCATTTCTGTTCAGTTCTGTGACGACAAACAATTTTTAGACACAAGACGAAACTGGCAGGCACTTACCAAGACCATCAACCACATTTCTCAACACAAAGAACGCTTGAAGACCATGCCCTCCACGAGAAATGCAAATCCCGACGAACCGACTTGACTTTCCCGATGCATATGGATCTGCAACGGTGACGGCCATGATACTGCCTGAAATGATTGACAGACAGAAAAAATACAAGTGGACAAGTGAGCCAAAGCAAAACACAATAAATCTTCCAACGCGATGCCAGCGAAAGCAATCTCCAAACAGTTTTGATACCAACCAACATAAAACTCAGGAAGATCAATGACCGCACGGCGTCGTAACATGTCTTTCCTTTCCAACTTGCACAATATTCTGTCATTGAACTTGGGATTTGGCAGAAACTCGGGATACACAAATCTGCAAGATGTGACAAGTAACAAGTGTTGAAAGACGAGGTTTGGGATCTCGAGGGCGCTTGTGCACATCTCAGTGACCAGGTCAGAATGAAACTCACACCCACAGTGGCACAGAAGCAAAATGTTTGCAAATACCGTGTTTTCACGTGTCGTCATGCTCAAAATTAGAAAGTGACCAGAAATGTGAACAAGAACACTTGGCAGTGTAAACACACGCCGACTTTCTCTCTCAAATCCTGTTTTTGCCTCAGTGCTGTTAGCTTGTCGTTACCTCCTTGACTGCCAGCATCAAAATGATACTTGTGCTGACTCTAGGGCCTTGAAATAATGCTCATACCAGTTCAGGGCCCAACAGATTTTTGTACTAATTCCAGGGCCCTATGGGCCTCAATGCTAAGAAAAAGATGTTGTCCACAGCACCACGTCCAATGTCCATTCTATTGGAGCCAATCATGGATAAGTAGGACAAACTGGGGGAGCAGGCATTGTTTGGATATCATCAGGAGATGGAAATAAGCTGTATTTGAATGGATATTGATCAGATCAACACAGAAGATCAATAAAAAATAATTTTCAATGTCCA
>JAAUXT010049008.1_pt1 | contig 17793 bp, 29 predicted proteins | sample 7278171 | NCBI WGS metagenome assembly JAAUXT01 (sample SAMN14350112, study PRJNA611818) | marine sediment metagenome | isolation source: surface marine sediment (1.8m) | place: French Polynesia: Moorea | collected 2018-08
ACATCGGGGCGTCGCTGTGAAAGGTGCTGCCAGACGCTCTCTCACGTCCGCACGTCTCTTGACACTCCCCTGTTTTGTGTGTTTCAGACCCAGACGCTCTGGCCGACACGAAGGTGCGCCACATCACCGACCTCTTCCGGGGACTCGCCGACTTCCAGCGAAAGGTGCGTCACAGAGGCGCCACCCGGTGTCGAATTCTGTTCTGTCCGCGTCTGAGACATGCCGATATTCTGGTTGAAGTCCTGGTATTAATTCTATGGCAGCCTGTTTCTGAAATGCACCACGCATGCAGTTGATAAAAAGAACCCCTGCATGTTCTAGGACGAGCAGCATGTGGGTGGTTCGTCCACGAAATCTCCGCTGCACCGCGAATAAACCCTCTCAGAGATTTCACACGCGCCTCCAAGTGGCGTGTCCCTGCAATCAGCACGATTTTGCACGATTTTGCCTGAGACCCAAGCAGAAGCCAGAGTCTCGAGCCTCTCGAGCTCACAAAAGAGCAACGTGCAGAAATAGAGTAATTGCGCCTTCGTCTGCAACCCAAACTTCCGCTTTCATTCGCACAGAGACGCCACACCTTCCGCGCAGCTAAACATACACGTCTGTTTTTTTTTTTTTTTTCAGGATCCCCGAACGCCCGAGGGCGTCGAGAAGAGGACCGGAGGCGCCTCAGCGCCGTGCACGCCGGGCGGGGGGCGGCAGTGCAACGACGGCCTCATGGGAGTGTGGCTGCGAATCATGAAGAACCCGGACTACGCGGACTAGTCGCCGGTCACGCGGCCCAGCCGGCAGCGCTGCCGGCTGAAGGCGCGCACACGCAGATCCTGGACTGAACGAACTGGACCGACTTATCTTGATCTCTTGGCATGCACTAGCTCTTGTTATGTTAATCTAGCCCTGCCTCGTCTCTTTCAACCTCCCACCCTATTTTAATTATTTTAACAATTACCCGGTAATTATTTTGACAATGTTGTGTCACATTGTTTTCTTCATTCCATTTCCCCTTTGTCTGACAAAAAATACACTTCCGATAAAAAAAAACAAAGACAAGCACTGGAAGTGTTCAAATGAAAAAGCACAATCTGAATGCAAACCTGTTTATTCTAGGACACCAAGCAACCTCCACTCGCGAATAACACCTTCGGCACACAATCACCCGTTTTGTCTTTTTCCGTTTTCCTCTCGTGTTCTTGCAGCCTATTTCCGCTTCCGCCGCCGTGCGCGTGCGCAGGTGAAAACGAACCGCCACACCCTCGAACTCATCACCAAACTGTTGAAAGGCATTTCCCCCCCAATTTCGTCACACTCTAGTTGCACCTGAACAGGAATTGTGAAATAAAAAGCAAACCAAAAACGAAGTTCACTGTGTTTTCTCAATTTGTGCCATCAATTACTTTACGAATCGTTTTTTGATTTTGAAAAAGAACAACAAAACAATCTGGCGATACAGGAAGAGTGACTTTTTTCTTCTCTCTTCACAATGTCAGACATAGCCCACTTCTTGCGAAGGCACAACTCCGTTTTGTGCATGACAGAACACACGCAGATGACACGTTTCAACAGGGATCCGTGCAAAATCCGAAGCACAGAGATTTTCACCTGAGTCAGCAAAAGTAGACCAACACATTTGGACGCACTCACACACACACGGATCCATACAGACACAAGAGAGTCAAAACACACGCACACACACACAATGGTTTTTAAGTACACACACACACACACACACTCACACACACACACACACAATCCGTCAGAACACCAATCAAATTCCAGCTGTTCACAGTTTATTGAGCTACAAACGAATGCATCGCTCGGTACACATGTACAATTGGCGGTGCACAGGAACGAGACGCGTGACGCAATCGTGCCAACCCACGGCTCGTCTTCGTCTTGGTCGTTGCAAAATGTTCACTAATTTCCCCTGCATCACCAGTGTTTACACAGTGCTTTACCACTTGACCAGAAAACGGACAGAAACACGCGAGGACAACCCACACGACTTTGTCGCCTGGGCGAAAGACGAAAACAGATCTTCTGAGTCACGATGAACTGTGGCACCAGTTTGTGGGCAATTTGTTTTCATTGGTCCAACGTTCGTTTGCCAATTTGTGTTCGTATCAACTTCCGCACACCACGGCACTTTAACGAAAGCTTCTGTTCAGAAAAACTGGACATTGGCCAGACTGAGTGCGAATGTTCCGCATGAAACATCTGGCGTCCAGAAATCTTGATATCATTTCCAGAAATGTACAAACACAAGTGAATCCAGGATCGAGAATTGGGTTTCACCTGCGGCCAGTTGACGGCGCAAATTTACAGGGTGAAGGAAAATTTTCTGGAGTGATAAGGTCCCCCACCCACAACCCCCCTTGGAACCGCTGGACTCGGCACTGATTGGCGAAACTTGCGTGTTGCTAAAACTATTTCCGGAGAACATGACGCAATAAAGACGCGACAATATTTTTCACAATGACAAACACACATACAGGATGATGACTCCACGCCCACCCACTCTCTCTCAACCATCCGGCTACGTCCGTCCTGCTTAAAATCCACCCAACCCACTCATGCCCCACCCATTCACCCACCCACTCCCTCAGCCAGCGGAAGTCCACTCACTGCTCGCCCACGCCCACTGCGCGTCAGTTCTTGGGCGGTCTGGGCGGACCTGACATCATGGGTGGTCGCATGGGCATGGCGCCCATCATAGGTCCCATCGGTCCCATGGGACCGCCCATGGGGGGACCCATCGGGGGCCGCATTCCTGAAGAAAGAAAACAAAGCCGTGTGTGAGAAGTACGACTCATTCCCGGGAAGTCTCGTGTGAATGGGCACTGAAAATGTCATTGCTTTGAAGAAACAGTGTCTCCAAATGAAACGGTCTCACTTCCCTGAGGTAACTTTTTCACGCGAGCACGGACAAGCACATGCACAGTCGGCACACATACACACACACACACACGCAACACAAACACACCAGAAAAACGCGCAATACGTGTGCGTATACCCACAGACATCTGCGCGCACGAAAACACACACACACACACACACACACACACACACACACATTCGCACGCAGTCCTCCTCACCTCCAGGTCCCATCATTGGCCCGCCGGGTCCCATCATGGGCCCGCCCATCATCGGCGTCGGACCCGACATGGGGCCCCCTGGTGGTCCGGGCATCGGGCCTCCGCCGCCGCCCCGACCCATCGGTGCTTCTGCAGAGAAGAGCCAAAATAGCTGAAACCTGTGCGACAAATCTTGGCATAGCAAGCCCAATTTTGTGGAGGGTAGCGACTTGAGGGTCATCTGCTGCCCAAAGGAGGAAGTGAATCTACTTTACGAGAGAGGTCCAAGGGACTTTGTTACCCAGCCTTGAGGGCGGCGGCAGCAAGCTGGAAGAAGTGTTTTGATGCGTAAAACTTGAGGACGAAGTGGTCATTGCACCTCCGTTTCCACCTGGTCTGCCGCAAAAAGTGGAGCACCGCGAATACTTACTGGAGGAGGGAGGTGCTTTGCCGCCCAGACTGGAGGGCGGAGGGATCATGGCGCCGCCCGGCCCGCCCGGACCTCCGCCCGAGCCAAACGGGTTGTTCTGGATTTTACCCGCTTTGAACGCAGCAGCTGAAAACACAATGGGAAACGTCGCTGGAAGAAACGTCACTGGAAGAAGTTTTCTACAAAGCAGTGGAAGTTCGACAGTGTCTTTGCTCCCGGGTCATTCGTGTTTCCCTTTGTCTTGCCACAATTCCCCGTCTCGTCACACGTTGCAAGTTGTTGAATCTCCACACACGTCACCGGTCACTGACAGTCGACCCATGTCCTCCGCAGCCTCACACACTTTTCCTTCTTTGCGCACCTCAGTGCCAACACCGATGGCCCTGCCCATCTTCTTCTCCCGCACACACTGTTCAGCCAACCCCCTTCCTCGCTCTCCCTGGTGGATCTACTCACTGGTATCATCCACGAGTTTCTGCACCTGCTCCTCGAGCCACTTCTGGTAATAGTCCCGCACGTTTTCCTTGTGTTTGCGCCCATTGCAGTGGGTCTTCCGCACCGATGGCTGGAAAACATGAACATGCGACGATGCAGATACGCACACAAAACATCCGACCGGATTTCTCTTTGTTCCAAACGTGTTCGTTCCGAAGTGATGCACTTTCCGGACAGAGGAAGAGGAGCAGTGAGGCTGGACCAACCTCACAAGGTGACACCCCACAATCGGAACCAGAAGAGCAGTTCTTACCGAATCGTGCGTGAGGTATGTATCGCAGTAATCACAGTAGTATCTGCAAAACAAAATGTCACGAAGTCAGCACACGCACGCGAAAGTTGCGATTCTCAGCATTTTACGTTTGCGTGAATTTGTGGTGCCTCTGAGAGTCCCTTCGTTGCATAAAAACTTGGGTAGATTTCTAGAGTTCGATTTTCGGACCAAGTGTAGTGACATCGCAAACAATCGGTTTGGTATCTCAGGAGAGACTGTCCGCGAGGGCGGGAACCTCCGTATTTATTATGTGCAATCACACTATCTAGTGAGTGGTGGTTCTAACATTTGGGTCAGGTATGTCATACCACACTCCTCCCCCACCAGGGGGTGCTGGTCTCAGCAACAATTTTAACATTTATGTATATTTTTACAACAATTACTTAGATAGAAAATAGATAGGAAATAGCACAATATCACTATTTTGCTGGCTTTAGCCTGCATCCCTCCCCCCACAGGGTGGTTATGTGACTGGGTTTTCCCACTCTCAACAAAATGGCTGACCAATATGAGAAGTTCATTGTCTGTGAGGCCTATTCTTATCTGAAGCAAAGTATCAGCAGGTATTTGATAGAATATCAACATTGTATGAAGATCCCAGCTGCTCATCCTGCCGCAATTCAAGCTTGCATTGGACATTTTAATTTGTCACCAACCCCAAACCAGTGTTTAAGGATTGTGGTGGAGCAGATTGCGCAAGACGTCGTTCGAGCCACAAGACAGTAGGTAAGTCCATTGGTGGTTTACAGTTCATGTCACTCCACAAAAATCTCCTTGCCTTTTGGCAACGGGCAAGAACAAAACGTGTGTCAGAACAAGGTGCAACACAGCACCGACACCCATCCACCCGCTGTACGGCACACTGCAAGCGTCAGATGTGCTGCAGAACACAGGCTGCACACACATAGCCTGTGAATATTTCAATCTCAACCCTGAGCACGATCAGACACAGACGTCCACAAGTGAACATTCCGAAAAGCAGTGAAGAACTGTAGAACTAACTACCTTATTATCGCCCACTAAAACAAACGCCATCAGTTGTTCGACGTAAAATGGTTACATATCTGAACAGACCAGTCCCAGATATAGAGCTTGGCTTTGTGTACAATATAAAACGATAATGGACCCCACGAAAGAGATACTACGACTGGTAAACGGTAAACTCACTTCGGCATCTTCTCGACGTTGCCTGACGCTTTCCTGGGCAAGCCGTAGAATTCCGTGTCTGCATCTGGTTTCCTACGGCTTCTTGAAGTGAGTCCGCATACAGAAAAAAAATGGCGGAAAGCATGAGTTTTCGAGAAGTGGCAGTTTCACCATCTAATGTGTGTCAATGGAAGGCGGTAGAAATCTCAACAGGTAGCTGGTGAATCTGTCTGTCGCCTCAATTTATTTCAACTTAAAAATTTGTCAGTTAACGTGAGAAATTCACCACTTGACACTTGTTTCATAATCGGCGATTTCAAAAAGGAGCCGGCTTTTCAGTGAAACTTGGCGGCCCAACAGGCTCAGGCCCTGCCTGTGGATTTTTGTTGGAGAGCCCAAATAGAGTCTGGATCTACGTGGATGAACGTCTTCAGCAAATGGGCGCTCCATCGTCTTGCACCTGCACTTGAAATCTCACGGAGCGAGAGCTCGGAACTGTCACGGCTGGTTCACACTGGCTGTAACTGTCGCAACCCTGGATCCAACACAACCAGTGAGAACCCGCATCAACAGAACGTAGAAGCATTTGATGATGGCGTGTTTCACCAACAGGTTCACCTGGCGGCGGCGGAGGAGAGAAAGTGGCACCGAGCGCTGGGGGCCACTGCTACAGGGACAGCAGCCGCGCGGGGTCGGCCGTCAGAAACCGCTTCATCTACTGGTGAGACGCGAGTCAAACTGATGGGCTGCACAGGCAGGGCGGGGATGGCGTGTGATCTCGCAACTGGAGCAGGGGGTGGGGGTACTGGTGAAGCACAAGTCAATGCGTTGGGCAGGGAATTGGTCAGCTGGAGCGAGTTCCCACAGGTGGCCCAGGCCTGTCACTGTCGCAGCGTGGTTTACGCTGATTCTACACTGGGCATTGACAAAGCGAACCGTGTTGTGTGAGGCAGAAAGGGAAAATTTCGAACGTTTCCTTCCGAAACTTTGTGCCCCATCTACGGTTTCCTCTGCTAAGTCCAACAGGCTTCATCATTAAAAATAGCTTCTAATTGGGGGCACTGCACTGCCACTGCGGTACCTTGCCCAGTGCTGCTGGATGTCCCGGCACACCCCCTCCCACACACACACACACACACACACACACACACACACACCCATCAGTCTTGAGTGACAGCGCAAGCATGCTCACTTCAGTTGTTTTCTGCCTTGATGCACGCTTGTTGGACGACCAAATGTTGACCCATCATCTTTTCCGCAGGCGCACGCGCGACGACTGTGTGGAGCTGACTGAGGAATCTCTAGACTTTGCGCTGACGGGCGCCAACCTGCGCCTGCGCTTCGTGGGCGGGGGTCACGTGCTTCCGGGCGTGAGCGTGCACGAGGCGCACGGCCACGTCCTCATCCTGGTGCCCACTTCCGGCAGCGTGCACAGACTCGTGTTCCCGCACCCAAACAAGCTGCACAGACATGTAGGTACCCGAGCACAAGGCGTGCACACGTGTGCGACCTCTGGAGGGAGTACAAGTTATTTTCGACTGAGAATCCATTGCTATATGTGCGCGTCCCACTTCGTTCCAACAGCATCGCACAACTTTTCCGATTTGTACCATATCCACCCATGTTCATGTCGCACCCCCAAAACAAAGTGTCACCAAAATAATGAAAATTCATACCCATACATAAGATGCAACCCTACTTTTGATGCTCAGTTTTCGGGGCAAAAACGTGCTTCTTACCCACGAGTGGAACGGTACTTCATCGTCAAAACCTGAAGACCCTCAGTGATTTGTTGTCTGTGTCATGCCTCACAGGACCTGACACACGGCAGCGTGCTGCCCTCTATCTTCGCGGACTGGAGTGTTGCCCACGGAAACGAGGCGGTCAACACGCACGCGCTGCAGCAGCCAGCAGGGGGCGCCTACAAACTCCACACTGCCGCCGCCTGGGTCGCCAACGACGGACATGCGCTGTTCGCTCTCGCTACCAACGCCGGCGCCGTCTTGTTTGTGAAAATGCCGCCCTTCGGTATCCAAGGTAACTGGTGCTGAGTTGCTTGCGTCAGAACGTGCCGAAACCGCATATCCGGTTTTGACTCGCGTGGGGAGTGTTGACAGCCATTTGGGGAAGCAAGCCGTTTGAGAAAGTGACTGTTTTTTCGGTCAAAATGCAAAACACAAAGTGCAGTACTCGTTGGACTGTCAAGTCGCACCAAATACGTTTCGAACATTTCTCAGAGGCAGAAAGTTGAACCACGTACAGACATTCTGAAAGCAAAGCTCGCGTCGCTTTTTGTGGTGTTTTGATCTGGCGCGGTGAATCCTGTGTCTCACACGGTCGCCTTTGCAAGCGTGTTGAGTGACATTGGAACGCGTGCGCGTTGAAGACTTGTTGAGTCTCATTTGCCACGCATGCGTGTTGAAGGTGTGGTGAGTCAGCATGAGCTGCGACAGTCGTCCGTGATGCAGCGACTCTGGACCGGACTGATGCCGGCTGTGATCAGGTGAGACACGCACACTGAACTATTTGAGCCCAGCGAGAAAGGCCGTCAGAGCAACAGTGTTGCGTGACCCCCGCCGGCCAAATTATCAAAGCGCATTTGTACGAGTACTGAGGACAGAAGCAAGTGCCAACAAATGGAGCGAGCATCTGACACAGCGCTGTGTGTGAATACACACGCACACACACAGCACTCATCTGTTCTGCATGATTTCAGCGGGACGGGCGAGGCGTCAGACACGGCGCTGTCTCTGCTCGTCCACCCGCTGGGGCAGGAGACGTACGTGTTCGCCGTGTGCCGGGACCACAAGCTGCGCATGTGGGCTGCAAAGGTGAGAGACAGGGAGGGAGGGAGAAAATGTTGGGGCAAAGTCGACTGTGTTTGGTCTTGCGCGTGCGTCTGTGACCGCAAATTCAAATTGGGGCGTGTGTGTGTGTGTGCGTGAAAAGCTTTGCAAAGCGGGAGTGCGACCCGCCTTGGAATCTCTGTTCGTTCTCCTGTGCAAGAGGCAACCAGTCCTGTTCTGTCTTGCAGACGTTGGAGTGTGTGATGGTGAGCGATTTGCTGGAATACGCACCCGACAACATCGAACCGACCAAACTGAAACTGGGCGGTAAGATCTTGCCTTGGTTGCTGCACACGAGAAACTGAACTGTGCGCTGTACCGACTCTCAAAGCGTGCCTGTGAGTTCGCTCCACGTTGCAACTTGGTGCAGAAGAAAGCGACACACCCAACGAGAGAGAACTTCGTGTTGATGACGTGTTTCCGGTTTGCAGCGGAAGGTCACATGATGCGCACGTGCGTCGGCGCGTCGCAGCAACTGCAGCTCGGCGTCTTCCTCAGCTTCTCCGACAGGGCGCAGGTCAGTGGCGCACGCGCAGTGGACATGTTGGCGCAGGGTTTCGAACCATCTCGTCGTGTACAGCCGTGGGCATTGAGTCCTTTTACCAAGATCTTACCGGACTCGCTGTGAACAGGGTGTCAGCGGGGGGAAAGGTTCAGTTGAAATTTCAGATTCTGCATATGAGAAACCCAAGTTTTCGATTTGATTATCCATTGGCGCGTAAGCTCATCGCGTGGCCTCGTTTTCAGTTCTGCGTGCTGCAGCCCGTCATGGCGGACGGACGCCACCAACTCAAACACGTGACCACCGTCTTCGCGCCGCAGGTCAGTGATCCGGAAAATGGGATTACCAGTGTGCTTCAGCCAAATGTCAAGCAAACAACATGTGCAGAAAAGGACGCTGGTGGCGTTGTTGCGCTTGCAGGAAGACCTGGTGGACTTCTGTCTGACGGCGTCGCACTTGTGGACGACGTGGACGGACGCAGAGGGCGAAACTGTGTACAGGGCGGCGCCCATCTCCGGGTAAGTGGGTGTTGATCCAGGCACTGGCTCTGTGGGATGTTGGCGGGCTGGGTGTTGTTCGGTGAGTGGGACACCAGGCAGCACGGTGATGGGTGTGGGTGGGTTGGTGGGCGGTGCTCTCACTGTGTGACGTGAAGGGCTCTGCTCATTTCACTGAACGAGTATGTTGGTGGGTGAGAAATTTGAAGGGCACCATCTGAGTCTCAATGGGTTGCAGGGCTGGGATGAGTGGTTGAATGACCATCTTGATGGGTCTTGTGCGTCGCAGTGCCCGTTCTGAACTTGGTGCGTGGTCAGCCTCGCATGATCGTTGCACTTCTGACTGTGCTGTGCGTGTTGCAGTGAAGCGCCGGCGGAACAGAAGTGGCAGGAGGTGTTCAGCGACGCGGAGGCGCTGCGCCACGCCGACGTGGACGTGCCCGAGCACGTGGACCCGCGGGAGGCTTTTACGCACCGCATCTTCAACAGCCCGGCGCGCTTCTCGCCGACAGTGCTGCAGAAAGCGCTCAAGGTGTGTGTGCATTTCTGTGCGTGCGTGTGCAAAGGTTCTGCAACCATGCGTTTCACTCCTTTCACCTCAGTCGACTCTCTGCACATCACGAACCGCGTGCTGATACGTGACTTGGGATCACCTTTTCGCCGTCAGGCAGAATCCACCACACACACACACACACACACACACACACACACACACACACTGGTCGAGCGAATTACGAAATTGTCCAAGCCACGCTTTTCTACGCACGACCGAGTCACGTGTTTGTGTTTTGTGTTGCAGCTGTACCGGCGCTCCCTGGACGTGAGCGTCATGGACCCCGCCGCCCTCGACATCAGCTCCGTCAAGACCGAGGTGGCGCTCGCGGTCGAACACGAGGTGAGCGAGTCGCAAAAACTGACACTGAGGGACATGGTTTTGCGCATAACTCGTCTGTGTGCACCCGTGTCGAATCTTGTCATTTTCGTGATGACAGGCCCAGATTTGAACAGAGCCAGAACAGGTGCAAAGTTTTTGCTGACGGTACACGTACTTGGTCACAAACTCGCTGCTGAGGACGAGATAATGGACGAATTGATTGCATCATCACTTGATGCGCGAGGAAACAAAGAGGCGATAAATCGGTTGACTCGTTGCCAGCCTTGTTGATTGATGGATCGTCTGATTGGTTGGTTTCAGATTCAGCGCTGCGCGAGTGAGTACGAGATGAGTGACGCCGAGTACTCGCAGCTCGCGCTGCAGCAGTGGAACCGGCTCTACTCGTCGTGCGTGCAGTACGCGCAGCGCGAGAACGCGCCGCTCGCCTGCGTCCCCGACCACAGCACCGGCATGGTCGCCGTCGTGAAGCAGGTACCTGCCACTCCTACGTTTGCTCCTGTGTATGGGACTCCTGCAAGTGTGAACCCCTCAATTGGACCACTGTACGGGCTCGGTGAAGCAGGATGCTCATGCGTTTGGGGTTTCTCCAGATGTACCGTGCCTCTTCTCGACTGGGCCACCGCACGGGCGTGGTCTGGTGAAACAGGTGTGCGATACATGCCAAAGACACGCCAAAACATTGCACGAGATTGAGGTTATCCGTGTCACGCCTGGACAAATCTGTTGTCAACGCTTTCCATGCAGCAGCCATGTGTTTGTTTGAAAACGCTGCACACGAATGAAAGCCTTCACGTGGACCCACGTGTTGTTTACAGGGCGCGCGCAGCTTCCTGCGGCCGTGTCACGTGTTGGAGCACGTGGCGCTGGGGTCGGCGCTGCACGTCGACCAGTTCTGCGGGCTCTCCGCACTCGCCGAAGGTCAGTCCACAATACCCTCGTGCCCATCATTCATTGGGCCATCGCCCGTCACCCTGAGGCTGTCTCCTCCATCTCTGCCTCCTGATTTGGTCTTCTCATCTGATTTCGTCCACCAAGTTTCATCAAACCGGCCAAGGAGTGGTTCGTCACCCTTGCTCGCGCACCACTCGTCCACTACCACCATTTTACACCACCTGTCTATGCCACACACCACATGTACGCGTCGCCTCCCTGTGTTTCAGACGAGCAGCTGTGCCGGGACGTGGTGTCGGTGGCAGGTCTGCTGCGGCTCGTGGCGTCCTGCCTCACGCCGGAGATGCGCTACCTCTTCCTGCAGGACGTGCAGCACAACCAGCCGCCGGAGACGTCCGCGCAGCAGATCGTGACCGCGCTCATGGCGGCCACGTCCAGCGGGAGGTGTGTGTGTGTGTGTGTGTGTGTGTGTGTGTGTGTGTGTGCAGGTGTGTGTACAAGTACCTTACCGTCTTGTGTACAAGACGCACTCATGTATAAGACGCACCCCAAGATTTGGTCCTATTTTCTGGTACCAAGGTTCATTAAAAATACAGTAAATTCATACTCATGTATAAGATGCACCCCTTCTTTTGATGTTCAATTTTGGGGCAAAAAAAGTGCGTCTTATACACGAGACAGTATGGTAGCTGTGCATCTGTCCAGACTGCTGCAATGCAGACTGCTGCTGCTGTTGCGGCCGCCACATCCGGTGTGGGTGGCTGTCTATCCGCGCAGCAGGTTACAGTGCTTCATGGTCAACCCGTTGGGTGGAGGTGTGTGCGTGCGCTGTGTGCGAACCCACTTCAGCTCTCGACGTGTTGCAGCGACGCGTCGGGTGACGTGGCGGACGCGCTGCGTCGCGTCGAGCTGCGACTGCACGAGGTGCAGGACGTGGTGCGCGCCGTGGACCTGCTGCTGCAGCTGCTCGACGTGATGCACGGGAACCCGGCGCTGCTCGCCGACGCGCCCAGTGAGTGGTCCTGCACAACAACAACATACACACATACACACACACACACACACACACACACACACACACACACACACACGTGTCTGAAATTGGCGTCCACACAGCCGAGTAGCTTGGGGGCAGTTGCCTCAGTTGGTGTGAAGTTTATTTCGGTGGTGGCAGCGCGGCATCCAATTTGATGTCGCGCCTCCTCCTCAGGGACACACCACCCATTGCCATACATGGACCTCACACGTGCACATCTCGTGTGGAATGGGGCCGCCTGGAGTTGTTTCACGTTGGTGTGTGTTTCAGTGGTGGAGCCGGCGCGGCAGCTGAGCGCGTCGCGTCTCTTCGCGTCGGACGCGGCGTCCGAGCTGCTCGTGCGCGTCATGCAGCAGCAGTGCGGCACCAGGCTCGGGCTCGCCACCAACACGCTCATGCTGCTCACGCTCATGTGCCACCTCGGCGACCAGGTCAGGACACACACACACACACACACACACACACACACACACACACAGGATGAGGAGGAATTGAAGGAATGGGTGGGTGCCGCCCAAAACACACACACACACACAAAACACACACAGAGGAGGAGGAATTGAACAAACTCGCACGCGCGTACACACAAGGGGGTCACTTGTCCAAATGCGAACTTACAGACTCGCGCGCTCGCATTGACATTGCGAAGAAAGAGCACGGATGTGGCGTTTTGCAACGGCCTTGCGGTTCTGAAACGTTCTGACCACTTGAGCGTTCTGACCACGTGTGTCTGCAGGCGAACCTGCAGCTGGGCGTTACGGAGAAGATTCGCTGCGAGCTGATTGGCCGAGCGGCCGCCATGGTGCAGGCGTACGTGCTCATGAGCTGGGCGTCCACCGAGGTGGCGACACCCGTCTCCGCGACGACGCTGTGAGTAGCGTGGATACACCGTGCACTTGAACACACACGCACACACCAAACGAAGCCACTGAACACTCAACCAAAGGTGAACACTCCCCTCACGCGCGCGCACACTGGTTCGAGTCTGCGCAGCGCACACCCACGCATGCACATTTGACTCGCACACATGCACCTGTGCGAGTGATCGCATCCACGCACACACATATCAACATATACTTTCTCCTGTCACACACGCACATACGCTCCATTCCTCGCGCGCTCTCGCCAACACAAACACCCGAACACCAGACCGGCGCACGCTCGCGAATGACGCGATTTGTGATGGCGTGTTTCACTGCACGGTTGCTCAGGGAGACGAACTCGCGCACGATCGAGGCTCTGAGTCTGACGGAGACGCTGCCAGCGCCGACCATCCACAAGGCGGGTGAGTACTCGAAATCAAAATCACATGAAAATCATGCACTACAACGCACCTCAGGCCAGTGTGGAGTCGCGCACGACGCAGCGCGTATGCGTAGACATGCGCAGAATTCAACGCGCGACGCGAGGCCAGCACGCTTCAGCTGAAGTCATCACGTTTCAGGAGACGGTGCGACTGGACTACTTTCCCTGTACACGCGCGCGCAGGGCGGCGCGCACATGCGCACTCTGGTGGCGCAGCACGCAGCGCTGGACGAGGAGCCGTGTCCGCTGTGGTCGCAGGTGCTGCTGCTGACGGCCGAGACGCTCATCCAACTCGTGTATCCTTGCGAAACGACGACGTCCACTGCAGATGAACGCGTCCGCGGTGAATTGTGGGGAACACGCGCATTTGTTTTGTGACTTACGTTTAATTTACGTGACGCTTGCCACATGAAGTGTGTACTTGCCAGTATGACTGACGTTTTGGTGCTAATGTCGGAAGGTTCATTTGATTCCTTGACCCTGGAACTGCAGCTGGCCAATGAACGTCAGTTTCGACTTCTGCGAGTTCCTATTGGTGGAGAGTCAGTTCGCGGCTGCGCAGAACTTCGCGCGTCTCGCGCAGGATTGGTGCAGCGACTGGAACCTGGCGTCGCGCAAGTTTGCGCTCGGCTACTCGTACCTGCACACCGTGTGAGTTCACACACACATACGAGGATGTATCCAAATATTCTGAGACTCAGCATGTTCATGCGTCACCGCGAAGGACAATGGACTGCTAGTCAGCTCTTGTCTCAGGTCAACCAACCGTGTCAATTTGCGCGCCCGTGAACATGCTGATTCTCAGAATATTTGGATACATCCTCGTACAACACACACGAACAAACAAAACACACGCACAAAACTCCCACATACACCACTACTTCCTGCACACCACGTGTGTTCACACACACAGACCATACACATGCACAAAGTCTCACATGCAACACACACACCGCTCGTACTTGCACACCGTGTGAGTTCACACACACATACGTACAACACACACAGACAATACACACGCACAAACTCCAACATGCATACACACACACCACTCACACCTACACGCAAGTGAGTTCACACACGCACGCACGCACACCACGTGGGTCACGCAACCTTCATTCGACGCCGAGTGTCACGTTCAGAATGCGACGTGCGATGTTCTTGCCGGTGTCTGAATGCGCAATGTCACAAGTGCGAACGAGCGTACCGTACCGTCTCGTGTATAAGACGCACTTTTTTGCCCCAAAATCTGACATCAAAAGAAGGGGTGCGTCTTATACACGAGACGGTACGGTATGTGTGCGCCCGTGATGCACGAAACCAGACTGGTGTGAACACGACCACAAACACAATTGCGAAGACACTGAGCAAGGCCCGATCCCTTGTGCCGCGACCTTGACCTCGCTACTGTGTTGCCCTCTAGGGAGCCGCACAAGGCGCTCGACTGCTTCTTCGAGGGCGTGCACGGCCTGGGCCACGAGGAGTTCCTCGTCAAGCTGCTGCGCGTCTCCACCGACGTATCGGCCACGCAGCTCGAGATCCTCTACTACCTCAAGGTCAGTCACGCGGCCGCGCATGCGCAAGGACCAAACACGCGAATGCGCACACGTGCATTGGTTCTGTCGAACAATTGGAAAGATTTCCTCCTTTGTTGGCCTCCACATCACGGGCGATAGAACAAAATGTGGTGTCATTGGGAGAGATTCCTTGAAGATCTGGGCAGTCGTGAGCTCTACCGTGCCCCCCTGTTCAAACAAAAAATTATTTGTGCACGTTCAGTGTCGCAGTATTTCCGACCAACGCTCTAGTTTCCACATGTTGCAGGTGCTGCGCCTGTTTGAGGAGCTGTCGCTGCCGCACCTCGCCATCACCCTGGCAACGCACGCCAAGAGCGTCGCTGACGACGACGACCCGAACGTCGTGAGTTACGCGATGCGCTGTACTGGACTGGGATTGGGGTCCGACCTCGCTCTGATACTGTCTGAAGGCAAACTGACGGGAGGGCAATACATTTTTGGGGATCTAGTCTCCTGGATTCGTGGGGCTGTGTCGTTGGCTTTTTCCGCGCCGCTCGATGACTGCCACGGGAATGTGCTTGAGTGTGATGTCCAAATATCGTATTCTCCACTCTTTTCACAGCCGACGCTCTGGTCCAAGATCTTCAAGCAGCAGCTGCAGCTGGGGCACAGCGAGGAGGCCTACTCCGCCATGATCGGGAACCCCGACCCCTCCAGGTGAGTGGGATGTGCCAATCTGAATCAAGAACGATTGCTATAGAAACGTAGAGATTCGTCAAAGGGAAACGCCCAACGTGAAGAGTAATGACACGTCACTGACACGTCGAATCGACTCTTTACAGAAGGTTTCCAGTCAGTTCTACAACAGCGATGCACTATTTTTTCGCAGGCGGAAGGATTGTCTGCGGCAGCTGCTGGTCGTGCTGTGTGAGCGCGGAGAGCTACAGACGCTCGTGCGCTTCCCCTACATCGACCTCGAGGCTGACGCCGTCGCCATCTTGGAATCGCGCGCACGCGCAGTGGACCTGACGTCGCACAACTACTATGACTTGCTCTACGCCTTCCACGTGTTCCGTAACAACTACAGGAAAGGTGAGCAATAACCCAGCAACCATCATGCTGCAAGCGCGTGGACCGGATAATTCACGCACGCGCATTTTCCGAAAGCGTCCCCCCCCCCCGTTCCATTTCCGCAGTTGTGCGCAGAAACGCTGCGAAATACTCGATCATCCAGTGAAACCGAAGTCAGGTGCGATAAGGAACCTGAGGATGGTGTAGCTGGAAACGTAAATCATGCACGAGTGCAGAAATCCCACTGCGCATCTAATCGTACAGAAGAGCCATCGTGCGTATCCACCCCATCACTCTCCGCAGCTTCTCTGTACATTTCCTGTGTGTTCGCAGCTGGAAGCGTGATGTACGAGTTCGGGATGCGCCTCGCGCGGGAGGTGCCTGGGAGGAAGGGGCTGCAGCGCCAGGCCAAGTGCTGCCTCGCGGCGATGAACGCGCTGCGCCTCGTGAACCCCAACTACGCGTGGATCGTGAAGCCGGCGGGACCGGGCGCGGACGACGAGGAGGAAGAGGTGAGGGTAATAGGGGCGGAGGGATGACGGCGGGATAGGGAGGAGCAGGCCGAGGTGTGGGCGCGGACGAGGAGCATGATGTGAGAGTGGGACCGGCGGCAGAGAGCGAGATGATGCTGTGAGGGGACAGGCCTGAAGAGGTGAGGTTGGGGGTGGAACAAGGGGTGGTGAGGGTGGGGTTCGCGGTCAAACTCTCAGAAGGGAGATTTAGTTGTGATGCTTGCCAAAGGGGTTGCTTGATGTGGGTGTGTGATAGGATCATGCGTTGTGTTGCAGATGGAGGAAGGTGACCGGTCCCCGAAGCACGGGCTCGACGGGATGAGCCGGCCACAAAGTGAGTGTTCACACCCGCGGCTGCACGCGCACACACGCGCACTTCAACATGCACACACACACACACACACACACACACACACAAAATTCAAGCACGCACAAGTGACAGACCTTGGCGAAGTGCTGTTTCACTCATTCACAAAAGTAAAATCACCTGCTTGTTGGTGGAAACGCAGCTTTCCACTGGAGTGAACGTGGCTTCACCTTTCCAACGTCATCACGTTTCAGTGAAGCGTAAGATGGAGGTGCTGACGCTGGAGGACATCGAGCAGGAGTACATGTTGGTGCACGCGCGTCTCCAACTGCTGCACAGGGACCCGGACGCCGGGGTCGCGCGTACGTACACACACGCACGCACACACACCACACACACACAGCACACACACACGCGCTGCTTGGCAATAAGTCTTGCAGTTGCAGTCTTCTGGTACCCCACGCTGCGTCTGAAAATGCCAGCCTTGGTTCTGAAATCATTTTCTCATCGCGACTTCCCTCCCCACGGAGATTCAAAATGTCAAGACATTGAAGAAAGCCAAGACCTTGAACGTGTTCCACGTTCCATCAAAGGCGCGTGTCGATACCGACAAGTGTCCTTGTTTGCGTGCACATGTTGTGACGTGGCGTCGCTGCAGGCGGAGACTGCTCGGCGTCGGAGACGCTGGCGCTGCTCGTCAACGCCGGAATGTTCGATGCTGCCGTCAACATCTGCAAACTGTTCAGCCTCCCGATGACGCCCGTCTTCGAGGGACTCGCGTCCAGGTGCGCGTGTGTGTGTATGTGTGGCTGGGGATCCAGGGGTGTGCGCGCGTGTGTGTATGTGTGGCTGGGGATCCAGGGGTGTGCGCACGTGTGTGTATGTGTGGCTGGGGATCCAGGGGTGTGCGCGTGTGTGTGTATGTGTGGCTGGGGATCCAGGGGTGTGCACGTGTGTGTGTGTATGTGTGGATGGGGATCCAGGGGTGTGTGCGTGTG
>JAAUXT010113427.1_pt1 | contig 17789 bp, 16 predicted proteins | sample 7278171 | NCBI WGS metagenome assembly JAAUXT01 (sample SAMN14350112, study PRJNA611818) | marine sediment metagenome | isolation source: surface marine sediment (1.8m) | place: French Polynesia: Moorea | collected 2018-08
AATCAAGTTGGAGTCTTGCCCACGGAATTTGGTGCGTAGGAACTTGCAATTAATTTTTTATGTGCGAATTTTGCCCCACCCCACCCCACCTCACCTACAAGGGTCCGATTTCAGTCACATTTCAATTGGGGAACTGCAATCCTGGGTTCCACTCAAGTTTGTTCCTCAAGTATATCCAAGATTTGGATCACAAGAGTCCAAACCAAAGTGGGTTCTCAAGGAACGTACTCGTTGAAAACATCAAATATTGTTTCTGCAAAAAAGACTTGGGGACCTTTGCTTTTGGAGACCAGGGTGTGTCCCATCCCCCCGCGGGCCCCTGGATCCGCTGGAGAGTTGGACTCGGCGGAGGTCGAGTCCAGCCCCGGGGGAGCAGTTGATCGGACTCGAGCAGCACGTGCTGGTGACGGGGCCGCGTCCGAGTGCGGCCCGGTTCACGTCGCGTGCGTCACGCGTCACGTCGGACGTCACTGGACGCTGCGACACGTCACCAACAACGAAGCGTGCGTCTCAGCGCACGTTTGCGAACGCTGCGTTGCGGACACATGGAACACGTGCAGCACTGTCCTGTCTCCGCGAGGGTGATCGCTGTGTCGCTGAGTATGCTGAGTATGCTGCAACCATTGAGGCTTGTTTCACACAGAATGCGTTTCTCACTGTGCAGGTCAACGGACGAACGCGTTGACCAGCACGCGGACGCAAAGCACCCACAAAGCACCCCGTGTGAAACAGTCAGGCAGTGGACCCATAACATTCCACAAAATGACAAAAGGCCATCCACATCCACAGACCATTTCTCCAGCGAATAAGCACCTCTCTCCAGCGTCCGTTTTTGCCTTACTAATGGCTCAAGACAAGTATTTTGGCACATTTGCAGAAATTGCCTCTCATAGGCTCTGGTTATGGAGAGGATCTGATGTCTGAGACAGCAGTTGAAAACATTTTGGGTTGACCCAGAGGTGTAACAGTCCAGATGCCCTCAACCCACGAAAAAATTTGCCTTCCTCGCCTGATTTTGTCCTGCGAGCAAAATTTTCATTTTTGCGTTTCACAAGTTTTTCTTGTTCCAGCTGGAATTGAGCCCCTCATGCTCAGAAGAGTGTCAGAAGAAGAACTAACACTCACGCACACACACACGCGCCCACTTTGCTCGAGATCTGAGATCCGCTGTGACGTTTATTGCACGTTCCTACCCAACCCACCAACACGAGCCATTTACCACTTCACATTTTTACCAGTGCACGTGCCAACTGGGGGCATTCAATTTGGGATCATTTCTCTTTTTCCAACCCAAATCCCTTCCTGTTGAGCACTGTTGATCGTGATTTTCTCCAACATTTCTTGATATTAATATCGTGTGACCACGTGAAGACCTATTTCTGCACGTGGAGAAAGTCGAGTTAATTCTGCATCAGTGACAACTTCAGCGGATTCATGACAAACTCAAGGGGGCTGAGACCTCGCCCAGGCTGTAGACTGACCAAGCAAGGAAGGTTCTGACTGCGAATACTTTGCATTTTGACAGACAAAGCGGATAAAATGAGACCTGAAAGAACAAAACTGAGGGACTATTACTATTTTCTTAGATTCCTCAAGTGCTCATGTTGGGCAGCTTTCAAAGTTTTAAAAGACAAAACCTTTGCGCGCGTCGTGTGTGTGTGTGTGTGTGTGTGTGTGTGTGTGTGTGTGCGTGTGTGTGTGCGTTGCCCCCCCCCCACTGAATCCGCAGGCCGTTTTCCCTCCCAGTGAACAACACATTGAGGTGTAAAGATTCGTGAGCGATACGAATACAATGGACTCAGCAAACCCAGGTTTAAACGATTAAACTCGAAATGCCCAAGAAAAACAAACTCCACTTAAACGAACCCCCGGCTGGGGGCTTACGCCATTTTATGCCCAACAAAAGAATCGGAGGAGGGGGATGGAGGAGTTGTTCGATTTTGAAGACGGATTCAGATGGGTATCGCAATAACGCTCATTCAAGAGTGTTTCCCACTGGGTGCGTCACGCGTGGCGTCCCTGTTCTGGTCAACTTGCAATTTCAGTGGCGTCTGCAACCAGTGCAACAGTGGAGAGCCGTTGACTTGAACAAGTATGCCTTGCAGGACATTTGTCGCGAAAAGCATACCGTGTTGTTTTGTCCGTAAGAGCCCATACTGTGCTGCTCAGTCCAAACAATTTGGCACCAAATCTTTTCAACACCGACTCAAAATATATTTTTTTCAGATTTTCTTTTTGCCAGATTCCACGTAAGTGCGTAAATGGGAGGGGGAGGGGAAGGGGTTCCAAGACTGGATCACACCGTTACGGACACACATAAACTGACATATCAGTCGCGCTTCCGCGACTAAAAACGCGACACACGACGCGCACCCAACGTGCACCTGCTATGAGATAGCATCTCTTTACCGCTGTCGTCACTCTGAACGCATTCTGAAGAATTGTCGCAACGAAAGTTTCCACGAAGGATTACCACAAAAAAGTTGCGTCAAAGAGACTCAACAACAAGAGAACGGGAGTTATGCACAAAAAAATTCACTTTGGCTTCCTTCCTTGACTTTTTGACTTTTTTCTTTGAAACGTCAGTTTTCTTCAGACATCAGTTTTTGCACGCACACCACCGTACACTCCCCCACCCACCCACACAGACACGAACACACACACGCACAAACACGAATCAAACACACCTGAGACCTCACACCTGGAGTAAATTTTGGCCCATTCTTTTGAATTCAATTTTTCCATGTGACTCGATCGAAAACAATTCTCACAATTGCATGCTCAATTGATTTTTCCTTTCAAAAATGTGGTGTGTCGTGCTTTGAGTGCTGATGTCCAGAACCAGAAAATCAAAATTCAAATATGCTTTGCAGAATTGCACACGGAGCCAGGACACAATTGTGTCAACAAGTTTCCTAACAGCAGGCGACGCGCCGCACCAAAGACCCAAGAGCCACATCTGAGGAAAATGCGCTTCAGCTTAAAAGGCAATCACCGCAAAACTCATCAGCTCGCTCCTTTTAGGCACAAAAGCTAATCCCAGGGGACGGGCGCAGAGGCGGATCCAGGGTCCTGACAGAGGGCACTGGGAGCTGCAAAACAAGAAGCAGTGCTCAAGGCAACTGCAGTGCGAAGTCCCTTGCCGATGATGTCGATTCTTCCTTGTCCTCCTTGTCTTCCGTAGGGGGGGTCTGGTGGGGGGAGGGGGGTCTGGGGGCAGGGGTGGTTTGGGTGGGGGGAGGGGGTTGGAGGAGGGGAGGGGGGTTGAGGGGGGAGGGGTAGGGGACATTTCATCCACCTTGCCATATACTGCACTACCACACGGTGCTTCGGCCTGAAGGGACTTCGCACAACAACGGGCTGACCATTTGATTGGACAGAGGGACAAGTGCGCTGTAGCTCTGGGACCCTGGAATTTCCTTGAGGTGGCCCAGAGTTCAGACCCCAGGGAAACCCGGCCTGGAAGGGTGATTCCACAGTGGAACAAAATCAACACACGGACACAAATAAAATTTTTGCATGCCCCTGTCTCACCCTTCTTCCGAGATCTGCCCACCCTCCCCTTGGAGAAATATTTCAGCGACATCCTTTGCCTGACGAAAGTATTTTAAATGCGGGAAATCGGACACCCTCTACAGTTAAATCCCTCTCGCGGGAGCAAACGTTCCAGCCTCCGCCCGCCCCCTCCATTTCATATCACAGGCGCCCAGTTTGTATCACTTGCGGTGCAACATTTATTTTTCTTTTTTTTGGCACCCTTCTCAGAGGGTCGAGCCCCAACCCCGGTCCCCCCTGAATCCACCCCGCGCTCACACAAATCCTCTTAAAGTCTTGTTGCTCGAGACAATAGGATTTCGCGTCTTGTATCGGCGCTCACGCCGAGCTAAATGGATTTGAATCCGGATTTTAATCCAGATCAGAGGCAGCTGGAAACACAGCGGATTCACTCGACACCCTCGTGCGCGCGGACGGAACCCCCACCGAGGCCGCCCGCCCAATGCGGGAACAAGGGGAAAACTTTGAAACAAAAAGGTGTGACTAATTGTCGCGATTTGCTGTTTGGCTTTAGTGCTGGAAACTTCCATTCTACTGGGGGACAGCAGTTCAAACTCAATTGGCGACCTATTCAAAATCTCACATGTTTCTGAAATTTTAGAACGTTTTGTGCCAGATTCACCTCACCTGTTACGGCTTGAAAATAGTTGGTTCCAATTTACTGGGAAAGTAATTTGAGTTGTTTTGCGTGCACATGGAGATGGTTTGGTGATCCGACATTTTGCTCGGTGCAATCAGCTTGTGAAACTGGGAGAGCTGGACGAATCTGAGCTTTGTTTGCGACTGGGCAAGTTCTGAGGCACCCTTCTGGAAGGCACGTTTGCCCTCTTTGCTCTGACTTCGCGCACTGAGATTCAACCCAGTTCGACAGGACAACATTTGACCAGGTTCCCTCTGGATGCGTCAGGAGTTGTCACCTTGTAGAGGCCTTGTACCTGTGCGCTGCTTCTCTGAAGACCCATTTGGGCCAATGTTTGACCCATTCAGTGTGAACCCTGCAGCCCAGTTCAGTATCTATTGGTTTTGACACCCAAGTCGCCGGGCACCTGGTTCCATTTCACACAAACTGGACAAAACTCAAGTATTTGCCAGATTACCGTCAAGTGGAGCAGAGTATCAGAGCTCAAGCAGCAACACAATGGACTTAGCAACGCGCTGTTGGTTACTTAGCAACGCGCATGGATACCGCACCGTGGGGCAAATCAATTACAGAGCCTCCCATGTTTGCACAAGGATTGGAGCGCGCTAAATTTTAATGGGTGAGGCTTTGGCCTCCTCCGTCTGGCGGAAAAATAACAACAATATGAGTTTAATCTGCATTTAATGATTTTGAATGTGGAGTTGGGGGAGTGTTGATTGTTCTGTGGAGTGATGGGTTTTGATTGTGCAATGGGAGAATCTGTTCACTGGAGATTAGTTGTGTTGTGGACATCCTTTGTGTGTTCAGTGGACAACGTGCCGCACAAAGCAGCTGAAAGTTTTGATGAGAAACGAGTTCTTCGTCGGACCTGGGGAAGAAATAAAATGTTTGTCCCCAAAGCAGATCTATCGAGCTTTCAGATTCATGGCGTCTCGTGTACCACTCAGATGGACAGCCAAACGCAGAAAAGCGCGCGCGCACACACACACACACACGCACGCACGCACGCACGAACGTACACGTTTGTTACTGAAGGTCTTTCCAATGAAACTTTGCATTGCATTTGCAAACGTCTTTCCGCTGTTCGCTTTCACAAGCCAACGCTGATGACAAAATGCGGCGTTCACAAATGGCAAACGCATCGCCACCACCACCTGAGGCGAGAACAGAATTTTCCATGAAAGCTCAATGGGGAACAACGCATGAGGAGAAATTGAGCACTTATTTCATTAGGATGAGCTCAAAACGCCTCAACTCTCAATTGTCCGTCCTCTAAACCCTGCACAATTAGGAGTGGGAGGCTTTGTGGGAGCGAGCACTGAGCAAAAAGCCCTATTTGTGAGGAATAATCCTGATGCAGAAGCGAAAAAGGAGCCAGGAGGGGAAAGGGTGGTTCCAGAGGCCACGGGGCCTATGCTCCCAAAAAATGGATCTACGCAGGCCTGCAAAGTTGCTTTTTTTTTGTCTTGCATGAAGTTTGCCCACAAGGACGGTTCCCCTGACCTCAAATCTGGATTTGTTTTTGTGGCTCAGAACCAAATCACCACAACCCAACTCGTCCTGGAACAGAAAGATGTCTCCCCTTGGTTTTGATGTCTTGGTGCCATTTTCACAGGGGACGGACCACTGTCAGCCAAAGTTCAGTTTTATTTCCAGAGGTGCAAAATTTCTTTTGGGGAAACTGTTTCATGCGGAATGAAGCGCTTTGGCCGGGCAAAAATCATCGCGTGCACTGGACACATCGTCAGCTTTGGGTGTGGTGTGTTGCAAATTTCTGTTGCTCGGCAACAAAACATTGAGTGCACCGCCCGGGAATCGAACCCGGGTCGAAAGAATGGGAATCTTCCATGATACCACTACACCAGCGGTGCTCAGATGGTGCGCTTCGTGTGTCTGAACAGTGTAAGCCATCGCTGCACGAGATGCATGACTTCCAGAGCGTGGTGATCGTGTTGAAATAGACAGGCTCACAACTCCGACAAAAAATGACCCAGGCAGGGGCAAAGCCCGTCTCAAGCGTGGCCGTTGGGTTTCTGCGTCTACTGTGGCAGTTTGTTGTGGTACGCAACATCAGCATCAGCGTGGCGACTCCGTGAGATCCAGGGCAGAACCCCTGGGGTCCAGGGCCCACCTGATTCCCAAAAAACAATCACCCGATAAAATGCAAGCATTTCCCCGTTCTCTTTTCACAGGTCGTAGAATTTCCAATGTGTAGGATCCCTGACCACAAACAACGCTGAATGAGCTCGAATGCCCTCAACCCCAGGCGATGCAGCACCCTTTGCGAGATTCGTTGGAGCCTGGCCCAAGGTTCAAATTCCTGTTCACCAAAACGCTTCAAACTCTACAAATTCAGGTTGTCTCTTCATCAAAATCATTCATTCAAAACAGCTTTTTGAAAGAATAGAAACATATTTCACTGCTACCGCAGGCAAAATAATGCGAAAAATCTTGGCATTTGCTGCACAACGCTCAATTACTGTTTCATGCGGAACTTCTTACGAACAACTGGTTTGAGTTACTCAACGAACATGCCAGTCAAAATTTACAAATGTGGTTTCCTGCTTTCAACATAAATAAGGTTACTGAGCCGGTCCTTATCCTATTTAAAAGTGTGATGGAACCCCGTCCCCCAGGTTAACGTTGTTTCTCTGCATAGGATTTGGCTAATGTACTGATGACGTAACGGACACGCACGTTTCGTGGGACGCTGTGAGAGTTGGGGCTGGAACAGACATGGGAGATTGTGTGTGCGTGTGCGTACACACGTGGTGTGTATGGTGTGTGTGTATACGTGTGTGTGTGTGGTGTACGTACGGCATTTGTGGTGTGTGCGTGTGTGGTGTTTGTGTGGTGTGTTTGCGTGCGTGGTGTGTGCGTGGTGTGGTGTGTGTGTTCGTCCACCCATCCTTCTCTACAGACAGACACGGTGCCACTAGCATGCTCCTCTGGACCCAAGGAATGTCGCTTGCCTTTGTGGCCTTCAACCCCAATTGAAACACTTTCAGATCCCTGCCTTCTTGAATCCAGTGATTTTGTTGTCGTCACGAGACATAGTCCACCTCACTGACTGGCCGGCTATTTTTGTGCAATTGCTTTCAAAATCTAACGCGCTGGTGTCCAGCAAAGAATCTTCACGAAGGTGTGTTGTATCTGCACACAGCAATGCAGTGTCCATGTTCCACAGCGTGTCTTCACACGTGTACACGTACTTGTACTTTCTCAGTATCTAATGAGGGTAATCCGCTGCTAATCTCCTCCTTCTCATCGCCTCTGATGCATGATTAGCGAGATAGATGCTCAGTACACAGCGCTAACGGACTTCAATATTGACTCTTCTGCATGAGGCGATTCCGCATCTGACGCAAAGAGGAGGAGCAGTGAGGTATACATTTGGTGTGTGTGTGTGTGTGTGTGTGTGTGTGTGTGTGTGTGTGTGTGCGTGTGTGTATGTGTGTGTTGGGGGCAACTAAGCTTTGTAGCTTCAGGAAGTGATCAACATGCCGTTGTGCTTTGCGGTTACAAATCTTTTTCCTTTTTCCAAGAGGGAGAGAAAATTGTATTTTGAGGGTCAGGGGCCTTGATCTACTCCGACAACTCCAAGAAGATGTTTCTTGGGCTCTTACAGGGTGCTCAAACTTGACAAACAAACCAGATTTGGTCAATTCAATTCAATTGGAGTTTGTGTGTTGTGGACAAGTTTTTTTGCTGGTCAAAGTTTCCCCGATGGCCCTGATCATTTCCGAGTGAGTCACCAAGAATTTTGTTGGCGGTCAGGAAATTATCATTTGTGTACGGGGTGCATGTATCTGCAGTGCGTTGATTTATAAAGTTGGTCCACAGCCTATAAAATGTGAACAAATCACTGAAAAGCAAACAGCGTTGTGAATGTTCTGACCCCGATGGACATTGTTTCAGTTGAGGTGTGGTCACAATAATGTGCAATTGAACTCCGTTTCCATCCTTCTATCGAATTGCGTACAAACAAAATCAACAGCGCTGCCTGAAGTGGGACAAACAAAGTTTTTGGTGGGTGGAGAAGAAACAATGGCAGCCGAACACTTACAAAGTTTTCGTTTCAGAAAAAAAAGTTTCAGAGAAAAGGAATCTGAAGCCGCGCTTTTGAGAACTTCTTTCCTTCTCTCCCCCGACTTCTTTAATCATTAAGTGACATATTGTTTGGCTTTTTCCCATTGATAAAAATGATTACTTTCTGTTTATGTCTGAGAGGCACAAAGCACATCTCAACACACAACAGGCTTCTGCGCCTTTTGGTGACAAAGTCCCTGAAACTTTTGAAAGGATCAGGAAAGTTTCTGGGGAAAGAAGAAAGTGTTGGTTCCTGAGACGTTCCGTGACAGATACGTGTGTGTCTGGATTGTTTCTTGAACGAAACACACAGGAGGTGTGTGTGTGTGTGTGTGTGTGTGTGTGTGTGTGTGTGTGTGTGTGTGTGTGTGTGTGCGTGTGTGTGTTGCGACATTCTTTCCTGTCAAAAAACAACCTTTTTTCCGAGCCATCCCCAGTGATGCCGTGGAGCCGTTGTGAAAATGGCTGCACGTATTTTCGCCTGTACGGAAGGGGGGCCAGGTGGCATCAAGACGAAAGTCTTTGATGAACAGAAAGCGGAAAAAGCAGAAAAAATGATGGCTTGAGCTCAAGATGAAAGACGCTGATACCATTCTCATTGTGATGAAGCTGATGGATTTTTGTTTGTAAGTGCGTTGCCGAACCTGAACAGTTCAGATACAAATCAAAACCTCACCCAATCTTGGAAATGTAACCACAAAAGTACCCGACTTTTGTGGGCGCAAATCCAAAATAGGGAACGCTACAGACAAAGGAGCTTTCATGGGCAAGCGTTCATTCCCTGCAAACTTCAATTGCATCCACCTTGACAATTTCAATGAGAATGTTTTTGACTGCGAGCAGCACGAAAAACTTGCAATAGATCTATGTGCAATTTTCCCTGTGAAATGAAGGTCAGGCCACCTGGGTCTGGTATCTGTGCTAAGGTTTTGCTGAAAGATTGAGCATCGAAAAAAACCCACCTGGGGGCCCTGAGGTCCACCTATGTGCGTCCCATCCTCTGCCAACTGGCACCACACACGGAGCTCTAAGTCCACCATTCCTGGTCACGTTCACGAGTTCACCTGGACGACAGGAACCACGGCTTCATCCGGAGTCTGGATTTCCCTTACTGACTTCTGGGAACATCAAACCCCTTCACTTCCAGGACTTATTCCTTTCTCAAATTTACTGTCACCCCCCCCCCCCACATCCACCACAGGTGCCACCACCACCAAGTCGTCACAAACCAGACCAAAGATCCTGGTCATCAAACTTCAACCAAAATTCAGAAACCACGAACAGAACACAAATCATCACAGACGCGCGTCACTGCCGCACTCTGCGTTGTTTCCCCTTTCTCCGTCTGCTTTCTCTTTCATCCCGTCTTTGTCTAAATTAGCAAATGAAATTTCCATCACGCGAATTCTTCAAATGACAACCCTATCAGTTTAATGGGCGATATTACAGCTAATTTACCAGATTGTTTCCCTGATTAGCGATTAGCACTTCAAACCGCTGAGTGCAGGCGGAGGCGGATTTTGCGTTCGGATGAGAAAAGGAGAACTCCACACCAAGGCCGGAGGCAATTTCAACTCCAAATCCTGCCATGCAAACAGCAAAATGTTGTGCATTGCGTCTTCAACATTGAGAAAGCGGGTCAAGATTCGCTTGCCAGGGCTCACCTGGGTCAATTCCAGGGTAGATCCAATACCTGGTCAAGGCGCCAACATCTATGGAGGCGTTTTGACACGGAACAATTCGCTCGCAAAAATTCACAGACACAATGGCTGCCACGTAAAATTGGGGAGTGGGGTAAATTTCAACATATTCTCAGGGTGTCGTGGCTTGGACTGGGCCACCCGCGAGATCCGCCCCTGGAACCCTCTCTCATCTCGCGGAGAGGATCTGACGCGAATCTACTGCGAGGATTTTCGGCTATTTACGGATGAGGAAAAATCACTGCAGAAAATTACTTTTGTGTCAAAATGTCCTGAGTGCGGGATTTCTGCGCTCAAAGTGATGATTTGGCGGAAGCCTTGGAAAATAAGTCTCCAGATCAGCTTTTCCCCAGCAGAGATTAGGAGAAAGTTACTTCAGCAAATGCAGCCGAGGAAAGCATGAGGCTCGTTTCAAACCAGACGCGTTGTTGAATGTCCGTTACTGTACAAGTCAATGGGCGCTGGGTGGCTTGAAACGACGCAACGCCCATTTGTGTTGCACGGGACCCTTGCAACGCAAGGCGCATCTAGCGTAGACATGCTTTTGACTTTTTTTATTTGTGCGCAAAGACGGGTGTTTATCTCTTGTGTCCTTGTGGAACTTTTGGGAACTTTTCATCTCCAGTAGATCTAGTTCCATGTCAGCTGTCTTGAAACAGCTCAAATGTAGTGCCAAAAGTGGGGCGGGGTTGTCTTGCAAAGCCGTCTTCCAGTTCAAAAAAATTATTTGCAAAAACTGAGAAAATTGCACCTGCAGTCCAATGAAAGGGGCAAAATTTTTTCCAGGACGAAGGCCCCCTTGATGCACTGAATCACAATACGGTATCGACGAAGAGGTGTTGGGGTGGGTAACAATCTTGGATTGGAAAACAATGCACTTGATGCGCAGTCAAGGCGCAATTTCAATAGAGTAGCGGGAAACAGATCATAAGTTTCAGTGCTGCCACCACCCGTCGCATCTCGGAGTCAACAACAGTTCGTCCAATCACAGCGTCGAAAAGTCTGGAGGCGCCAAATGCAATTTCCGTCGTCTGCTGTCGTCTGCTTTCGGTACAAAACTGACAGAACTTGACAGGCAACTGGGGGAAGATGAACTTGAACAAACGGAGTAGAGTCTAGAGTCTATGAGACGTCCAAATCTAGATCTAGTTTTTGCTGAGATGTGGCGCTGCGTCGATAGTGATGATGCTTCGGACGACAAGGAAGGACGCCACCCACCCAAAGGACGACCCAAAATGGGGGCGAACCCCCGTGCGACATGTTGCCCAGTTGGGGGTGGGCAGACCAGTGAGATGCCACCCAGTGGGGCCAACCCGTCGAATGGGACGATGCATCGGCAAGACACCCGTGGAAGGCATGACAACGATGAGACAACGATGGACGCTGATCACCATGGAAACGCGGTCTCTGCCGGTGAGTGAAGCGTTGAGAGTCAGGGCGGACCCTCCCTTCGAGGGTTATTTTCAGGGGCCAGATTCAATGAAGGTGGGACCATCTGGGCACTCGCACATAGTGTGCGTTCCAGGTTCCAACGCCGAACACGTCGCGGTGCGTTTCTCTATGCAGGCGTCAACACACCAAATCGATCTAGGGAGTTTCAGCACCACATACCGCAGCCACAAAATGTACATGTAGCACGTAGCTTGTGGCTACGGAACATTGCGCTGAAACATGAGATCAACCCAGATGCACCCAAGGCCGTCCTCGTGGGCTGCAGTCAGTGTTGATCCACCATCAGAACAAAACACAATGCAGAAAATCTTGCGGATTGGAATTTTGAAAACCGGGTTGACACTGCCTCACCCTTGGGTCACAAAGCAGAACAAGCAGCCAAGTCAGGGCCAATCTCTTTCAAGGTCCTGCTGAGGGACCCAAGTTTGGATTCACAAAAATCTGCATTCTGGGTTGGTTTTATTTCTGGCTTGGATTTGACAGGCAGATTGGTGAAGCCGTGTTTGATTTGCAAGAATCTGAAGCCAAACTTTGACAACTAGATCTAGATTTGGATTCACTGTTTGGATTCGTAAATCGAACACTTCCAAAGCGTCCACCTGCACCCGAAGCTGAAATCGCATGACCAGACACCCCCCCCCCCCCCACCTGTGCTCTGATCCTTCCGCAAGGGGACTGAGCCGAAAACGTCCCACACCGGCAGTGGGTGTCTGTTCGGCTGATGTCGCGAAGGTGTGTGTGTGTGTGTGTGTGCGTGTGTGTGCTTGCGTGCGTATGTGTCCGAGGTTTGTCCTTTAATTTTCCTTCTTTTTGCGATGAATCGGAACACGGCGACGGAAGTGAAGGACAACCACTTTGGTTTGCTGCAGAATGAACTGTATTTCAAGGAAATGTCATGCAGAAAAATGTAAACCAACAGCTTCCAACTGCAAAATGCTCACAAACATGCGTGAGTAAGACCATGTCGGTGATCCTAAGAAACAGAAAATGTCAACACAACACAGAGACTTCACGTGTAAATCCTTCACAAAATCAATGTCCGGGAAGTGGATTTCAGTCCTCAAGGCACCTGAGCAATGCCCCTGGAACCCCGCCCCTCGAAATACTCCCCTCCAGCTTCAATGCAACGGTGGTAACGCACCAACAAATTGTCAAAACAGTTCTGAAAGTCAGCTAAAGGCAATTCTCGCAGGGTCCTCTTCACTGTGGTTTGCACATCTGCCAAGGACTGGAATCTGTGTCCTCTGATGAGGCGTTTGAGTACCAGGAACGCCCAAAAATCACACGGACTCAGGTCTGGACTGTACTGTGGGTGCTCCCAAAGCCACTCAGCCATGTCGACTGTGAACAAGTAGGCAGCTGTGTCGATGCATGTGTGGGGGGAGGCGTTGTCTTGGAGTAAAAAAAAGGTCTTGTCCGCCCATAGGTGTGGCCGTTTCCGTCTCAAGGATTCACGCATTTGTCTCAGTGACTCAATGTACACATCAGCATCCACTGTTCCATCAGAAAAGAAGCTGTGAATGGGTCCATGAGAGTCAAAATAAAGGATGAGCAATGTCTTTCTTTGTGATCTGGAGTGAAGGGCTTTCCTTGGCCGTGCATCCTGGGGTCCACTCCACTGCATGTCAGCACATTTTGTGCGCGGGTCATATGTAAAGATCCATGATTCATCAGTGGCAATCAACTGGGATAAAATGCCTGGATCAGCTTCAATTTTGGCAACATTCCTGCGGCTGAGCTCCACCCTTGTGTCCTTTTGCTGCTGTGTGAGTATTTTCGGGATGAATTTCGGGGTCAGTTTGCGCATGTTCAACTCCTTTGTCAAAACTTTGTGCACAGTGGATTTACTCATCTTGGTTTCCTTGGCGAGTTGTCGGATGGTTGCCCTCTTGTCTTCATCCAGTTTGGCACTCAGTTCTGTGATCCTTGCAGCTGTTGTGATGCTCTTCTTGCGACCGGTGTGCTTGCAGTCCTTTGTGTTTCTGTCAGGCTCACTCTGAAATTGGTTGTACCAAAAACGTATCTGAGTACTGCTGAGGGCATGGTCAGTCCATGCTGAGCGGATCCGGGTGATTGTTTGGCGCAAGCTGTCCCCTGAGCGGACACACATCTTGATCACTGCACATTGTTCCAGGCGTGATTCCATGGGAATAATCCATAGCAAAAGAATTGCCACAAAGGAATGCATCGCTGATGTGTCGGACACACTTGCACTTCCTGACCCGGTGGTGCACTTGTCCGGAGATCAACATGACCCAAATGACCTCGATCGGCTGCCCCAGATCGTCTGCAACCTGTCTGGAAGGATCGCCGATATTCATCATCCCCAAGGCTCCGCCATCGCCAAAAAAAAGAGGAAAATTAGAGGACAAACCTCGTATGTGTGTTGTGAGCTTGTGTTGGTGGATGTGGACATGCGTGTGAACGTGCGTGGTGCGTATGCTTGTGTCTCGCAGTATGTGCGAGCAGAGTTTGTTTGCAATCATCTTGAAAGAGCAAATACACCTCGACATCTGTTCAAACAAAGCTGCAATGTAATGAAGGAAAAGACAAACGTAATAAAAACAAAATCCGTCGCATTATCGACTTCTCCAGCATGGGCCGATCCGGTTGGTTTTTAGGGGGGCAAGACCCCTCAAGTTTAGGTCAGGGTCCCCTGGATCTCATGCAGTCTGAATCGGTTTGCCTGAAGATTATTCTCCAAAAAATGAACAAAAATTAGATCTACCACAATGTGTTTTCCAAAAATGTACAGGAAGGTTAGTTTGTGCGATGGGAAGGTTCCCCAGTGTGAGTGTGTGTGCATGTGTGAGTGTTTTTGAGGTGAGTTGTTTCCGTGTACTGGGGTGAAGCTGTTTTCAGAGTTCTGTTCCATGAAGATGAGAACACCTTTGTGTGTGTGTGTGTGTGTGTGTGTGTGTGTGTGTGTGTGTGTGTGTGTGCGTGTGTGTGACTGCAGCCCGTGTTCTGTATGTGTGGTGAGCGCTGGGTCACTGCGCGTGACGCACCCGATGTGAACCCGGCCTGAGAAGTACAATCTGGATTGGGTGCAAATTTACTCAAGATAACAGTGACATTGCAACGCTATTAGACCAGCGTCAGTCCAGTCACCTCCCGCTGTTTTGATACAAGAGGGAAATTTTATTTTGAAGCCAGGTTCTGGTTGTGATTGCAAGGGCCCATATCTGGACAAAGTTTTCACCCCTCACTTCAGAATTGCGCAGTGGGTGGGTGTCTGTTTCATTGTCTGTCAGTTCCTTCCACACTTGGGGCAGAACCTTACATCCTTGAGCACACTTTCTTGATCCGCCTCTGAGATGCGACACATTTCCTCGCGGAAGTTTGTGAGCGAAGTTGGTGGCTCTTGGTCCCGTCAGATTCCAACGCTTCGCTCGACAGAGACGAGGTTGATGAATCTGGGCAACATTCGACTTTGAAGTGAAAATAAAGAGTGAACTTGAGAAAAGGTACGTTTAGGTTTGTTTTCTGCTTGCCCGAATTGGGAAAGTTCGAATCAGGGGAGATTGGAACATTCCGGATTTGGTCAAAGGACTTCGCGCTTCCAACACAATCTTTGATCAATCATGCCTGGGTGTTGTTTTGGAGTGTGGCTATCTTTGGCAGAAACACAGAAAACACAGCTGTAGCAGTGGATTTGATCACCAGGATTCATCAAGCATTGTGTCCGAGAACAAACCTCTTGAGGTTCTCCCCTGCAATTGACTCAGAGCCCACGAACTGTTGGGTGCAGGGACGGAATGCATGACGCATCCAGTGTGAATCATTGCTTCACCTGTTTCAAGTTTGAGAGTTGCCGTTTCTGCAGTTGAATCTGTGTCAAGCAGTTTCAGATACACGTGAACACGTGAGTTTCCAGGGTCGGATCCAGTTTCGTGGAGGGGCGTGGCCTTGCATGGTTGAAAGACCTGACATCCAACTTCAAAAACGGAAGCTGGCAGGTAATTCAGCCTGAGGCCACTTCACCGGTCTGACGTGTGTGTGTTTTTCAAGTGGATCCAAGGGAACTGGGGTCCTCCGGCGTTTGCTTCAACCCTGAAGTCGTTTCAGGTCAGAACGAGGCACACCCGACCCTAGATCTTCAGGACCCAGATCCCTTTCAGATATTTGTTGGACTGTTCTCCAGAAGTGATCAAGCTAATTGGCAGGTTTCCTTGTGTCCTGCAAGTCAAGTGGTTTTTACAGCACAATTGCGGCTGTAAAACTTGTGCGTGTGCGCGGGGCCTTGGGTGAGGAGTGGACTCAGAGGAGGGCCATGTCCTGAAATGTGGTTGAGATCCCAATGAATTTTTTTTTTTTGGGGGGGGGGTAAATTTCCCTTTTGGGGTACAGCGCTGAGAGAGATTTGCGACTGCCAGACACTGGGTCGTGTTTGCCTCGGAGGCTTTGCTGGTTCACACTGGACACGTGTTTCCCCCCCCCCCCCAAGGAGATGAATGTTTGGTTGCCGCTTGCGATCCGGCAGCCACCAACGGAGCGCATGCAGCGTGAACGTGCTGCAAATCGACGAAGCACTCGTTGACTTGGGCTTCCCTCCCATTGTCCAAAGGTTCACATTGAATGCCGCGCTTTTCAGTGTGAACATGGCCTTGAGCAGAAAAGGAGAGGCAGGCCACAAACTCGGTGACTCTGTCGAACTTGTCGACCTGGGTCTTCAAACTGCAGTGCGGCGGATCCAGACAACGGAACCAGGCAAAAAATGGAGAAAGGCACCAGGCCACCTCGTGGAGTTGGGAGTGGCCTCAACTTTGACAACCTTTTCGGCAGGGATTGTCTGCTTCTATTGAACTCAGGGTGAATTTTGTTTGGAAGTGTTGGCGGCGCCTCTGCAAGACTCCCGACGTCCGCGCAGCAGACAAATTGAGACCAAGTCCCCCCCCCCCCCCAGATCCGAAGGGTCGAATGCAGGACGGTTGAACCTCGATCCACCACGGAGTCCAGACGCCATGGTTCCTTGAGGTTCCGGAGCCTTGGTCCCTGGATCCGCCCCTGGATTTAGTGGATTATCAGGTTCGATTCGTTCTGCCGGCTGATTCAGCGAGTGATGACAAAACAGCGAAAGCTGAGCGGTGAGAGCGTGGAGCTGTACCGAGACTGAACTGGTGTCTGACGACCCGACTGTGTGCGAAAATTGGTGTTTGTGTTCCGAACAGAAACTGGGGTTCAAGCTGCAGTTGCGCGGACATTTTAAGTTGAAACCATCGTTCGATGGGTCCCCGATGCGAACCTGCAGCTCAATGGGCACAGGGACACAACGCAAAACGGGTCTGGTGTGACGGAAAGCTAAAGCCACAGTTTCTCAGGATTGGATAGAAGCACATTTTCACCCCGACTCGCGTGCCTTTGCTCGGGTAAATTCCACTCTTTGATTCCAAGGGTAAGAGTCCAACTGTTCCAGCAGGAATGAAATCTTGATGTGGACAAATTTACTGAGATTGCGAAAGAAGACGTGTTCAAAGTAAGCAGGACCGGGTGTGCACAAGAAGCGTTTGGTGTTTTGACATTTTTCACATTGGGCACGTGGCAAGTTCAGTCTCAGAATGTTGACATTGTCTGGCTCTGCATGTTGAGACACAGGAAACACGGATGGACGTCCAGAAACGGTGCATGGATGACCACCCACTCCTCATGTTTGGCGACCCAATGTTAACGTGGATTTTCTCATGCTGACCCCAGGAGGAGCTCGTGAAGCGGGAGGTGCCGACTGACGACTGCGAGAGACCGGGCGATGGTGCTGATGCTGCCCGGGCACCCCGCGGCCCTGCCCCGGGGGAAGCTGGGGGCCGACGGCGGCGACGCCCCTGACCCGCAGACCCCGGACCTCGAGGACGAACCGCCCTGCGCAGAGGAAGACCTGGTGAGTGATCTCGTCTTCTTCAACAACACGTGTCCCGCTTTGTCGAAAATAAAGTTGTGGAGAGAGGTGTGTCAGTCAAGTTGTGATCAAGTGGGTCCAAAATTCAGACCTTGAGTCCGTGAGTACCAAACAGATATCTTCTCACCATGGACAAACACAACTCCTGCCGAAAAGGACCTTTTGAGGGTGGGTCCCTCGACCCCACAGATTTAATTCGGCCTCTGAAAAATAGCTCCACGGAGCTCGCGGTGATTTGAGGAAATTCCAGTTGCTCTGATTTGGCTTGCTCTAATTTGGCTTGCTCTGATTTGGCTTGCTCTGATTTGGCTCACTCTGATTTGGGTCACTTTATTTTTGTCAAAATTCTTACTTTTTTCACTCAATATTCACAACTTGGGAACTCATTTAGCACACACACAAATGGAACAAATTTGACCAAATGGAACTTTTACACATTGTTTCACATTGATATCCACAT
>JAAUXT010115249.1_pt1 | contig 17787 bp, 14 predicted proteins | sample 7278171 | NCBI WGS metagenome assembly JAAUXT01 (sample SAMN14350112, study PRJNA611818) | marine sediment metagenome | isolation source: surface marine sediment (1.8m) | place: French Polynesia: Moorea | collected 2018-08
ATCCAGGGCAGGGAGGGATTCAGGGGGGGGGACAGGGGATCCAGGGCAGGGAGGGATCCAGGGAAGGGATGGGGGAACAGAGCTGGGCGGGATCCAGGGTGGGGCAGGGGATCCAGGGCAGGGAGGGATCCAGGGGGGGACAGGGGATCCAGGGCAGGGAGGGATCCAGGGGGACAGGGGTCCAGGGTGGAAGGGGACCCAAAGCAGGAAGGGGTGCCAGCGCAGAAGGGTGAGGGGATCCCGGGGATGGACCGCAGAGTGGGAATCTGGAGGAGAGTCAAAGGAAGATCCAGGACAGGGAAGTGGGAGTCGATTCAGAAGAGGATCTGGTAGCAGATCCAGAAAGATAACCTGAGTAGTCATGGCCGCTGAAGCAAATTCAGAGGCACGCGACAACAAAGGACAGAGTTGTTGACCTCAAGCCGAAGCCTTTGTCTGCCCCTCTGTGGAGATTGAAGCCCATGGACTTCGCTCTCGCTCCGACCCACCCTTTCCCCGCGCTGGGCCATGGGCCCCCGAAGTGACGTCTGACTTGAAACAGATTCTTTGGCGTCTGGTTCCCACTGGACTCGTATTTCTGTCCGTGCAGAGGAGAGACTTCTTACAGCCGGAAGAAAACTTCCTGTGGTGGACCGAGGAACGGAGGAAAGAAGTACAGAAGTGAAGGGACGCGATTGTATTCCCCTCGGTAACGTGAGGACTGTTCTGACCTCCAAGTGGATGTGTGTGTGTGTGTGTGTGTGTGTGTGTGTGTGTGTGCGTATGTGTGTGTGCGTATGTGTGTGTGCGTATGTGTGGCTGGCTGGCTGGGACCAAAACTTTTGCCGGGGAAAACGGTCTCGTGCACGACCCTCCTGGATCACCTCGCCACTGACGTTGGTAAACTTGTGCTGACATGTACCCCAAGGTTTGGTCAAGAATGCTGCACAGATTGGAAAATCATTCCAAACTGAAAAACTGAAGTGGAACAAAAACAAAAGTGGAAAAAGTCCCGTACTTGAACAAAAACGCTTCGCTCCTCAGGACCTGCCGTTTGAAGTTGAAATAAAACAGGAGCCAACGTTCAGCAAACTGAGCTTTTTTGTGTGGGTTTTTGCGGTGTGCTACTTGGTGAATATGAACCAAATGGATCGGATTATGAGGTCCCAGAAGTCCCTTCCCAGTCCAAGCGCAAATCGAGCTTTGGGGACCAGGCCCCATTGGAGCGGATGTTCTGGCTCTGTGGGACCAGATACAGTACAGTGAAAGTCTCTTGTTGATTCGTTATGGATTCCCGGGTGCTACTGATGTCGTCCGACCTGACAGGAGGTCTGTAGTTCGTCCTGGAGAGAGTGATTGGGTTACTGGGTCTGTTGGGTGAATGCCAGACTGAAGGTGGGGACAAAACAGAATCTGCGCCAGACGGAAGGATATTGTTCCGGAAATGGCCTGGATTGGGCCTCATGGGTCAGTGCTGTGGGTTGTGTCCAAAAGCGGCCCAAGGGTGGATCCAGGGCCCAGGCGTCTTTGTTTCTCAGACCTTCAAAAGAACAAACCCTGCTCATTTGTGTCAAAATTGTCCTGTTGGGTTGCAATCTTTTGATACAGACATGGTTTGTGCAGAGGTATTGCAGCAATCCTTTGGCTAAAATGTCTTGATGTTGCTCAGGTAGGTTGCGTGAGTGGACGTGGGAATGTTGACGTCGACCATAATTGAGATTGACGTGCATGTTTCGCGTGGGACCCAACGATGGGCGTCAGCGCCTTGCTGACGTGATCTGTCTGAACAGCGGGGGAACGAAATTCTGGAAGACCCTTTGGATCTGGTCCCTTTGCAAATGGGGAACAAGGTCGGGGTCCAGCTGGGCCTCTGTGATGATAGTTGTTGTGTGGGACCCAGACTCTGGGTCCCTGCACTCATGTCTTGCGCATTCAAATCAGCAACAAGACACAAAATCAAAGTGAGGCCACAATAGAAACGCGGTCAGATCAATGGACTCATCTTGTGCTTGGATTTTCTTTTGGATTGTGCCATCTGGGGCAGAGGTGGATCAAGGGGTTAGTTTTCTGCATCTTTCTTGCGCGTCAATGAAGTTTGTTCTTCTGGTGCAAAATGGAGCATCAGTTTGTTCCTTTGGAGGTGAGGGGGGGGACCCCATTCGGACCCCTGGATCCACCGGTGGCAGTGGAGCTGAGGCAGCAGTACTCCTGAACCCATCCACTTCGTTGGGTGCGAAGCTAACCCTTTCTCCCAACTTCACAATGCGTCCAGAGAAAAGCCAAAATCCACGAGGCTGAAACAAATTGACAATGATTTTCTTTCAGAGAAAGGAGGGATCAGTTTCTACCATCCGCACTGTTGTCTGTGGCTTTGTGTTTCCAAGGAACGCGCACTGAGGACACGTCGCACGTCGAAGTCTGACGTCGCACATCACGCGTCGCGTGTCTCACGTCTGACATGCGACGTAGCAGATTTCACGTTTCACGTCTCACGTCACATGTCTACGCCTCACGATTCGCTGCCCACGTCACAGAGTTTGTATCTCACGTCTCACGCCTCACATCCAACATTTTGCATCTTAATCTCACGTCTCACGTAACACGTCACACGTCACACGTGACTCACACGCGTCACGTGTCACACCTCACGTTTCACGTTTTTACATGTCTCACGTGACAAGTCGCAGCTTCACGTTACGCAGCTCACGTCCAGATGTCTGTCACCACTTCCTGTCAGCATTGAAGTACATCACAAGGCAAAGTCAAAATGGAGATTAAAATGCCTTTTGGAGCGATGAAAATTGACGTGCGCTGAAGTGACAGGCTTCAATGATTTTTCATCAGGTCTGAGGAGGGAAGCGTTTTCCTTGAACGCTGCAATCTTTTGTGGGGGTTGAAGGCCTGTGACGCTGCGACTGGGGCCTGTTTCACACTGGGTGCATGGCGTTTCAGCGCGTGTCAATGGGGACCACGCCCCAAGTCAATGAGTGCATCCCTGTACAAGACAATGGGTGCTGCATCACTGCACAAGTCAATGGGTGCTGCATCCCTGCACAAGTCAATGGGTGCTGCATCACTGCACAAGTCAATAGGTGCTGCATCCCTGTACAAGTCAATGGGTGCTGCATCACTGCACAAGTCAATAGGTGCTGCATCACTGCACAAGTCTTGAAATGGCTATTGCTTTCCTGCAGTGGGTACTGCATCCTGTATAAGTCAATGCATCTCTAAACAAATAAATGATTGCTGCATCCCTGCAGAGGTCAATGGGTGCGGCTTCCCTGTACAAGTTAATGGGCACTGTGTCTCTCCACAAGTCAATGAGTGCTGCATCCCTGAACCACCCAGGGGCACTGCATCCTGCCCAAGTCAATGTGAGCTGCTTCCATGTGCAAGTCACTGGGTGCTACATCCCCGCACAAATCAACAGGCACTGCATCCCTGTGACACGTCAAAGGAAACCGTCAACTCGTGCGGCCGCGGCCACAAAGCCTCGCTGAAGGCACCCGGTGTGAACCAGGCCTGCGCTATCAGAAAACGCCTTCAGATGAAAAGGAAACAGCCGGATCCTGCCTCTGGTAGCATTTTGCGAGCTTCCTGCTGCCTTGGGGCTCAACACCATGTTTTGTAATTTTACTGTAATGGAGCGGGTTTCAGATGTACGAAGATACCACGCTGCGTCTGGATTAAAATGAATGAAAAAATCAGCTTTCCTCTCCGAGACTGTTATCAATTGATTTCTTGTGTCTTCATTTTTCATCAACAAAACACATCAATCTTCATTTTGTCTGAATTTTTTTTCTTCTTTTGTGTGTTTTATTTTCTTTCTTTTCTGTGTGTCTGCAAGTCAGGGTTTCTTCCGTGCAGGGTATGACGTAATGAAGCATCTAAAAAGACAAACAAAACGCTGCTTCATCAGTCGAAACTCTCTTGTTTGTTTATGATGTTTCATGAAATTTTAATTTTTAATTTTCTGTGTTGAGAGTGAAGCTGTTGAGATGTGAAGCTTGTTTCACACTGGGTGCGTCATGCGTCACGATCCCGTCAGAGCCTGATTCACAGCAGATGTCTTTCACATGTTGCGTTTCTGCGCGGGTCAATCAGCAATGCAACCAGTGTGACCCAGGCAAGCATGTACGCAAAACACTTCAAACGGTGGGTGTCAAATCCTTCTGGCCATTGCAATGAGCGTTTCGTTTGGGATTCCAACAGAAGAACGACGAATCCTCCAGCAAATCCAAGATCAGGGGTCTGGGGAAAAACCTTGGTCACGGCCAGGGTCGGACCCTCGTGAGGATTCGATTGAAGGGGGCGGGGGCGGCAGCTTTTTTCGTAGTTGTCTGGTGGTCACAAATTCAACCTGAAATTTTTGGAAGGTGTGGGTTCCGAGTGCATGGATGTGCCATTCAAGTGGGTGATTCTGTGGATGGATGTCAGGTTCGCAATCAAGGTCAGAACCCAACACATTTGGGACAGTGAGAGGGAGGGTGAAGGACCAACCTCTGAGGACAGGCCACAAGTGTGAGGGAAGCGGCAGAGGGAGACTCTCTTCATGCCAAGTCTCATGGTATGGAACACTTTCTGTAGTATGCTCACACTGGATGCTCTGGTCAGTTCATGCGTGCTGTCTGGCAGGAAAATGTACACGGTGTGTGACACCAACTGACAAGTGTGTGTGTGTGTGTGTGTGTGTTTGTGTGTGTGTGCGTGTGTGCGTGTGTGTGCGAGTGTGCGTGTGTGTGTGTGTGTGTGTGCGCGCATGTGTGTGTTGAATTGATGCCTGGATCAGCTACAGCCATCTGTCCCAGGGAGATGGATCTCTTTTTCTGCACCAATCCACCCACAATCAGGTAAGTATCCGTGGTCAACACGCCAAATACGGGAGAAGTGTCCAGGCAATCAAGGAAATGACCAGCACTGTATCAGTGACCAGCTCCCTTGGAGGCTTGGTCACGTGGGATGTGTCACGTGAGTCGTGAGGGCATTTGGGTTCTTGTGAAGTTTCTCAAATTTCTGTGCCCCCCCTTCCCTTTCAGGATTTTGGCCCAATTTTGGATCCGCCAGAGGATGTTCATTGTCTTGGATGTGAATCACGCCTCTCATCCCCGTGCCTCGGACCACACCCATCCGCTCCACACTCTGGTTTGAAAGCATCCCCTGCCAATTCTTTGTTTGGGTGCATCAGTACCTGCGGTTCATCTGCAATTATTTGAATTTCTTTTCCAGGGGTAACATATCTCTTACTGATAAAAGTCCAAAACAAAAAATCAGAAACAAGTAAAAATGTACACAGGAGTCTCGATAGGATGTTGTGTTGTATTTTTCACAGCAAAGAGTCCAACAACATCCATTGCCAGTCCTTCCATTGCACTTTTCTTGACATGACCTTTCATTTGTTTTGAGAAATACTTGGAGCAACCCCCAATGGATTGGGAAGTGGTCACAAGAGGCACACTCAACTTTTTACAAGGCGTACCTCTGAACTCAACTTTGAGCTCGGTAACCCATCTGAAAAGTTTGGTTGGCGTTCATTGAAAATGACTTGAGTCTTTGGTTGTTCAAGTGCTCTTGTGTTGTTTTGTTGCAGTTTACTTGTTGTTCTTTCACCCAAATGACTTCTGTCAAAACGGACAGTTGAAGTTGTCCTTCTCAAAACAAAGAGTGGGAATGAAAAGGTCACAACAGCAGCTGGAGGTTGTGTGCTGTGTCTTTTCAGTCACTTTTTGATATGAAAATGGCAAGCAACCTGTCTCTTGTCACGAGCCTCATCACTGTGTTGGAAATTCACTGTGTGACATTGAATATTTATTAATTTCTCTCTGATAATCTGATTACCAGGGGTACTGAACTGTATGGCTGCATGTGCAAAGGTCCTTTCAACTGGTCTGGCATATCAAATTTGCTTTGTTGCTGCTCAACATCAATTTTCAAACACAGGATTCCTCTTTGTTGTGATGTTGTTCTCAAAAGGTGGTTTTCAATTAGTTTCCTGTCATTTACATATTGAAAACACTCCATGAAGAATTTGCAAATCATATTGTATTTTTGCCTTTGTTTTGGTTGTGTATTTTCATTCTTCCCCCATACTCTCTTGGTGTTGAATCAGATGAGAAACAAGAACAAATCAACACAAGCAACTCATAACCAAACTTCTCCAAAGATGTGGCAGAATTATGTCAGAAACCTGATGGAAAGAATTGTTGTCAACAATTTCTTGGACAAGAATGAGAGATTACTCCCACTGAATTATTTCTTAGAATCAGCCTCAACGAAGATGAATAAATTGTTGAAAGTTAAGCAAAGTCATCAACTTAGATATTTTAAAGAAGAATGTTTGTGGGACAATGAAAAGGACAAATACAAGGTGGTGAAAGTGTACAACTCTGTTATTACCTATCCACTTGGTCAGAAATCAGCAAATGTCAATTTTGACATGTCTAGAAAAGACTTAACTCATGACAACTGTGGACCAGCATGGAAAAGAAGATTTAGTATCAGAAAAATAAGTTGGCTCTTCAATTTGGACCCCAGATTGAGATTGAATTTGACAGTTCACTTTCTCTACATTTCAAGTTGTCCTGCTTTGTCATGCACTGCTGGAAACTTTACTATGGAGAGTGGCTCACAAGAAAACACAAAGATTACTTTTTGTGGACAATATTCAAATTCAATATATTATTCTCTTTCTCCATCCATGACACAAATTATCTTTGCAAGGTACTTTGTCACAGTAGAAACAAATATATTTTACAGTGTTATTGATTTGAATGTTGCCACAAGTTACAACATGTTTGATTCTGCAGGGCATCACCTCAAACCTTTCCTTTTTATACATTTCCTCAAACATGATTTCAGTCTTTCTAGTTACAGTATAACTGTAGAAAAGTGTGAAAGAATTGCTTTGTACCTGCACAAAATAAAGGGATGCTTTGTCATCTTTGATGGGTTTGAATACAACAGCAGCGAAACATTGAAACTGAGTTCAGTAACAAGAAACAGGGAAACATACCTGTCCTCAGCCTTTCAATGCACACTCCACAATTTAGCCAGAGTCAAAGGTTACAATGAGACAGCCAACATAAAATATCATGGAGAATTTCACAAAAACATTCAACAGATATTCCTTGAAAAAAACCAAAATGTGTCATATTCATTCAATTTGACTGGAATCAACAGCACTGCTTTTGTGTTGAAATACACTGTTCCCAATGAAATGCATGCAAATGTCAGCATCAAGACTCTTCATTATGAAGGCAAAAGAAACACTCTGTGCAGAAATGCTGGAATTTCTGCCTTCAATGAATTTAATGACACCTATGCAGAAATTGCAACTTTATGCCAGCCACACTTTGGAGGCTTTGAGAACAGACAGCTGTTCTCCAAAAATTCAAGTTTGTTGCTTGTTCTTTATGTGTGTGACTACTTCAGCAGTTTCTTTGTTGAGTTTACTGTTTCAGTCACAAAATGTGAACCAGTAGTCTACAACTTCTTTTTGGTTAGCAAGGTGTGTCAATCAAATTATGCAAGGAAAATATTTTTTGAGAAAGAATGCCATACTTATTTGAACAAAATGTCTGTCCAATCAAATGTTTTCTTTGATATCTATTATGTGGACAGCAATGGCCCAGCAAGTCATTTGTCTGTCTCAGTAAGTGTGAAGCCAGGAACATGTGCAATTATTCAGTGGATCTTTGAGTATGATGAAACATTTGACAAGTTGTATTCAAATATAGTTGGTTGGGAAAGAATAGATGGAGATATCCAAAGCGGCTTGGGGCTCAGTCTTGCATACAAATATGAACCTGGAGAAAAATTACATGTTACAGTTGAAGGATTTAAGAAAGGTGACCTTGTGTGTTCTTTTCTCTTGTTTTTGTGCAACAAGCACCCCACAATATGGAGAGGAAGGGCACAAAGTTTTGCATTGTTTCTTTTGTCTGTTTCTGACATATGCAACTTTGTTGGTCTGTTTCCTGATTGTGTGTTCCAATCCTCACTATGTAAGTGACAAAAACCTCAGTTGGTTGGGAATGCACTCTTGCACCCTACCTCACTTCCTACAATTGCATATTGTCTCAGGTGTTGGACTGTTTGGTCATTGTGAAGCTTTGTAGTGGGTCTATCTTACATTGGTCTTCATGTGTTTGTCAGTTTTCTTTTTCTGAGCCTGGAATGACCAATTCATGGAATGAACAAAAGCAGCTGTCAGTCATATTGTTCTTGTGATTTTCAACAAAAGAACACATTTGAATGTTGTTTTAAAAACACAACCATCTGATCCTGAATCACAGTTTTGCTTGGTATTTTCCAGGTTTTTCAAGGTTTGAAGTCTTTGCTTCACCTGATGAGTCTCATTATTATCAGAGAGTGATACCCAACATGACAATCTATAATGAATCGAATCTAAAGCCACTCACTCAGTGTCCATCTTGTTCAGAACTTTATGTGAAATGCCTATACTGTGCAGGAGGAAGCATTGAAACAAGGTTCTCATTGAATATGGTTTTCAAAACACCCATGAGAAAGTATTTATCAAATATGCCACATCATTTTAGATATGATGGAATAATTATTTCTGATTGGGTTGATTTTGTTATTTCAATGACAAACTCTGATGACCCTGTTTTTGACAATAGATATCTGAATGAAATCATTCCGTTCTTCTCTACCAACATATCTCAGTACAACTTAACAACTTATAGTGACAATGACAAAACTACTCCAGATCATTTCTTCACAGTTCAGCTGATAACAAATGAAGAAATGTTCACAAATATGACATTGGCAATTCATGGTGGAAACAAAGTGAGAAACCAAGGGTCTATTTCTTGGGCTTTTGAAACAATCTTTGAGAAGAAAAAGTTGTATCATTGTGTTTCATTGCCTGGTGAATATGATTCAGTGCAGCTACACAAGAAGAATTATGATCACAAAGTCAAAAACTTCACTATATTGAAGCTGTATTGGCTGTACAATGGAGTTCAACATGAGGATGTCATACAAAGATGTGACATAAAAATCCCAAAGTATTCTTGTTTGACATTTACTTCATCATTTCATCCAAACAGACTCATTGCTTTCAAAAAGTACAAATTCATAACACATTCTGTTTCAGCAAGACAAGCAGCTACTTTGTGCTCTATGGTGAAAAGTACATTGCCATTGTTGACCAGTAAAGATTACATGCAACATGTGACAAGAGTTTTCAAATTTCCTGAGTTTATAATGTCAACAGGTGCAATTTTCTTGGCAAACAAGATGAGGCCTGCAAAATGGTCAAAAATGCAGGTAGAACTTTAACTATTTTTTGTTCCATGAGTTCTGTTGCATCACACAATCTCAAAATGTTTGACAAATGTTCATTTCAGAAACAAAGTACACTCAGTACCAACCATCAAGTTTACCAACTGTGGAAAAATAGATTTTATGGCACAAATACAGTTCCTAGGTATAAGATTCATTACCTGAGAATTTTCAAAGCTTTTCCTGTGTCCCGATGGACAGGACTCAGTGGTAAAATATTCAGGTGTGGTCAAAGTCAAATTCACCCACACAGAGACACAGATGAAAGAGAAAAGTGTGTCTTGATGTTGATAATAAATTTGGCTGATCCAGAATGGGTTGCAATAAAGTGCAATGAACCTGTGTTGGAAAGTTGTTTGTGTTCTGCAGAGGTGCAAAATATTACAAACCTTACACTTTTGCAGACCACTGCACATGGCTGTTTGTTGTCTTTCATTTCAGTTAGAAATCTTTGTTTTATTTTTCTGTGGTACAATAACAACTTGGAAATGAGCAAAATAGGTTGGCTGTGGAAATCAAACAAACTCCAACATTTTCAAGTTGTATTTGATGCCACAAATGTTGCTTTCCCTCCTGTTTTGTCTGTGGATCGGAGACATGCAATTACATACAACAGGTATCTCAGAATTTATCAGTATAAGTACACTGGCTCTTTGCACAGAACCTCAACTACTGGGTTGCAGATTTTTGTTGGTGACAAACATACTTTTCTTCCCACCCAAAAGATGTTTGAATGTCCAAACAAGACCTACATATCATTCCACTATGTTTGTGATGGGAACATTGACTGTGCAGGAACACCACCTTTGGATGAAGAAGGTTGTCTGTGTTATCTACATGGTATGAATAAGAAGTGCAGGTGGCTGCAACACAACTTCAAGCAAAAAGTGACATGCTCTCCATTTTACTTCTTGTCATTGCAAGGCACTTGTGAACTGTATCATCCATTTGATCAAACAGAGCTATATGCAAAGCTACCCCCAGTGTTTCTGTGCAAAAATGGACTTGAGCTTGATCATAAATTGACTGATGATCTGTTTGCTGATTGTGGCCCAAATGGTGAAGATGAGATTCATCTGAAGGAATTGCTGAGTCATTCTCACAGTTTTAAATGCCCTGAACCTGATCAGTTACCTTGTATTGAAGGTCATTCAAAATGCTACAACATTTCAGATATTTGCACTTTTCAATTGGATGATTATGGCAATTTAATTGCATGCAGAACAGGTGGTCATGTTGAGAACTGCTCTCATTTTGAATGCAGTAACAAGTTTAAGTGCCCACAACACTTTTGCATCCCTTTTTCATACTTGTGTGATGGTAAGTGGGATTGCCCAAAAGGCAAAGATGAGTCAATAACTGCAGGCTGTAAAAACCACAGACAATGCAGCAACCAATATAAATGCAGAATGTCTCAAATCTGTATTCACTTTGTGTCTGTTTGTGATAGATTTGTGGATTGTCCTCTTCAAGATGATGAGCATTTATGTGAAGTTGAAGCTGTAGAGTGTTCTTCAAACTGTGAGTGTGTTGGACTGAGCATTTTTTGTTTTAATGCCATTATTTCCAACATTCAGAAAAGTTTCCAGGCTGTAAATCTTATCAGGTGCAACATTATCCACAACAACCTTCTGACCAAACTTTATACTGCAGTGTATGTTCAGGTGATTCTCTGTGAGATCAAAACTGTCTGTGATATTTCTGTTCAACTTCAAAATGCTGTTGTTTTTGATTTTGCTTCAAACTCTCTTTCTACAATTGAAACAGGCTGTTTTTCAAACAGATCAAACAAGGTTCTCTCACACATTTTGTTGAATAAAAATTTGATAATTACTATTCACAGGTTTGCATTCATTGGGTTGTCTTCTCTGAAGGTTATTGATTTGGCAAATAATCTATTATCACACATTGGAGAATTTGCTTTCTTTTGTTCCCAAAATATTATCTTGATTTTATTTGACAACAACAGTCTTGCAGAAGTGGACATGAAAGCTTTTTCATATTCAAATGCAGTAATAATGCACACAGAAAACTATCACATTTGTTGTCTGATTGGTCAAAGAAAAAATTGTGGAGGAGAAAGAAAGTGGTATGATTGTTGCCATGATCTTTTGTCACATCTCAATATCACGATTACTGTAATTTTTCTGTCCATTGCAATTCTTTTTTTCAGCATAACATGTATCATTTTTTCAAGATACACAACTGAAAGTCAAAAGGGAATTACAGGTTTTGAACTTATTGTCCTTGCTATTAACTTTGCAGATCTCTCCTTTGTATCTTACTTTGTTTCAATCTGGGGTGCACATCTGTACTACAAAAGCATCTTCCCCATCCATGAGCAGAATTGGAGAATGAGTGTTCTTTGCTACATTTCTCATGAATTGGTATCTAACTACAGTTTACTCTCACCATTGCTGCTCATCTTTTCATCCTTTTCAAGATTTGTTGTTGTAGCTTACCCCATGAACACCAAATTCAAACAAAAAGGATTTGTTTTGAAATTTTTGATGAACATTTTTATTCATTTGGAAGTAATTTTCTTGTTTTTGACTGTTTTCTTGTGGATTATGAATCACAAATTGCCTTTCAAACTTTGTTTCTTTTTCATAGATCCTGAGAAATTGTCAATGGTCACCAATTTTGTTGTTTGGATTCTGTTTAGTTGTCAGATATTGGCAGTACTTTTGATCTCACTTTTGCATATTTTGTTGTTTGTGTCATTGAAAGAGTCACAAAGAAAAATTCAACAGGCTACAAATGCAAGAAATCATTCCTCCCTTATTTTGCAAATTACCACTCTGACCTGCTCAAACTTCCTTTGTTGGATTCCATGCAACATCATTTTTCTAACTGCTTGGTTTCTTGACACTTATCCAATAGAAATGGTCATGTGGGCAACCATTGTTATAATGCCTCTTAATTCTCTGACAATCCCTTTGGTTTTTCTGGGAACATATATCAGAAAAATGAAGGGGTAAAATATACAACTGTTTTTCAGCAAAATTCTTGTTTGTGTCGCAAACAGTGTGTGAGATCGGAAGAATCATTTTGAAAAGTGTGCAATTTCCCACACAATAATGGGAGCATCAGCATCACCACATCTGTGTCATGAAATGATCACATTCCCACTGCCAATGGAATCTTGAGTTTTCCTGCATAAATGTGTAATTGGTTGAGTACAGTATGAAGATAACAAGTTCAACGATGTTCCTCATTTCTTGACAGAAGTGTTGACTTTGTCCTTTGGCCTTATTGCTTTCCCTGAGGTCAAACCCAGTGACTTTATCACAAGAGCTAAACTGCTAAACTTGTGTATAAAGTCTGCTGTTTTTTTGTTGTTAAAACAATTTCTTTCAAACTCAAGGGTGTTTGGTTGAACTTCCTGCGTGATTTGCCAATGCGAAAGTGCACAGTAAGTCAGGATGAGCCAAAGATTGAACAAAGATTCACAGAGGCTTTGCCCCAAGACCAGATCATTGACCTCACACTGAACTTTCCTACTGTCATACAGTACATACAGTCTGGTACAAAACCTCGAGGCTGTGCAAGTAGGGTTGTTGGGCTTGTGTTGAGGACCACACACTGCATGGAGGTGGGGCTGGAGGTGAACAGGCCCTTTGGGATCCAAACTAAATCTCTCATCTCAATCATTCAGCAGTCAAGGCATTGAGTAACTTCCAACCACGCTCTCAGACAGCAAAACCATGCTGATGGTTGCACCAATGGACATGCTTTGCCAGCGCCCATCTACACACAGACACAGACACACACACAGACACACAGACACACAGACACACAGACACACACACACACATACACACACAGACACACACACACACACGCGCTCGTCAAGAGATCTGAATCAATCATCTGACATCAGAGTGTCCAAGCTGTTTCTCTTAGAGAAGAATATACTTGCAACTCAAGGGAAGTAGCCAGACGACCGGGTGGACACACATACACACAAACACAAACACAAACACACACACGCACCCTCTCTCTCTCTCTCTCTCTCTCTCTCTCTCTCTCACACACACACACACACACATACAACGCAGGCACCCAGATGCTCATGCACACAGACACACACGTACGTGTGTACGGACACACACAGCAGCACAGACAAACAAACACACACACAAACACACACAACATCTTTTTAACATTGTCCACATGTCTGCACTCATGATTGCCAATTTTCGGCAGTGTTCGAAAACTCGTAAACGGTGCTCCACACACAGAGCCGCTTGGGCGACTGTCAGCTTCTCATTTATTCATCAACTGCCATCTGAGTGCACAACCCCGGAGATGCACAAATCGAACGCACCTGACTTAGGGAGCGGTGGATCCAGGGTCAGGTTTGAGGGGCTCACTCTCAGGTGCCTGAGTGCGCCAAAACTCCAATGAGGCTCCAACAGCACAAGAGAAAGATTTCATATCTGCAATGCAGTTGAAGTCAGCTACAGTTGTTTCAGAGATGGAGGCCTAGGCTCCAGGTCCTGCCCGCTGGGATGATCCGACAGTACCCCCTCTACATGTGTACACACACACACACACACACACACACACAACTGCATGATTTGAATGTAGTTGTTTCAAGATGAACCTCATTTGTTGCAGCTGGTTCTGACACAGCAAATCTGTACATCTGGGTGTTGGGAATTGTCTGATCTGACAAACAGTTTGTCCAATGAGACCAGGCTCTTCTCCCCTCAGGGTGTGTTCGCCTGGTTTCACACAAGTCTCACAACCATCGAGCATGTGAATGTGTGTGCAAGTCATGGTGTCACTCCATGCTTAAACATACCATTCCAGTGGGGAAACTCAGCCACTTGCTTCACACCAAAGTGTGAGTTCCTGGTCACACCACTGTTTCACATACAATACATTTTCAATGGGGCACAAGGAGGTCATTCTGCTTTCTCTGAGTATTCCAGCATTGTACATGGAGTGTACTTGCCAAAAAGCCCAAAAGGTAGAAATCAAGAAACAAAGTTTGCCTGAGGTAAATGACACCAAAGACATCACGAGTCTTTTGTGTTGATGCGGCCTCAGCTGAGGCGGACCTAGCCTGTGGTAGACTTTCACAGATCCAGCAGCACACTGCATGTCTTCATCTGGATCAGCCTCAGCTGATCTGACTTGGTGAGAGAGGACTTGGCTGTCATGTCCCTGTTCATTCCATCCAACTCTGAGACTTTGAATATGCATTGGAACCTCAGTTCTGGTGTACAAGGTTCAGCACTCAGGGTTCCAGCCCTCCTGTTCGCAGTTATGCACGAATACTCATGCAGTTGGACAGTTCATTGGAGAGCTGGGAAGTTTGTGTGTGTGTGTGTGTGTGTGTGTGTGTGTGTGTGTGTGTGTGTGTGTGTGTGTGATCGACTCGTGACAACCAGTCACACAACACTGGGGTAACAGCCACGACCCTGGATCCGCAAAACCCACAACAACAACAACAACAACTCTCCACTGAAGTGCGCAACGTTGCAAAATAACCACACCAGTTCACTTGTTTTCTCTCAGGAGCCTTGGGGCCCAATCGACCAATGATCTAATAGACTTATTGGTCTTGGCGTGTGGTCGCAGTGCTTGTGTTGCGTGTGGAGATGCAATTCTAAGAGGTTCGCTGAGTGAGGAAATGTGTTGAGGCAATTCCACACCACAGGAGCATGAGGCCCAAGGGGCCAATGTCCATGGTCCGTCTGCTACGAGCAATTGTCAGTCAAGAAAAACAGTGGACCCACGGCATGGCGGATTCAGGGTGATTGACGCCACCACACTGACAAACACGCACATACACACCCACACGCAAACACGCACTCCCTCACTGCCCCGTACTCACACACCTACCCACACTCACACACACTCACTCCCACACTCCCAACACACACTCACATGCACACACAGAAACCCTAACCCGTCCACCCACACACCTACACACTACACACACACACACACACACACACACACACACACACACACAGAGTTCGTAAAAAGTACAACGTCTGCAAACTCGCACACTCACACCCGAACCCACGAATGCCAACGTAGTTTCGGTTGACAATTCCCAATTTGTGAACAAAGAGAGTGATTGGGCACGTGTCGCAACGTTCACACAAGGGGCCACGGGAGGGACTTTGTTGCGAATTTTGCCAAGTACGTCACCTACTTTCCCGACATGGCGGAATTCTCAGATCAGTGACTTGATCACTTGTCATTGGCTCTCAGTGCACATTCGGTTGTCTGTGCCACTGGAGAACCGCATATACAGGAAAATTAGTGGTTGCTGAACGTCCTCAGTGGCCCTCTGTTGGGCATCTCGTGACGTCACGTTCTGCCTTGTTCTTCGTCTGAGCACCGGACGCTGCTGAGCAGCAGCTAAAACTCCCTATCCCCAGAGACCTCTCTCGTGACGTCACGTGTCGCTTGCCTCGTTTCAGATACGTCGCCATCGTGCACCCGATCCAGGCGCACATCCTGTGCAGCAAGAGGCGCATCCTGGCGGCAATCGGCGTCATCTGGCCGGCGGCGAGCGTCATGGCGCTGCCCACCGTGCTCTACAATGCCGTCAAGCGCCCCAACCCTCTATTTCCGGTCCAGCTCTGCCTGCTGTCGTTCCCTAGCAACCACGCCAGGTGAGTAGGTTGTATGGCAACGGTGTCTGTGTGGCCTTAGAAAGATCGGGGTTGCTCTACTGGCCCAACAACCACGCAGGAGTTGTGTTTACTGAACACAGTATGTGGTCTCTCAGCAACTGCACCATTTATTTTGTTCTCAAACACGTGCGACAGGTGGTTGTCAAGCAACCACGCACGTGCCCTTCCGTGACAGCAAACAGGTTTGCCAGATCGGTGAGGACGTTTTGAGGAAGCAGAATCAAGTTAATTTCTTGTAAACCAAATATGGTCAGGTCAGGATGAATCCAAGGTCAAGCTGCGGTGGGGGCGGGGAGAAGGGAGGGCGCAACCCTTTTTTGATCAGGGTGTGAATGTCGGGGCCAGAGCCTGGAAGGGACAAAGTTCTGCGACTTTGAAGAAGAAGCGAGATGTGCTTGCTGCACAAAATAAGCAGACGGGTGGTTGGGTGGGGAAGGATTTTGAGCTGTTTCTCTTTGTTATCTTGAATCCCTCAAAATTTCTTTGCAAACCAAACCCCAATCCCCCTTGTTTCGTTCAGTTGCACAAGACTTTTTTCGGCACACCCTTTATCAGACTGTCTCCAGATTTCGTAACACTTTGATGATTCGTAACACTTTTGATGAGACAAGGCATGAGCCCAAAATAATCCACAGATTTAAAGATGAATCCAAACCGCGGATACAGTGAGACTGGGTGTACTTCAAAGATGAAGAGAAACCCCAAGTAACCAACAGATGCAAATTGGATCTTGTGTTCCCTGGCAACCATTCCAGCTGCGTTAATTGCCAGGCAACTGGGACAGGAAACCGACTTCTCCCACCAGTCACCAGGGGCAACGTGGTTATGTAAAGTGAGAGTGGGGCGTATGGACCCGGAAGGTGTGTCAGACATCATTCGGAGAGAGTGGACTAAGAATTTTGTCAGGATCCCCCAAGGAGAGAATGCCCCGGGGGGAGCGATTTTGGAATTGGTTAGCTGTTCGATTTGTAACACGTGCGACTGCGTCTCTGGGTTCGCGACAGGCAGAAGTGAGCCAGGTTAGCCACACGAGCAATTGGAACACGCTCACTGTGAAACTGCCTGCACAACAGCGGACTGGCTTTGCTGCCCAAAGTTCGGGGCCTGGGGCAAAGTGAAAAAACAACCTGTCAAGGTCCCGTTGGATCTGGATTGCCACCTGAAACACACCAGATCAGAAGCACAAAGTATTGGTGAACTGGACAGGTTCCATTGAAATAAACCTTGAGAACCTAAATTACAAATACGTTTTTTGCGTGTCACAGTTGTGAGAATCGAGTCGTCTGACGCCGCTTCGTCGCCTGTTCACACGCATGGCAATCCGTGTGTTTTGACGCGTCGGCCATTGCACCGTGTTCACTTCCGTGTACGAAAGACGCACTCATGCGTAAGATGCGCCCGAAGATTTGCTTCCAACAGCAAGGTGCCAATGTCCAAAGAACCATTGAAAAACCCAAAACACGCAGCTTCTTTTGAAGTGAAAGGTGCGTCGTGTTTAGCGAGAGCGTTGTGCGTGACGCGAAGTGTGAAGCTGGTTTGGATGCCCAAAGCCCAGTGATGGTGCACGATCTCAGCTCGGCCTGTTTCACGCTGGGTACGTCTTTTGTCACAGTTCCGCCAGGTCTCAGTCACGCGAGGTCTGAGGTCTCACAGAACTGGGCCCACCAACAGTTCTGTAAGACCTCAGACCTCACAGACCTGGGTCCACACGCAGTTCAGGAAGACCTCAGACCTCACAGATCTGGGTCCACCCGCAGTTCTGTACGACCTGAGGTCTCACAGATCTGGGTCCACCAACAGATCAGTTCTACAAAACCTTGAGGTCTCACAGATCTGGGTCCAC
>JAAUXT010047356.1_pt1 | contig 17785 bp, 25 predicted proteins | sample 7278171 | NCBI WGS metagenome assembly JAAUXT01 (sample SAMN14350112, study PRJNA611818) | marine sediment metagenome | isolation source: surface marine sediment (1.8m) | place: French Polynesia: Moorea | collected 2018-08
CTGCTCAAGAGAGCTTTGCTCATCAATGGCCCCCTCTCGCTCTCTCTCTCTCTCTCTCTCTCTCTCTCTCTCTCTCTCTCTCTTCACATACACAAACACACGTGCCTTTTTCCAGGGAACACAGATCTACCAGATCTGAGGTTCTCTCTCATGACACACACATACATAAAGTGTGACACACCGCTACTTCAGGTTGCCCAGGGGGCTGGTCGACCCCTTCTCCAGGCTCCATCCCCTTCGCAAACGTGACCAACTGCTACAAGCTGGTGCGCAACCTGACGGACTGGGACACGGCTCGAAAGCGTTGCCAGGCGGAGGCGGGCGACCTCGTCGTCATAGAAACGCTGCAGGAGCAGAACTTCCTCAGAAGTACGCGCAGTACCCACCCAACGTTTTGCATCAGGGGCAGCAACACGTGGTGACGCACCCCGTTCTGAATTTTGCAAACCAGGGATTTTTTTTCTCGAACCCGAAGCTCTGCAGTCCCGAAGCTCACAATGTCGCACGTTGCGTCCCTGGATGCTGCACGTGTCAAAAAGCTCGACGAGAGAGGTGCCTCCCTGATTGTCAAGCATTTTAAAAATATCCTCAGTGTTGTCAGACCCTCCCTTTTTCCACCGTAGACCTTGAGTACCTGGACCTGCCGGAGAATGAAAGGATAATGAACGAGATATTTGTGTTTGCAGACGTCATCACGACGACAACCTGGATCGGTCTGAGTGCGAGGAAGGGCCCAGGGCAGTGGTGCTGGCTCGACCAGACAGACCCTGTAAGTGGTACTGGCTTGACGAGACGGACCCTGTAGTCTTAAGTGGTACTGGCTCGACCAGACAGACCCTGTAGTCTTAAGTGGTACTGGCTCAACCAGACAGACCCTGTAGTCTTAAGTGGTACTGGCTTGACCAGACAGACCCTGTAAGTGGTACTGGCTTGACGAGACAGACCCTGTAAGTGGTACTGGCTTGACGAGACAGACCCTGTAAGTGCTACTGGCTTGACGAGACAGACCCTGTGAATGGTACTGGCTTGACGAGACAGACCCTGTGAATGGTACTGGCTTGACCAGACAGACCCTGTAAGTGCAGGCTTGTGCCCCGTGCCTGGTCTCTGCCTGACTGACACTTCTTCACTTTTGCGTTGAGACTCAGTGTGCAAAAACGCCAGCGTGTTTGAATGATGGTGCAAGGTAGCAGATTCACATCCCCGAGACCAATGGTCAGGGGCAGCCAGATTCACCAATGAAGCATCTCTTGTGAGGTGCAAACAGTTTCAGTCGAGTCACAGGCGTCAAGACAGGAGATTTTGTGACGAACGCTGCAAGAGACGGTCAATAAACCACTATAACAAAGCAGCAAGAAGCAACACACTTCACGTCCCGTTTCAGGTGCACTACAGTCCCCCGGCCTCGGGCGGCCCCACCAACAAGTTCAAGAACTGGAACCGCGGGGAGCCTGCCGCGCGCAGGGTCAAGAACAACAACTGCGTCATGGCGCACGCCGGCGTGCACAACGTGGGCACGTGGGCCAACGTGGAGTGCAAGTTCACCACGGGCTACGTGTGCGAGGCCCAGACCAGTACGTGAGATGCGGTGTGGGGTGGGTCTGCAGGGGGGGGGGGGGGCGGGAGGTCTTTCTTCTCTCCTGGGATGGGCGCCTTCCATTTACCATGTCAATCAACCCGAAGAGGTCGCAATCTGTACAAGCACGCAAGCAGTCAAGAACGGAACCAGGGGGCCAGTCACTGAAGGACAGATCAGTACGTGAGATACAGGTTGGGGCGGGTCCACAAAGTGTTCTTCTCTCCTGGGGTGGGTGCCTTTCATTCACGCTATTAATTCGACCAATGGTCGCAGTGTGTCCTTGTGTCCAGAGCGGAACCAGGGAGCTAATCACTGAAGGGCAGAATCCATCATGCACGTGATCACACAACATGACATAGCTGCATCATTTTGCCGGTGGATAGAGGGAGCATAATCATTTCAGAGGGCCCACAGTCCTCTTGAGCCAGCCCTGATGTAACGCCGAGAACATGGTGCTTGCAGCGCCGTGCGAAGGTCAGTGGAAAACGTTCGGCGGACACTGCTACTCGCTCAACGTGGACGCAGCGAACTGGACGGACGCGATCGCGCGCTGCCAGCTGCAGAGACGCGACGCGAGCCTCGTCGTCATAGAAACCGAGGCCGAGCAGAACTTCATCAACGGTGCGCTCACCGGCACTCGCTGTCTGTTACTGTCCCTCTGCCTCGGTTGCTCTGCCCATATCTGTCTCTTTGTTTCTGTCTGTCTGTCTGTCTGTCTGTCTGTCTGTCTGTCTGTCTGTCTATCTGTCTGTCTGTCTGTCTCTCTCTTCCTCACCTCTCACTCCTCTGCACCTGTCTCTCTCTCCTCTGTCTGCCCACCTGGCTGCCTGCCTCTCTCTCTCTCTCTCCTCTGGCTGCCCACCTGGCTGCCTCTCTCTCTCTCTCTCTCTCTCTCTCTCTCTCTCTCTCTCTCTCTCTCTCTCTCTCTCTCTCTCTCTCTCACACACACACACACACACACTTCTCACTGTCTCTTTTTCTCTTCCTCTCTTCACCTCTCTCTCCGTCCCTGTTTCTCTCTCGTGGCTCTCTCTGTCTTTTGCATGTCTCTCAGCTGGACCGGTGCTGAAGTGCACCTGGAGTCACATGGGCAGCTGATGGAATGCAACAGGCTCCTTGTTTGTTCTGAGAAAATGATGCGCAAAATTTTCGAAGATGAACCGAAAGGCCTGAAAGGTTTTTGCTTGGTACGTGACTGCTGACCGCTGTTTCAACGAGAGGCAGTGCTCAAGGCAACTGCAGTGCGAAGTCCCTTGCAGCGTCAGTAATGTCATCAATTCTTCCTTGTTCATCAATTCTTCCTTGTCCTCCTTATCCTCCACCAGTCATGCTGTCCTGGAGGGGGGTCCATGGGGGGTCCACAGGGGGGTCTGGCTGGGAGGGTCTGGTCAGGGGGGTTCCACCGGGGGGGGGGGGGTAGGGGGCATTTCAGTCCAGCTGCCATATACTGCACTACCACATGTTGCTTCGCCCTCAAGGGACTTCGCACAATGACGCCTCGCTCTCGACTCTGTTGCAGGCTTCCTGAAGGGCGTGTCCACGCTGGTCGGCTACTGGATCGGACTCAACTCCGTCTCCCAGCGAGACACGTACAAGTGGCTCGAAACCACCATCCCGGTACGTACTCCGTGGTGCAAACAATTCTGACTGCGATTTCAACAGTTTGGACAAGCAGGAAGCAGCTGTTAGTCTTGGCGGAGTAGAATGTGGAGGAGGGAGCAAATCAAGTTTTGGATACTCGTGAGTCTGAACTTGTGGCTTTGCACAGTTCACCCCGTTGTCTCCACGGGTGTACTGTGCCCCCCTCCCCGTCTTGACAGGGTCCAACCCTGGGAGGAATTCTCTACTTCAAAAGCGTTTTGATAAAAACAATTACGTTGTGGCACAGGCGAAAAGTCTGGATCTTTTTTCAGAGGGTATGGAGCTCGGACCCCGAGATTCTCAAGATTCAGCCTGACTTGTCATGTGTCTTCCACTCGCTGCAGGTTTCGTACACGAACTGGGCGCCGCACTCCCCGAGCGAGTTCACTCAGGAGGCGTGCGTCTCCATGGGCGGGGGCTACAGCCGGCGCGGCCGCTGGAAGGACAGGGACTGCCTCACCAAGCAAGGCCTCATCTGCCAGCAGGACGCAGGTGAGTGGTGTGCGTGTGAGCGAGGTGTGCGTGTGAGCGAGGTGTGCGTGCAGGTGCTTGCAATGTGTTGTGCAAGAGCAAGGCGTCTGTACAGTTCTGAGCTTGTGAGCGAGGTATGCGTGCGTGTCGCCGATGTTTGGGTGCAGGTGTGCGTGCTGGTGCGTGCTGGTGTCACCCAAAACGGGGAACAAGATGCGGGAGCAGCGTGAGTGTCGTGACATTGAGGTACTCGCAGGGAACTGTGCCAGTGATTGTGTGTGTGTGTGTGTGTGTGTGTGTGTGTGTGTGCGTGTGCGCGTGTGTGCGTGTGCGTGTGAATGAGGTGTGCTTGCAGGCGCTTGATGTTCAATTCGCACTTGAATTGACACCAGGTGAATATTCATGAGCGTGAACACAATGCACTATTTTGTTGGCTTCCCGTGCCTGCGCCTTCATGGAGTCGAGACCAACCAAACACCACGTGCGAACCAGGGTCAAAATTTCCATCACAATTGCACGTTTCCGCGCGTGTTGCAGCGGGCGACAGTTCCTACTTCGACTTCAGCCTCAACTCGAGCGTCTACAAGATCGTGACGCAGCGTTTCAGCCAGGACGACGGCGTCGCTTTCTGCCAACGTCTCCTCGGCGCCAACTCGTCGCTGCTGCGCATCGAGGACGCTGCCGAGTACGACGCCGTCAACGCCGAGCTGCTGCTCCGGTTCACGTCGCGCTCCAGCGAGTTCTGGATCGACGGCGACGCGATGGACAACGACACGTTCGTCGTCCTGGCAACGACGCCGCCGCCGCGCCACTGGCGTCCGTCGTATCGGACCACGACGCCGTTGCCCAGTCCAGGTGAGGGACGCCGCATCCCACTCCAGGTCGGTAAGTGGGACCAGCATTGCTTTAGACATCGCCATGGCTTGAGGAGACGCCACTGCCTTGGTTCCTGGTTTATCCAGGGGTCAGAGATTCTCTGTGCGGTGACGAACGGTAATGCATGGTGCGACGAAGTCGCGAATCGCTGACCTCGATTCTTTGGGCGCCGAGTTTTTGTCATTATTTCACAGAATCCTAGTCCTACTCGTACTCCTGGGTGTGTTTGCTTGGGGTCGGAGAAGCTGCCCCCCCCCAAGCCCTTGCTTCCTCTCCCCCACCCGAAGCAGTCACTCCCCCTCCTCCTGCAGCAGTTCTTGTGTGCGCAAACGGTGGTGGAGGTGTGCGTGCGGCGTGGCCTGCGCGTTGCGAAGCGAGTATCACCCCCACCCCCTGACCTTGGAATCGTCTGCCCCGTGCAGTAGTTGTTGTTGTTGCCGCAGGGAGGCGCTGCCTGATGATGTCGCCGCGCTCGACGCGGCGTCCTTACTCGTATCCCAGGACGACGCCGAGGCCGGGGACGCCCGCCTACAAGTACGAGATGTTCGCGCGCACGTGCTGCGAGGAGAGGATGCTCGTCTGTGAGAAGGCGCTGGGTGAGTCAGAGCGTGTGTGTTCAGGTGTGCGTGTGTGTGTGTGTGCGTGCGACAGCGACAGCGAGAGCGTGAGCGAGAGAGAGAGAGAGAGAGAGAGAGAGAGAGAGAGAGAATAATGTGCATGTGCGTGTGGTGTGTGTGCGTGTACGCGTGCACGTCCATACCCACACTTTCCACGCTAAGGCGCTGGATCAGCCAGAGCGTGTGTGCGAGTACTGTGTGTGTGTGTAAGGTGTGCAGGCGTATGTGTGTGTGAGAGAGAGAGAGAGAGAGAGAGAGAGATTGAGAGAAAGAGATATGGAGAGATCTGGTGTGTGTGATCTGGACCACAGTCTAGTTGCCTGCAATTCACCGAAATTTTCCCTTTGTTGTGTGTGACAGTAAGTGTTCAGTGCGTGCTCGTACATGGGCGTGTGTGCACACCTATGTGTGCATGTGTAAGTGTTGGTTTCGTTCGTGTGCGTGTTGGCGTGTTGTATAGTACATGTACTGGCTACTGGCTGCAAAAAGATTTTGAGTCACGACGGATGGGTGTGCGTGTAGCGATGTGCGTGTGTGTGCGTGTGCGTGTGCGTGTGTGCGTGTGTGTGTGTGTGTGTGCTCATGAGGGTGGAACCCCGAGCAGATGTGCGCTGGATTGGGGGAACAAATCAAGACAATGCTCGCTGTGCCTGCCTCAAGGTGTGCGTGCGTGTATGCGTGCACCTCCACACACACCCACACTTCCCACGCCTTCCATCCACTCCAGACAAAAACTCGCCTGCGCGCTACTCGTTCGAGTTCAACGACTCCCTGTACAAGATCGTGGCGGCGCGGAAGGCGTCGTCGGCGCAGCGAGCGGAGGCGGTGTGCCGCGCCGTCGGCGTCTTCTTCGGCTCGGGGCACCTCGTGCGCGTCGAATCGGAGGACGAGTTGATCGCGCTGAGCACCGAGCTCAAGGTGCGCCACCTGGGGGACCAGTTCGAGTACTGGGTCAGCGGGGACCCGACCGGGAACCTGACCTACGGGAACCTGCTGCGGGAACCAGAGGACGGTGAGTGAGACGGGGTCACCAGGGGGCGGGACTGGGGTGGGGTTGAAGGAGATTTAGTCCCAAGGAAGACAGAACGTCAAGTTTTTCATGGTGTTGCCAACACAGGGGAAAATCGCGATTTCTCACCTTCGGATTTCCGATTTCAACGTCAAAGGCATAGGTCGCGAAATACCTCGGCGGGAAACAGATGAACATAGTTCAGTGGTCCAAGGGACTGGGGCCCTGTGTGCTTGACCCGAAAGACCTGTTTTCATGGGCCCTCATTTCTGGGAATCTTTATTGCCGAAACCTATTTCAGACGGAAAATTCCTCAGCAAAAACACCCTGAAATTTTGCATTCTTGACTGGATCCAGGCCTATTGGATCTCTTCCTGGATCTGTCCCTGTCAACTCTCGCAACTCTCGTTTCCTCACGTGCGTGTCTCAGGTGAAAACTGCCTGATGCTGACGCACGAGGGTTTCCCGGACGTCCCCTGGACGAAGAAAACCCTGGACCTGGTGCCGTCCAAGTGCGACGCTTCGAAAAGCTACATCTGTGAACTCAACATGTACATCGGGGGTGAGTGAGCTTGATAATTCTGAATCTATGTGAGCACGATAGAGAGTAGTAAGCTGTCTCAGGGGCAGCTTCAGGAGCTTGAGCACAACTCTGGCTTGTGTTAGTTTGGGCTGTGAGTCCAGGGGAGAACCTGTTCCTTTTCTGAGAGGTTCCAATTCTACCTTGTCGTGAATTTGCAGCATCGTTGAACATTTTCATGCGTAACCCCTCGGCCACACCTCGTGTGCCAGTGCATCACGCACCTTGCGCCAGTGCACGTTTGGGGTTGGAACCCGTCCGCGATCATGGTGGTGCACATACACTTCAGTGTGAACACAACCATAGACATACGTGAGACCCATTTTGGTGCGCTGTGACCTTGCCGTGCGTGTGCGCTGGCGCACGCGGTGTGACCCAGGGGTCAGCCCTCAATAACCCCTGGATCCGTACAGGCATGAATCGCTCGACCCGATGCGTGACACCGTGGCGCCCTCTCTCCTTGCAGCGCCCAACTTCTCGCCGTCCCGGCAGGAGGAGCCTCCGTCGGACGGAGGGGACGTGCCCCGGGAGCTGGTGGCGGGGCCCGGCTGCGTCGGACCCTGCGTCGGTGAGACCTGCGTCAGACCCGTGTCACACTGGATGCGTCACGCGTTGCGTGCCTGGACATGTCAAGCGATGACGCAGCGACTGTTAAATCACACAAACGCAACGCATTCAGTGTGACACCAGCTTGATCGTCTCGAGAAATTCCACGACTGACACGTACAAGTTGCATTCTGTCACGAGTAACCCTCGACAGCAGTGGAGACGCGTTACCAAAAACGAAATCAACTGCAGTGTCAAAATGCACCGAGTGTATTGACGCATGGACACGTTGGATCGGTGTCGCCCACCACAACCCACAACAGACTGGCAAAGCATTGTTGCTCCAGAGTTTCACGTTGTTCTTCTTCCCCAGGTCTGGCAGTCGCGTTCCCCTTCGCAATCATCGTCGCCGTCGCGGTGACCGCAGTCGTCATCATCTACTGGCGGAAGTGAGTCACGATTCTCACTCCGCTGCGGTTCCAGGGGCTTCAAGGAGGGTCTGCAAATACCAGCTGATCCAGGGACTCAGGGGGTCCACAGTTTTCCCGGTCGTCAGTGGTTCCAGTGAGGTCCAGTCTCCATCAGAGGGGGGGGGTGTCCACAGTCTCCCAGTCTCCAACAGACCCAGGGGCTTCGGGGTCCACAGTCTCCAGTGGGTCCAGGGACTCAGTCTACGTCAGATTCGGGGGTCTCAGTTTTGGACCAGTCTCCAGTAGGTCCAGCGAGTCTGGTCTGCAGTGGTTCCAGTGAGGTCCAGTCTCCAGCAGATCCAGGGGCCTGAGTGAGGGTCTGTAGTATCAAGCCGAACCAAGGAATCCTGTCCTTCGGTGGATCTATAAGGTCCAGTCTCTCCAGCAGACGAATTCAGTGGTGGCCTGCAGCAGATTCTGTGGCCGGCCTGCCCCCCTCCCTGGATCAGACTGTGGTCGGTGGTGTCAACTGCGACCCGGATTCCTCTTGAGAATTGAACCCCGCTGTGAACAAGACAGGAACGAAAGCACGGATTTCAATTTGGAAGAATTGAACTTCCATGACACTCTGGCGTGATTCACTGCATTCCCGTGGTTTCTTGCAGGAGAGACAGCTTCGGATTCTCCTTTCACAAGGCGTCGGACGAGGTCTACCTGACGTCATGAGAATCCGACCGACAGTGCGCATGCGCGGAGCTACGAGTGCGCCACCGACTGCGCCTGCGCAACCCTGAAACGACTCAAACTGTCTTCTGATTGGCTCAGAAGCTTCCTTTGTGGAGAAGCGAAAAAAACACTTGAACAAAGGAAAGAATTGAAGATCTTGAAAGGGCAGCAGTATTGAAACTTTTTTCTTGGCTGCTCAGCACAGGAATGTGATCCGAAGTGATTGTGTTGTTTCAACACCCCAGAGGATGCTCCAAGGGAGTTTGTTTCCTCAACCTCTCCCCCTCCTCCCCCAACAGAGCTTCTTGTCCCTCTATAGTGTTGAGTCTGGTGCCAATGTGCTTGTTTCTAAGTTCAGGAGATGTCTGCCTGACCTGAGTGTCACGTCCACCTTGACCGAATGCTTGACCCATCCGCGACGTGCACGTGTCGCCAGCTCCTGGCAGAGCAGCTTTTTCTTCCAAAAAATTACCATATTGTGCCTGCATTTGTGACTTGCCAGTGGTCAAACGTATGTTCAGTTCCAGACACTCGCAAATTGCGAGCATTTACACCTGGACTGCAAATTCCTGTTGCAAATTTTTGTACATATGAGGATGGTAGAGTCCACGAAACGTTCAATGTGATAAGAGAAGGAGATATCAGTGCGGCTTGCTGCTGCATGTGCGATGCCATTGTTGTTCAAATTGTACAAATGTGCCAAAAGTGTAAATTTCTGAACTTGACTCCTCGAAATATGTGACTGTGGCTTCTGTTAGTGTAAGATTTCAATTGGGTGGGTCTGATCCCAGAAGGTCATATTCTGGCCCAATCAAGAAACATTGTAAATTCCAACTAAATCTGACAATGTCAAATGTGAAGGGTTGACGAAATTCTTCTGGCATCTGGGCGTGCCAAGAACGAAAGGGGCCCAGAGAATTTGACCGTTCCTGGCAGAGTTTGAATGATCCAGGGTATTCAAACTTGTGGCTTTGATTTTGATGCGGAAAACCCAGAAACCAAAACTTTCAAAACTTTCCGTGCTTCTTCAGTTGCTGAACGCCATATGAATGAATTTGATGTGCCAAACATGGTCTACGTGGATAAACAGACACCATAAAGAGTACGAGAGAGCGCCGCGTTGTATCGACCCCTGGACGTGCGCAGCGGCAGCGGCGGCGGCGGCGGTTGTTTTGGTCCGAGCGTAGAGAGAACGGGGATTTCTGGAGTCACGTTGGAATGCGTCCGGGATCGGTGTGCTCAGGGGCGGGTTCACACCGGGTGCGTCATGCGCTGCGGTGGTGGCCTGCGTGAGGGGACGGGGTCTGTGTGGTTTGCGTTGGTCATTGAGCTAGATGCACGCTGGATGCGTCAGGCTATGTTCTGGCAGCTCTGGACCCTTGAGTATGAGTCAAAGACCGCTGCGTCCATTCGGTCCTATTCCAGAGACGCATCGAGGATGAATTTTGGTTGCGCAAAAGTTGTTTTTCCACTGATCAGCTACTTGGCGTAGTGCCAAAACTTTATAGACGATGCAGAGCCTGACGCATATTCTGCCAACGCAACGCCCGTAGATTTTGACAAGGGGAGGGGTTTGTCCATGAGGTATCGAGTCCAGTGTGAATGGAACCGCTTCTTGTGACAGAAATGGCTCTGAAACTTTGTTCACACTGCGTGTCTTTTTGCGTCTTGCTTACGTTTGTGATCCAGTCCAAAGAACTGCGCCACAAGCGAAAACAAAACACAAATCACTTGTGCAAGGACCCGATGGATATAGCATTCAGCGTGAGGCCAATCTTGATCACACTGGATACGTCTTGCGTTCCGCCTGAACCAACCCCAGGGTCTTGTCATGGGTCCCTGTGGCACAAGCGGCAACACAGCTTCAGCCTGCGCAGGGATCCAACGCTTGACGCATCCCGCGTCAGGCGCAACACACGCACAGCCTTGAGTGGTGACGCAACGCTCGACGCGCCCAACGCATGTGCGGCGCAAGACGCGCCCGTTAGCTGCACAGGTCCCTGACACCTGAAGGGGTTTCCACGTTGATGATGACGTCAGCTTCACGTTGATGATGACGTCAGCTTTTTCTGACGTTGATGGCAACTTTTCTTGATGGCAACTTTTGATGACATCAAAGAATGGTCTGGACCGTTTTTTAACATGTTTAAAATTTTGACGTCAACATCAAAATTCTGCTGTCGACGTCAAAGTTTTGACGTCTCGACGTCACCAATATGAAAACGGCTTGACGCGTCTCGTGTGCACGCACCCGCGGCCTGGTCCTCTCCCCTACAGAACCGGGTCAAAGCGCCATGTCCGCCCGGGGATCACACGAAGCGCCCGTCGGCCCGGCCTCTTGATACAATTTCCGCGCGCAGATACTTTTCTGTTTGAGCAGTGCCGACTCCACGGCCGCAGACTTTGTTTTCGTCTTGAGTCGCTCACATTCCGAGGTGACTAAACAGGGTCTCGAGGCGGCTCCGGGACCTGGTCAAGCGGGCAAGTCCGAGCCCCCCCCCCCCGAGGGGAAATCCCAACTCACAGAACTTGCCTGACAAATGTTAGAAACTCGTGACTTGAGGATATGTTTCAAGGATGTGCCTTTTTGGGAAGGGATTGGATCATTTCAGAACACCGCCCCCTGGATCCCACCCACCCACCGACGTCGCCCCTGGATCCCCCGACGTCGCCCCTGGATCCCCCGACGTCGCCCCTGGATCCCCCGACGTCGCCTCTGGATCCCCCCACCCACCGACGTTGCCCCTGGATCCACCCCCGACTCACCCAGACACCCCGAGGTTCAACACCGCCACGACAAAGTCATGTTTCCTTTGAAGTTTCTCCTTTATACATAAATATATAAACACAAACAGGACAAAGAAACACTTAATATCTTTACACACATGGGGCTCAAGTCAAATAACACTGTACATACATTAGCGACACAGGTATCGCTGCGGCCCTGCCCGTATTCATGTACAGATGGAATGCATGCAGTGAGCACCGAGGCACAACACGCCTCTTTCTGCCTCTGTTTTGCTACGGTAACTCGCAATGTTAATGAAAGGACAATGTGTGTAAGGGAAGAGCGGGGAGGGACACTGGGCCCATTGTCGTCTTGTGTAACGACGTGGTCCTGAGGTGCAGGCCCTTTTCACCTCTCGTGTAACAGGCGTGTCCCCGCAGAATGCGCCATGAATTTGCGATGAGTGTTTGATGTGCGTGCGGCAACATACACACGCGATGAGCCTGGGTCACGCTGGAGGCGTCATGCATACGTTGCGTGCACGTACAAGTCAATGGGCATTGCGTCCAATGGATCGGCCACTGAATTGGTATGGAACGCATTGCGTGACGCAACCACTGTGAACCCAGCCAAGCAAAATTTGCGCTTCTGAAAAAGAGTCCTTTTGCAACCTTTTAGGGCCCCTAATCTTACAAAATCAACTTTAAAAACTCATTTGAAATGCAAAGAACTGTTACAACAATACAAGGCTCAGTGTTTTGGCTTCTGCCACACCTTATGATCGCAAAACATCGTCGGATTACCTTGTTATCCACACATGTGTAACACATTGTGTTTTTGAAACGCAGAATTGTTGCCACAAGGCGAAGTTTGTGTGCGCAGACTCCGAGTCATGCGCACCGCGCCCCTGGATCACGCGATCACGTGACAACGTCGCGTCGAGGCGCGACGCGAGATGCGTCTGTTATTTCTCTGGGTGGCGAGAGTTTGATTTCGTGATCTTGGACAAAAAGCACAAAAGGAAACTGTATATAGTTGTAGCAAAGTTGTGTCGGGTGTGTAGCAATTCTGTTACAATGGGTCGCTTTGAGTTTTTGAAAGGCTTGTGGACAGAAATGAGCCACGATCGTGCCTGTGCTTTTGTCATTCAGATATCGTGCAGCAAAAATTTTTCCAAAATAGATACACGGAAGAATTTGTCCCAATTTTTGCGAAGAAAGTGTGCATTACAGTACAAAACAACCTGCGTTCACAACACATGTAGTGACGGCAGAAAATCAAGCCAAATTGTAATCTGCGAGAAGAAAGTTTCCAAAAGAAATTGCGCACGTACACGAACTCAATTTGTGTCCATCTTTGCCTGTTTTGGTTTTGACGCAAACAATACACTGACACAAAATTCACTTTCTGAACAGGACACAAGCTTGAACTTTGACAAACTAAAATTTTCGGTGGCCCACTTTGCAGTTGCAACCATAAATTACAAAACAAATTTTCTGTACAGCACACAAAGAAACTTTTGATTTTCGAAAAATATAATAAATATGGCGGACAAGAATATTTACAGTCGTTTGCACAAAAATTTCTTCAAGCATTTTGAATAAAATTCAGCAGCGGTTGTCTCGGGCGAGAGTCACATGATACACCACGCGTTGTATGATAACGCTGCCTTCTTCAGAAACGCCACGCGTGGTGCAACCAGCTTCGTTTCCCAGGGAGACAAGCCACGTGGTCTGTTTGGTATCCAGGCACCGTCCTTTTGATTCAGTAGAAATGAGTCGAGACTCGGGAGGATCCGCGACGGCAGGCGCTGGTTGCAGAGGCGTCCATAACACTGACCATGATTGTCATTCGCGTGTCATTTGCCATGGCAGGTTCACCCGTTGGTGTTTGATCAGTCCAAGCACTTTCATTGGGGGATTCCAGCCACAGCCTTTGCAGAAAGCGCACTGCACATGGGCTCGTTGCTTTTGATTGTCTCAACGCAAAGTCTAGTTCCCAACAGGTGTGTCGGGTAAATTAAAGGCCCTTCCCCTTTGGTGACTCTTGTCCAGATCATGTGTGCAGCCACAGTTTTGGTGTCTGCCATGGACGCAGGGGCTCAGGTTGTCTCGTTCATCTGGACTTCATGAGGTGACCCAGCGCACATCACACGGGGTTCACAGGTCCGCAAAAGGCGCGGGTGCAGGTTCACAAGTACGTGAGAGGAACGGGTGCCCGGCTGCGGCGTTTCCTGTGCCGTCGTCGTCATGGCCCGCGGTGCGACGTCGCGTCTATCTGCGCGTCACGGGTCGCGACGCGTCTTATCTGCGCAGACGGCTGCCCCGAGGGCGTCCCTCTCTCCACACAAGCGCGCGCTTTCTCCTCACAACAACAACAACGATTCACCGCCATTCTTTATCTCTGACACGGGCACCTCCATGCACCCCGGGGTGTTTCTGTGGTTTCCTCCTTTTTTGGTGTCTTCCTGCGTTTTTTTCACTGTTTCCCATAAGAAATTCACGCTCCCGACTAAATTGTGTCACGAACTCTGTGGGAAAGTGAAGTTCCTGCGGTTTTGACACCTTGGTCCCGTCCTGCGTCCGTCCTGACGTTGAAGTCACCTGGCAACACGAGTCCGTTCCTTAGCAACCACGCAGCGTTGCATCGCGAATCCTCGTCCAGCGTCTTTTGTCGCGTTTGGTATCACAGATAAGGTCAACAATGTTCCAAATATAGCAGTGAATGCAACGTTGTGAGCATCTGGTCACAACTGTAAAGCATCCGCATGCAAAGCACATGAGATTCTTACAAAAACGTTTCTTCATTGTACGCGCAATAAAATTTTCACCTTTGTACAGGCGGGACATGTCTTCCAGATTGTGTGTACAAAACATTCATTTTTAAAGCTCCACTTCTTATGTACAAGAATAAACACGCGTGTACGTGTGTACACTGAGGATGGAAGGCTGCTGCACTGGATATAACAATTGCATCATCAAAAAACACCAACCCAAAACTACCTCGCAAAATTACCCAAACCAAACTTGAACATGTTAAGTACACTTTTTGGCAGTGAGTTTATCAAGAAAAATTTTTTAAATGACGCTGGCGTCGACATTGGAACAGCGCCCAGTGTCCTCCCTCCGAACACTTTTTCCCCAGCAACTCGGGCCAGGCTGTTCACACGCGAACAGACGCCCTCCGAAGAGAACCTGGAGGTGCGCATGCGCGTGTGGTCGACGCCAGGGGGCCTGGACGCCCATGAGGGACACACCCAGTTTTGTGCACGTGGACAATGTTCAACTCAAGTCAACAAGAGATACAACGGACAGTACATCTGACTCCCAGGGGTGACTGACCCACCTGTGACACTGCGTGCGCATGCGTGCCTGTGTCCGAAGCTGCCTCGCATTAAAATCAATTGGGTTCCTCCAGTTTCACACTTGATGCATTGCGTCCCATTCAAGTCAACAGATGACGTAGCACCCATTGACTCACACACAACGCATCCAATGTGACCCCAACATAACTCACTAATCACCACAAGCAGCTGCGGAACACGAACACGCATGCGCACGCAACGTCCACCAGAGGGCCCCACCAGTCTCTATCACCGCCGCGTCAGCAGGCGTCCGTGCAGCGACTTCCGGTTCACGTGACTGGGCAGCACGAAATGGCAGCACACGAATCGAACGGCCTTCTTCTTCTCGCGCTCGCCCCACGTCATGCGCCATTGCCGCAGGAACTCGCCGTGACGACAGTGGATGTCGAAGTTGTCGAGATACTCGAGGGTCCGCCCCACCGTCTCGTGCCACCACGTGAACTCGGTGCGACACCGCGTCTGTGCGATAATAGGGAAACTTAGCGGGTGGAAAGAGATTCAGTACGTCACGTGTGTAAAGTACGTGTGCACGCAACAATAGGGAAAACCAACACGTCGTACGGGTGAAAACTTGGAGATTTAGCATGTGACGTGTACGTGAGGGTCCCCGCATCTGAGCGATAAAAGGGAGATTCTTCACGTCGTTCACGTCTATGGGCGTGACCAGAACACTGAACGTGACGTCAAGATCAACGTGAACTGAGTGTGACACAGCGATCTTGATCCATTACGCATGGCCCAACCATATCCACCGCACCATGGGACGAGGGAACATTGTCTGCGATCTAGCTTCTTTCATCCTTGACTGTTGTCATCACTACACAAGTCAGAAATTACCCATCAAATGAAAAAGTAAACCGAAGACAATGCGTTCATTGTGGACGAACCACGCATGAATTGTTCAGATCACACAGAAGAGAAATTGAGACAAGACAATAACTGCTTTCTTCCTTGTTTGTACATTGTTGATGCCAACTGTCATTTTTCCAAAACCATTTTTGCTAGCAGGGATTTGAACCAGGAACCAAAGACGGAACATCAAGCAGCAAAACCAAACCACACACGGACCACATGCAGAGTCTGTCAAGTCAGACTTTCAGCGCGGCCAGGCAACTCTGTTCTCTCTTTTTTTCGCTGCCACCTGTCTGCACATGTGTCTATCTGTCTCAAACGTTTTTGCCTTGCACAAAACTCCAGGAACCCAAGCGACAGGAAAAAACAACAGGTTCTCCTCACCGCGAGGGACGTTCTGCCCACAGAGTCAACCCAAACTTTCCTTATCTCTGTGAAAACAGTGCACTTCGCTCCGTCAAACGCTCTTATCATCGGTCGCGCTCTGTGAGTGGGGAAACATGTCCGCGGGGCCTCACAATTACCTTCCGTCGGAAATACTTGAAAGTCAACGACATGGGGAGATCCTTTTTTCCACCGCATTTGTAAATTTGTTTGAAATGTGTTCGGGACCACAGACCTATCATGGAAGATAATAGGGGACTGGGTTTGTTTTACGCCAATGCGTTTCCTCGGTGATCTGATGACTTCGGTTGTGATTCTGCAGGAAGTTGCGAATGACCACAGTGATCATCAAGGTGAACTGAATGACTGGAAACAACTGTTGTCAAAACTCTGGAAAAAAAACTCGGCCTTGCCTGACTCAAACAAATCTGTCCAAATAAAGCCAGAACTTTTGAACACCTAAATTCGGATCAGAATTGACATTTTGGGGTCAACTGCAGGATCCATTGGTGAGATTCTGTAGTTTCTGAAGTGTTCTGCATTCTGCACGCAGAGCTACGCACGCGGTGGGTTTAACCCTCTGGTGCCTGCACGGTGTGAGCGTGGTGGCGCAGTTCTGCACCCGATTCCACCGAGCTCAAGACCTGCCCAACTGTCAACCAATTTGATCACCAAAACTTCCATAACAACTGACACGTCGAGTTCTTGTCCTGCTTGTTCTACAGTTTGACTCACACTGGTGTATTGAGTTACAAAATTGTAAAGATGACCAAACACAATGTATGACGTGCGTGCCCAATGTGACCACAGTGTTCGTGTACACCTCCCACCTGTAACACCCCGACCTGTAACCCCCCTTGTAACACCCGGCTGTACACACCTCGAAGCGGTCCGGGTTGACGGCGTTGGTGGCGGCGGCGGCGGCGCCCACGTCCTGTTTGAGGCGCTCGAGCTGCTCCCTGGTGTCGAGCAGCTCCTGCGCCATGCTGCGCAGCTCGCGCCGCAGCTGCGCCACTTCCAGTGACGACGGCGTCACTTCCGGCGCCGACGCGGCGGCGCTGTCCCGACTTCCGGTTTCATCCAAACCGTCTTTCTTCTGAAAAAGCAAGGAATCACGTGTTGAAAGATGTGTGTGTGTGTGTGTGTGTGTGTGTCTATGTGTGTGTGTGACTCTGTGTGTGTGTGTGTGTGTCTATGTGTGTGTGTGCGTGTGTGTGTGGGCGTGTGGTCGCCACTCCGCAGGTAAATTGAACTTGGTTGCTTCTATTCCAAACACTTCCATTGCAGCTTGCAGACTGACTCCTCGCACCCTCACAAGCACGACTATACCACTCAAAGCTGTCTGCAACCTCTCAAATAGTGCGCAGAGTGTTGGTTTGTTCCCCCAGCCTGCCAAAACAATTTGGTGAACTGTTGGCAGTCATTCTCGTGTGCCCTTGTTCATTTCCCTACGTCATGGTGCACGCAATGAAGCATCAGATCCTGGTCAGGGGTGACTCCCTTTGAGGTACAGTACGTCAATTTCAACTTTGAAAAACATACAAACGTGAGAGACGAACAAAGAACGTGCAGTGTACGTTTTGGGGGAGTTTGGGGAGTTCCATGAGCCACCACACCCCTGAATCTCCAAAGTAGAACGGAAATGAGGATCTGGTCAGGAGTACCCCCCCCCTGTGGTGGTTCGCTTTGGTGAAAAATATCACACAAAAAGGGAATGACGGGGCAACACTACCGGGTGAATTTATTTTTCAGTGACATATCAGGGAGAGCACACGTGTACAGCAGGATAGGGTTGGTCCCCGTATGCTGGAGCCTTGGGGAGGCAGTGCCGAACGAGACCCCTGGTGGGTGTAATGACAACAGAGCCCAGAACCCGCTCCTTGACTGTGAAGCAAGTGAGTACTCACCATCATGTACATCCCTGGCAAGTGAGTACTCACCATCATGTACATCCCTGGCAAGTGAGTACTCACCATCATGTACATCCCTGGCAAGTGAGTAC
>JAAUXT010058706.1_pt1 | contig 17783 bp, 22 predicted proteins | sample 7278171 | NCBI WGS metagenome assembly JAAUXT01 (sample SAMN14350112, study PRJNA611818) | marine sediment metagenome | isolation source: surface marine sediment (1.8m) | place: French Polynesia: Moorea | collected 2018-08
CTTGTGATTTGCACCCAATGTATTATCACCCATCACAAACCAACATTCCAAAGTTGTGGACTTTGAACAGAATCTTTCCTGCCACACAATGCTACACCAAGCCAAAATCTTTTGACCAAATATGAACAAAATTGAGCCCCATTTTCATTGAAAAAGTGCTGTCCACAGAATCTTGTCCACGATGCCTTATGTGCTGTGTGCTACCTGGTATCCATTTGGCAAAAAGGCACAAATCACCAAAAAGTGACCCAAATCAGAGTGAGCCAAATCAGAGCAAGCCAAATCAGAGCAAGCCAAATCAGAGCAAGCCAAATCAGAGCAACCAAAATTTCCTCAAATCACCGCGAGCTCCATGGAGCTATTTTTCATCCCAGTGAATAACGGACAAAATCATGATTGGAATTTTCCAAATGAAGACACTTTTTCTGGCAACTCCAGGGCAATCTGCATCTGAACCTTTGGATCCACTCGCTTCAGCCTGCAGCGGCGTGGTTCGTGCCTTCGTCAGTGCATGTGTTTCGCAAGTTTAAACCTCGGGTTTGTGTTCTTCCATTCGGAAGATCTCACCAAACGAGAAACAAGCTTTACCTTCCTGCCATTGTGTCATCTCAACCGAAATGCACGTGCATGTACATGTATTGTCTTTCTTTCAAATCTGGAACTGCAAAGTACCCAAAATATGTCAAAGTTCTCAACATAGCTCATTCATGTACGAGTGTATGCTTTGTTGTATACCTTTGTTGTATTTTGCAACATGTTTCTGTGGAAAGCCTGAGGAACAACAAAGTTGGCACCATGCTGAAACAGCTGGAGCTGAAATCAATGTGCACAAAATGAAAACAAAACTCAGTACATTGGGTCTTTTGTTGTGTACTACCTTTGTCCACCTTTTTGTAAACATATATATCCAACAACAATCAAACACAGAGGTTTGCGGAAGGCCATTTGTGACATATCTGGTGTTTGAGCAACTTTTCGTGGGATTTTTTACACAAACCAACCTAGTCGAAGTGTCTTTGGTATGGGGTTCCCACAATGTTCTGCCATTTTCTCTGTGAGCAGCCTGTGTGTACTCTGGGTTGGCTGGGCAAAATTGTTTCTTTGTCAATTGTTGCCTGGTCTTGAAGGCAGATCAATGTCTTGCAGATTGTTGGTACAATTGCAGCTTACACCACGATCATGATGTACAAAGGAAAAAAGAAAATACACAGCTAATCCAGTGGTTCCACGAACGGAGTTCAGGGTAGATAAGATTTGTTCCCACCGTTGGATTGGCCCACGGAGAGTCTTTTGGACCCGAGCCCGGGGTCCGCCCCCTGACTCGAAATAAGAAATGCACAAAGTACACTACAAGTATTGTTTGGTTGAGTGTATTCCAGGCATTTGTACAAGAACAGGTATTTAGCCACAAACAAAGTCAACACAAACCGGTTTTTTGTGGATGTATTTTTTGTACCAGATCAGATGCTGCTCCCAGCCAAAAAAAAACGCCCAGTTTGTGTCACCACGTTTGCGCCACAAAAAATATTGTACACAATACAAGATCAAAATAGTTTCAAAATTCTCATAAACATTTCGAGCGAACTTCAAGTTATTGCGAGCTGTAGGTTGAGGACCTGGAAGATCAGTGAGAGTGCGGACACACTGAAGAGCGATGCGCTGTTGAATCGTGCTGCCCCGTCGTGCTGTTGTGTTGCCCCATTGGGTTTGTATTGGGCTGCATTTGGATCACCCGAACTACTCTGGCAGCAGTTGAGGCGATAGAACAGTAGCCTCCATACAAACCCAATCAATTGGGCGAGGCCACAGCATGACGGGGCAGCACGACGCTGGTTGCTGCGTTGCTGGAAGTGTGTTGCCAGCCGAAACGTGAGCTGCCGAGCGTGTCCAGAGCAGACGTGTAGGGACACAGCTGAACCTGTCATGTGTACTCTCATGCAGTGTCCACGAAGACCAAGTCCGCGTCAGTCTACCGTGGAATCAGTGGCATTTGGTTCCTCACCATCCCATTGGTTCGCCGCCAACCAAAAGTGGCTTTTAACACAACACAAGTTGGGAACACCAACAGTCAGATTCATCTCGCGACTCCCAGCTTCCTGTTGGAATTAGTTGCCCTTGAATGAGTGTATGGAGTGGAGGGAGGCGAAGTACATGGCGGAGCCTCCAGCTGGCGCCAGGCTCACGACGGAGCGGTGCGGGGGCGCCACCGCCGCGGCGCGCAGCTCCTGCAGCTCGGCGGACGTGAGCGTCAGCGCGCGCTCCTTGTCGTAGCCGTGCTGCTTCATCGCCTCTCGCGCGCCTGAAAATAAAGGGTTGCCCATGGTGGAAGAAGACTGGGAGAAATGAATCTTGCACGTGCTGTTTGGCGAAATGTTGTGAAGAACGGGTCCAAGGATCCCTGCGCCCACACGTCCCGTGTTACGGATACCTTTCCACGTGGTCTTTGTTGAGACCCCCAGTTTTCATGTCGTGACATTTGCATCCCTTTGCACCCAATTCCAGATCAAGCCCTTTGTTCACATGTCCCAATATATAAACCCCGGCCCCTCCCGTCTAATGACCATTCGGCCTGGACTCTGAGGCCGCACGCATCCCTCCCCCACGTCCACGCTCTCCTAGTCTCAACTGCCCTGCCCACGCTCTCCCCGGCCCACCTCCCCCGGCCCGCCTCCCCCGCCCACGCCTCTGCCCCCGCCCATGCTTCCACCCTGCCCTGCCTCCGCCCTGCCCCCAGCCCCAACACCTCCCCCAGCCCGCCTCCCCTGCCCTGCCTCTGCCCACGCCCATGCCTCCGCCCCCACTCAAGCCTCTGCCCCGCCCCGCCCCCGCCCCGCCTCCCCCGCCCACGCCCCGCCCACGCCCACAATTTCCCAGGTCGCCCGACGCACCTGCGCAGCGCCGGAAGCCCCGCAGCGGGAGGCAGATGACGCCCGCCGCGCAGATCGTGGCCCCGGCGACGATGAAGGCGAGCTCGTAGCGACCCGTCACGTCGAACAGCACGCCTGGCGGAGGAGACAGACAAACACGCTCAGGTGGATTCACGAGACCAGGGCCCTCGGTGGCACCAAAGTTCTCTTTTCAATGCTTGGTCATGCTCCGCACATCCATCTCTCTGCAGGAACCACCAAGAGAGCCTCACTCAAAAAGCTCCATGTTTTGTTTCCCCATATCGGTGTTGGTCTCAAACCCTTGAACTGAACACCAACCCTCACGCAGCTCTCACTTTGTGCTTGTTTCAAAAACCATATTCCTTGCTGCCTGTCTGTGTGGCCACCAGTTTCAAAGTAGCGGTTCTTTTCCTCTGCAATCACCTGTCATATGTGTTCCCATCATTGTAGAAATGGGTCCGCACTGTTCAAAACTGATTCCTGTCTCATTGCACAACTTTTCTCGACAAAAGGTCTCGAAAACTCATTGTGCGATTTCGCATGAACCATTTTTGTACTGTGTAAGAACCCAACTACTTCAGAGGTGCATCTTCAAAGGAGTTTCACTTCTACAACTGCGATCGCAAAACCTGTCGTGTGTCCTCCAAAGGTTTTGATAAGTCGTCGTTTGGTGGTGTTGATGTTTTCCTGTGTGCGTGCGTGCGTGCGTGTGTGCGCGTGTGCGTGTGTGCGTGTGTGCGTGTGTGCGTGTGTGCGTGTGTGCGTGTGTGTGCGTGAGTCTGTGTGTGTGCGTGGACTCTGTGTGTGTATGTCAAAGAGCAGTTGTGTGTGTGCGCGTGTGTGTGTGCGTGTGCGTGTGTGCGCGCGCGTGTGTGTCTCTGTGTGTGTGCGTGTGTACCTGCGAGCGGCACCCCGATGAAGGCGGCGATGCCGCGGAACATGTTGAGGAAGCCGAACGAGTTGGAGAGGCGCTCGAGGCCGAGGAACTCCACGAGGATGATGGCGCACAGGGAGACGTACGCCGCTGAAACCGTCCGCGCGACAATGTGACAAAGGATGTGGCACAATTCATGGCTTGTTGACATTTCACTTGCAAAATCTTCTCCATAGCCTGCTAAAAATTGTCTTTTTGGTGAAGTGTTTCAATTTTTCGCACAGAAACTTTTGTGTTTTTCTTTTGAAAAGGGCCATCAAACGTCGGACAAAATTCACCAATCTGGTTTTGGGGCTCTTCCCATGATGGTAAGCTTTCTAGGGTCACCAAGCCGAGAAGTTTGAGAAGGTTAACTTTGTCCCGAAATGGTGAAGATATTCGAAAGAAACACTCGTCGGTTGTTCCGCCGCAGGAAACTACGTACCGACGCAGACGCCGAAGATGGCAGCGTAGACGCAGAGCAGATAGAAGTTGTGGATCCACGTGACGCCCATGGTGAGCGTCCCGCCCACGATCAGCGCGCCGTTGTACAGCTTCAGGGCGTCCGCCCAAGGCTTGTCCGACACCCAACCGCACGCCACTCGCGCGATCGTGTTCGTGATGCCTGCAGGCACGAGAACATGAACAGGTTTCAGGCGCAATGTGGACCCGTGTTACGACAGAAACTTTGAACGAGTGTGAGAGTGTGAGTAGTCCATGGACTGAGACTTCAGGGCGCCACATGGCGGAGTGGAAGTTGGGGGTTTATCACAATATTGTCATTGCCTCTGTGTTCTTCAAGAACCACTGCGGAGAAATGGAAGTGCCTGCATGTGTGAGCGGCGTATCATACGCATGCGCAGTGTGCGTGACTACGAACCTATGATGCAGACGAGCCAGGCGGCCTTCTCCCGGGAGATGTCGATGTTCTTGGCGAAGTCAGGGAGGTAAATGAAGGGTACGAAGAACCCTGCAGAGACAGATGCGAGATGAAGTGCACTGGATGGGAAGGGGACGAGTTTCAGTGCAGCTGAAAACGTATTTGGCTTGTTTCATCGACTGCCACCAGGGACGAAGGAAGTTCTCTGATGAGAGGGACAGACAAACCACACCCCGGTCCCTTTCCACAGATGACCATCTCAGAAGTTTCAGTATCTGTGGCGGATTCAAGGGCCGGTGGCCCGACCCATCTCCAAAACACCACCCTGCTTGTGCTGAATTTAAATTTTTTTTTTTTTTTGCTTTTCGTATCAAATTTTCCAGTTGAATTTGAACCCTCCCCCCATTTGAGTCTCTCAGGGTGGGGTAGCAGCCCAGACCCACAACCCGGTCGTGGATCTGGAGCACCTTAACAGTCCTCAAAATCAGCAACTTTATTGCGTCGTTTTCTGAACCTGAACAGTCACCTGGACTGAGTTCATACAGTTCCCTGGATCTGCAAAATATTTTTCTGCTGTTTTCTGTCTCTGGATCCGTTTTTGTCGCACTATTGTTTCAATTGGGTGGATATCACTGCACACTTAATCCAAGTGTCCCCAACAAAAGACAATTGACACTCATCTCACGCACACATCACGCACGTGTGCGCGTAAAAGCTACGCACAGTATCAGACTATCACCTCAATAGCAAAATACACACGGACGTCATTGAGACTTCCGAAGAGCCTGTTGAGTTGGAGTGTCTTCCAGTAATAATTTTGACCCCACTTAACTTGTGAATTTACTCGAACATGAAATCGGTGAAACAGGTTTCTTGAATCCACCCCAACGTGCAAATCCACTGGTGCCATTTGAACACAAAAATCCAGAACCTTTCGCAAAGAACAGGCGATTGAACTGCCGGAGATGTGTGAACGGACTCTCTCACGAAAAAACTTTTCCAAACATCACAAAAAAAGAGAAAAAAGTTGGTTGTGCAGGTGGTTTTCAACATCCCATTTTGCACAATTGTAGCGACTTGGCGCTCGAGCGGGAGGGACTCGCCCCCGGTTCACGCCGGGTCTGCATTGTGTGGTAACTGTGTGAAGAGCCCTTGAGGGGAGGAACATGGGAACTGCGAGCCTCCTTCATTGGAGTGCGCAGTTAACAACCAACGTGGCAAGATAAACGAAACAAAGTTCAGTTTTGAATGCTTCACACGAAGACGCACTCCTTTTCTCACTCAGCATGTTTCAAACTCTTCCCTCAGCTTTGGCACCCTTTTCTGCTCTTCACTTCCCTGCTGAATCTAAGGCTGCTCTTCAGGTGGAAATGTGGGAAGGTATCATCACCCCCACACTTGCAAACCAACCAACCCCTACGCCCGCCCCCGCCGCAGACGAAAACCAAACACTGGGACTTTCTGCCCACAATCTCCCCGCCCCCGGCGCCCCTTCTCACCGATCATGCAGAGGAAGGAGGAGAGGCAGAAGATCATGAAGGGGGCGTTCCTCAGCAGACTCCAGTCCATCAGCTTCTTCCTCCGGGGCCCAGGGGCCTCGTCTTCTGCGCTGCAACAGCGAACATTGCAGAACCACACTGCGAACCTCACCAGGGACGAGAACGTAGTTTCCGAGGTGCCGGTGTAACGAAATGGCCAGACCCCAGAAACCAGGAGACCCCGGTGTCTGGTCAGTGTTGCTCTGCCTTCTCATTTTACTTCACAGATTGCAATCACAGATTGCAATCTTTCAGCACCTGTCACTCAGAGCCTTGACCCAGGGCCTGGCCATTTCAGCCCACACCCTGAAATGACCAGACCCTGGGTCTTGAAAATGCCAGGTTTCCTCATTTCATTCCACCGGCAATTTTCATGCTTTCTTAGGACTCAGGTAAAGTTTCCTCAAATCCAAACTTTTTGAGAAGGATCGTGTCTCTCTCCCGTTCTCAGAAACATAAATGGGCGAACTGCTGCGTTCCTCACCTGATGCACATGTCGGTATCGGAGGGGATCTCGAGGGGGACGAAGGTCGCTCCGCATACGATGCCGTTCAAAATGATGCCGGCGATGACCCACATAGAGCCTGACAGAGAGAGCGGAGAGAGATGAGCCAGAGAGAGAGAGAGAGAAAGAGAGAGACAGAGAGAGGGGAGACAGGAGAGACAAAGAGAGAGAGAAGAGAGGAGAGACAAAGAGAGAACGAGAGAGAGAGCGGGAGAGATGAGAGAGACAGAGAGAGCAGAGGTCACTAACGTGGTACCTGCAGGGCAGGGAGCAATTGCGTTGTGAACTGTGACCTTTGTGAGTGTGGAGACTGCTTTCATCAATCAAGCACATCATATTTAACCAACGCGAAAACACCCCATTCCCCACACACTGATCCCCGACTTCCCGCCTCTTGTGGAGCACCTCACCTTTCCAGCCGTAGGTCTGGAGGAGCCAGACGGAGAGCGGCGCGAACACGAACGTCCCGACGCCCGAGCCGCACGACGCGATGCCGGTGGCGAGTGCGCGTCGCGCCTCGAAGTAGTGTCCAATCATCACGTACGAGCACAGGTACATCATCCCGAACCCGATACCTGCGGGTGTTGTCATTTGAAGTCAATGCAATGGCGATGCTGATTTTTTGCGTGGCGATACCACTGCATGGCTTCGGTCTCAGGGGCATCAAGGATCTGATCGGGGGCCCCGACCCCACGAGAGTTCATAGAAGCGGCAGAATTTTTAGAGGACACAGTCCCTGCTCTGGACAGCAAAATGCAACTTTCACTGTGCGCATCGCTTGCACAAAACTACGTTTGCATTGCTTCATCTGATGCAACACACACATACACACACTCACTTGCACACACACACTCACTCACACTCACTCACTCACTCACCTCCCATGACGCCGTACGTGAGGATGACCAGCTCGAGGTTGGGCGCGAACGTGCAGAGCACGAATCCGCTGGCGGCGAACAGGGCGCCGCCCATCGTCACGGCACGGCAGCCGTACGCGTTCGCGAGCGCCGACGCCACGGGACCTGCGCAGTGAGGAGTTGTGGCGATTGAGCAAAACTGGGGTTCAATGGACAGCCGAACGAATTGCGTTTCTACAATCCTGTCTTTGATGTTGATAAAATGACTCGTGGTTCACGGCGTTGCTGTAAGAAGAAAGCTCTGAAGGTTCCTCTAGACCAACGCGACTTTGTGTGTGCAGCAAGGAAATCAAAGTTCAACGCGATATCCAGATCCTCACCGACGAGGGCGTAGACGGCGCTGAGGACGGACCCGATCCACGCGGTGGCGCCACGTCCGCGCCGGAAGTGCAGCAGGAAGTCGAGGTAGAAGAAGCCGAAGCTGAAGATGATGCCGTCGAAGGCGACGTTGCAGAAGAAGGCGGCGAGGAGTACGACCCACGCCCAGCCGCGGTCCCGCCGCGCCGCCGCTCCCATCGCCCCCGCCGGCGCAGGCATCGCCCGAAGTGACGGCGTCGCTCTCTCCGGGACAGAGAGGGGAGCGCCCGCGGCACGTCCTGCGCTGCTGTGATGGGGGTCAAGCTCGTTCGTGCAACAGTCCCCGAGCACTGAAGACTTGTCCGCAGCAAATTGTCCAGCTCTCAACTCCCAATTCGAACTTATTTCTCTTCTCTCCAACTCAAGATTTGTTTGCTTGGCACCAGAATGCACTTACTGCCGTCCGAGGCTTTCCCACGACGTGTATTTTCCGTTCATCCACAAGCAGCAGAAACTATTCGGCAAGCAACAAATTTGCCAAACTCTGGATCAGAACTTGTAAGATTCAACTTGTTGTTTATCCCCTCAATCTGAGAACACTCCTTTCTCACTGACACACCGCTGTGGCTTGGTCTGCAAGTTTTTGTGCCTGCTCAGACATGTGAGTGACAAAAGGCTCAACAGGCTCTGCACGAGTGTTCCCCACAGACACAACACTTGCGTGAGTCCAGAACATTGGACGTTGTACGATGCCCACCATAAATTCTTCAAGCCATAAATTTTTCAAACGACCATCACGACAAGACGACCACATCAATCCTCACGCAGAAGAGCATTTCAAATATCAGTGGCAGCGGCGGCACCGTCGTTATCTCGAGATGAGAGGTTCACGTGGGCACCAGCTGATCTGATGCTCGGCCAATCAACGCGTTTCATATCGAACGCACTGACGCAGATAAACATAGAAACGTGTGAATTCTACACGCACCCATCAGTTTTAGTTCAACTGAAGCCGTGTCCAAAACGAGAAGGGCCTCGACCTGTTTCTCATTCTCAGTCTCAGTTCAGTTCTGAGTCCTTGGTTCTTCAGAGCGCAGCCACCCTGGATTGTGGCCCCTGGACCTCAGCCCTGATGAAGAACTGGACAGAACTCAGGACTGAACTGAGACTGAGAATGAGAAACGGATGGAGGTGACACACTCCAAAACAGACAAGAAAAACAAAACAAATCAAATCTGGCTCGCATCTTATTGTTGCAAAAACACCAGACGCCGCGCGGTCGGACATTTGAACTTGGTATAATTGTCCGCCTTCTGGGGGTCATCCGCAGCGCGTAACATCTTGAGCCGAAGTCACTCCCCGTTGAGGTAGGTGTAGCCCTTGTGCGTCTGGTTCCTGCAGACCATGAGGACGGTGGTGCCGAGCAGGAAGGCGCTCAGCGCTCCGAACACCACCGACAGCGCCACGTAGACGCGCAGGCCGTCCGCACAGGTGCCGCCCCCTACCGAGAGCGGTGGCGCCACGTCTGCGAACACGGAACGAACGAAAAGTGCTGGCGGTTTTGTGGTTGAATAGGTATGTGTCATGATGACAGGGGGAAACTGCACAAGGACTTGTGTGGATCAAGGAAGAATCATTTCTGCAAAGATCAAACCACGCATCAATTGGATGTTTGCAAAGGGTGTCTGCAGCAGGTCTGCGAACAGGAAAATCAAAGCTGGAGTTTCTGTATTTGAACACAAATATTCAGGGTTCTGGGCATCGATGAGCGTGCGCCAAGGAAGCAACAGTTCTGTGCAAACACATCACACGAGAAGTTTCCAACTCCGGTCGACTGAAACTTTGGTCTGTAGATCTAACAGTTCAACTGGTCAACGGTCACTGACCAAATTTCTGTCATCGGAAATGGACACCTCTGCCAGGTCGCTTACTTTTGCTTTTGCTAAGTTATTTCTATTGCAACAACCATTACTTTTTCAGACAGAACTCGCACACATCCACACTTGTCGAACGCTTGTACACTTCACTCCGCTCACGCAACGCCTCGCATTTGCTCATTTCGCTTTTGAGAGTTTCAGCAAAGTGCTCCATAGACATAACATGTACACATAGCCGTAGCTTGTTGATGCAACTCCCCTATTTTGGAGCAGTTCACTGACACAAAAACCAACAAAACTGACAATACTTTCAAGACCTGACTATTAAAAGAAGCCATTTCAAAATTTGATGCTTGTCAAAATTTTTGAGAAAGAATGCAGAAAGAATTAAACCCAAAATTGATTGTTAGACTCTTCTAAACAAGGGTGAGTTGTGTCTGTAAGCTACGTTCTACGTGTACGTGTCACGCCCACGGAGCACTTTGCTGAAACTCTCATGGTGATTTCTCGCACGCACCTGGCCGCTTGACGTCCGGCGGCCGCCGCCCGCTCGCCGCCCCGAGGCTGCGGCGGAACTGCGCGCTGGTCGGGGCGAAGTCGCCGCAGGTGCGCAGCGCCCCCGGGCGGTCGTTCATGTCCGAGTGGTTCCCCTCCTTTATGGTGAGCGCCATGCCCTCAGCCTCGTGGAACTCGGTGTGGCAGTGCACGTACCAGTAACCTGCAGAGATGTGGTGTGTGTGTGTGAGTGTGTGTGTGTGTGAGAGAGAGACAGAGAGAGAGAGAGACAGAGAGAGAGCGAGACCGAGAGAGAGAGAGAGAGAGTGTGTGTGTGTGTGTGTGTGTGTGTAGTGTGTGTGAGTGCGTGTGTGGGTGTGCCAAGATTGTGAACCCAGTGGAATGTTGTTGGGACACAGGTGCGAGAAACCCCGAACTGACCAGTGTTCTCTCCGTCATCGGAGCAACTGTGACATCAAAATACGTTTTCCTTGGGAAATGTGAGCAGAGTGTTCGCTCTTCTGTCCACCGGAGGACATCCTCTCTTGAACTTTCTGCTTCAACTTCCGTGTGATCATCAAATTGAAGTCATGTCTGACACGTTACTGGGGGACATCAGCTGACGAGTGGACGGCTTTGCAAAAGGCCCCCAATTTTCACACACACACACACACACACGCACACACGCACACATACACACACACACACACACACACACACACACACACACACACACAGTGATTCTCAATGTGCGACAGTTCTGATTTCACCCGCGCCGTGACCGACAGAACCCTAGACTTCGCACCTGGATTGTTGGTCTCGAACCGCACGACGAAGTAACTTCCGGGCGCCACGTTCACCGTGTCCTTCCGCACGGGCGAGTCGGGCGTCGCGCCGCCCACCGCGCCGCCCGCCCACGACGCGTTCGTCCAGCGCACGCGGTTACAGTTGGCGTTGAGCGCGCACCGGAAGTCGGCGTTCGCGGACCGGAAGTGACCCGATTCGGCATCGTACGTCGGCCAGCCGATCTTTACCACCTGAGTCAATTGTCCAACATAAATCAATGATGTTGTGTGATCCAGACGAAGAATCCACATTTCGCTGTCAATCTTGGATCACACATATTTTGGTTCCAAAGAATTCAAGTGGAGCGTGGTTCTCCAGCGAACAGACGTAAACCGAGTCTTCATTTACCTGGAACTGGTGCCCGTGCATGTGAACTGAATGGGTGTTTCCGTTCATTTGTCCATCTGCAACGCAAAGGACATCACATGACAAACTAGACTCAAAGATTTCCAGTGGAAAAGTACCTATGCTTGTCCACAAGTGAACAAGTCATGCTCTTCAGTTTGGTTGAGAAAGATGCTTTTTCTAATAAATGAGGTAATTTTCAGCATGCCTCGACTGTGCAGAACTTGGTCATGTGTACAAAGTGACCCAAATTTGGAGTTCGGGAAATTGGTGTGGACCCAATTCAACAGTCCCACCGTGACTCACCCATGTTCTGGACGGTGATGAGGAGTGTGAGCTGCACCACCTTCTCCAGCGGCAGCTCGAGCACGTGCGTGCAGCGACACACCTCCCGGTCACACAGCTGCGTGTCGCACGGGACGCCGTACTCACCCGGCCCCGGATACGTCTGTGGGAGAATACAGGGGCGTGGTCAGCAAACACAACAATGTTGGGACCTGTCTGACTGTCTCTTCCTCGCTGTTCCAGTCTGCCTTTGCCTTTGCTGCTTCCTTCAGTCTTTGTCTGTCGGTCACCATAGTACTGTAGAATGAATGCTCTCTTTCTCTCGTTCTCTCGTGATCTCACTCACTCTCCCCACCTCTGTCTGTCTCTCACTCACTCGCTCCCTCTGCATCTACCTCTGTCTGTCTGTCTGTCTGTCTGTCTGTCTGTCTGTCTGTCTGTCTCTCTCTCTCTCTCTCTCTCTCCCGCTCTCACTCACTCACTACAACTGCACCTGGGGCGGGGACTTGGGCCTGACGTTCAGCACTCCATTCACAGACGGTTTCCACACGCTGCCCGGGTGCCTCGAGAAGTGGAAATTGAGGAAAAACTCAAGGAAGTCCTCCGCCGCGGCGTCTCCTCCCTCCCCGGGCGCTGGGTGACCCTCCCCGGGGGCGGTGGGGTCTCCCGCCCCGGCGGCGCGGAGGGTCCCCTCGGGCACCGGCTGCCGCAGCTCCGTCACGGGGACGCAGTCCGTGTGCTCCGCCGGGGAGACCGTCCTGCAATGGAACACGGAACGCTCAATCACGTGTCTCTCTGTGCACAGTCGCAAAACTGCACAAGCTGGGTCTTTGAACTTTGCTGAGTCTTCTGAGCGCATTCTATGCTCTGTCCCCTCTCGGTGCCGTTTGCAAAGTTGAAGGTCATCAGGTTTCTGACAAGCACATCACAACAACCGCTCTATTGTTGGGACTCTCGACAAAATTTGGCTGCAGAATGACTCACACATCCCCAAGACACCCAGTTCCCCACAGTTCCCAAAGCTGTGTCCCTGCGCATGGGCAGTTCCACTTCTCACCGGAAGGGCGCGCTGAGCACGGTGCACCGGTCCTGCGCACTGCAGTTCTTCCGGGACGAGGCGGGCTCCTCCGCCGGCGTCGCGGCGCCGAAGTACCGCAGGACCGCCTCGGCGTGCCCCGGGGGGATCCGCTGCAATGTCACCGTGCATTCTGTGTTGCAGAGTTGGAATGCGATGATAACTCGCTGTCATCACCATGCACGCCGTGTGGAACAGCGTTTTGTGCACAATCCCAAGACTGCAGAAGGTCTTCAGACCGCATTTCTTGTCATCGCGCCTTGTGCCTGGCTGTGGGGAGCTCTTGACATGTTTTGACACTCCATATTACATCACGAATGCGTGCCTTTTGTTCTCACTCTGACTTCACTTTTCACGAGTGTGAGTCAACGGGTGAGGTCCGCGCAAGAGGAATTGTTCACAAAAGTTCTTCATTGTGATGATCGCCAAGACTGCGTCTCAACGATTGTGATTATTTGAGAACTTGGTTCTGTTGGTTTCCTTGCCAGAGAACAACTTCCAGCAGCAGTACAAGACGTTGCAGTTGCGAACCTGTCCGTTCTGTGTGCGCTCCAGGGTCTCGGCTCTGACCCAGTACGCTCCCAGGGCCTCGGGGTCGCTCGCCTCGATCCAGAAGTCGAACCGCTCCCCGCTGGACACGACCACTGAGTCCACCTGGTGGGGAAACCGGTGCGCGACCAATTGCTTTGTTTTCTGAATGTGTTCCTTGGAAACACACGTGCAATTCTTTCATGGGAATATAGAGTGTCGTTGTGGGCCCAAATCAAACTGCTGAAGACGAGTTGTTGAGACAGGCAACGAAGACAAGCAATGGGCTGTGATGCTGATGGGAATCAGTGAGTCAGACGCCCAGATGAGTGAAATAAAACAGCGAAATTCTGACTGCGCCCAGGTCATTTGGACAAGGGAACACGGATAAGATCTGATTCTGATTCTTGACATCAGCGGTGAAACGCTTCTCCACGTCAAACGAGACCCATTTTTCAGGGCGACAGTGCCTTGTGCCTCCAGAAAGAATTACGAGAGGAATTTCAATGCTGCCCAGCGCAACATGTCTACAATTGACTCCGCGCGAGGAACATGGCACCCAAACATGGCAGCCGAACCAATGTGTGCCACAGTCTATCTCCGATCTCTCCCCCACGGAACCCCACCGCTCGTACCGGAGTATCTCTGACGTCACATCCGTCGGTCGCGATCACGTGCAGCTTGTGTTTGTCGACGGAGACGGCGAACGCGAACGTCATGGCGGCGGAGACGACGCGGAAGCGGTAGCGTCCGCCGCGCCGCACGCCGAACTCCTCCAGGGGGAGCCCCGGGTTCTCCGGCCGCGAGGAGCCCGCCGGGTAGTGCCGCCCTGCAAACACCGGAGCCGAGGGAGGAGTCGCGGGGCGGGAGGGGGCTGCACTGTGCAGTCTTGCCAACCCGGGAAACAATGATGGCGTTCGTCTTTTTTGCGCACGGTACACCCGTGTGCGGCAAATTCGATTTCCTTTGACAGGCCATTTTCCCTCAAATTGGCCGAATCCTCGAATTGGCCGAGTAAATGGTGGAACCTTCCTGAGAAATCTTCGACTTTTTCGAGACAACGACTCAGTCGAGTTCATATCAGCCGAGCCAGGTAGCAAACCGAGTCAGGCGAAAGAGCTGAATTCGCTTGCAACTCTCCAACCCAGGCGCGACTTCTCTCCGGGCGAGGTCAACGCTGAAACCGAACACAAAACGACAAAACCGGCATCCCAAGCCAAAGTCGATCTCCAGATGAATAAACTCTTCCAGCTTTTTGCTCGTCGGGCAATCGTTTCCTGCACCGCACATGACCTGAGGTTGGCCCGGATATTTCAGGTTCACAGACCTTTGCCGTTGATGATGGCGGATTGGAACGGGGCGACGCCGCAGTCGAGCCCGTCCGCCTGCTTCGTCGAGTTGTAGCAGTGGTCGCTGTCCCACCCGGCCGCGTAGCTGCAACAATCCAGGGGCCTGTGTAACCTACGTGCGCCACATCCATGCAGTGACAGGGAAGAAGCCTGCAGCTGTGCTGTGTCATGTCAGCTGTGTAAGACAGATCCAAGGTGACCATACAGAACGTTGATTCCAATTCCGAGCTCTTCCGACAGGGGTCTTTCTTACTCTGTACGAGTGAAATTACACAATGAATTTTCAAGGCCTTTGGTTGAGAATGGAGATTGAACAGAAACCTTCCTTGCAAGGTTTAACCCCATTTCTAAAACGATGCGAGCACATACGACCGCTTTGTGATCGCAGAGTTGTAGGTTCTGCTCTGGCGGACTGCTGTTGGGCAAGAGGGAATGGTTTCGGTCTTGGCCAGCGTCTGACCCTTTGGTGACCAAAATTTAAAAAGGGAGTCTTTCTTTCATAGGGCCAGGCCCCCCTTCAACCGCATGCAGCTAATCTGGGGGTGGGTGGAGGCAAGGCGGGGGATTTGAGGACGAGTTCTGGGCAGCGCTGGGTTCCAGTAAAGGTCTGACTGAGGCTCCTCCTTACCTGACCATCTCGTGCCCGACCTGGGTGAGGATCTCGCGGGACGAGTTGCGCATCCAGTCGTGCAGCACCAAGTAGAACTCGTCGTCGAAGTCCGGCAGCAGATCCGAGCCCTGCGAGGGGGAGCACCCGCTGAGAAAACAGCCAAAAATCCACAAGAGACAGTCGAGAGAGAGAGAGAGAGAGAGAGATCGGAGACAGAGAGACAGACAGACACACACACACACACACACACACACAAATACAAACACACACACGCACGCGCGCACACGCACACAAAGGTGGCCACACAGACTGCGGAGATTCTTGTGTGGTGTGTGCGTGTGTGTGCGTGTGTGCGTGTGTGCGTGTTTGCGTGTGTGTGCGTGTGTGTGTGTGTGTGTGTGTTTCCAGCCCACGGTGCACAGCACTGACCCTCCTCTTGTTCTCGTCGTCCTTGCTGCGGTCGAGGACGATGAGTGGACCGTAGGCGCCCTCTGTGCGCTGCGTGCCCAGGTGCGTGTGGTACCAGTGCGTCCCCACAGGGGCCGCCACGAACCTGGTGAATGGTCAAGGTCAGGCAGATCAGACTTGACCCGTGACTGCAGGCTGTCGCGCCCGACAATGTCCACCCAAGCGGGGAAGTTTTTCCCTCGGTCTTTCTGCTGTGGTTCACTTTGCTGCAGAAACAAATGCTGCACTGGAGGCGAGCTCGGGATCCCCAGAGGATGGCACGCCGTAATCCACGCCCTCCTCCCCATCCGACACAAAAGCACTCCTGCAGACATGATGCCGCCCGGTGTAACAAAATGGCCAGACACCCCAAATGGGGAGCCACGGGTGTCTGTGGCCAAATACCCAACCCGGCTCTGAGTGGCATTTTCTGGCGGTATCTGACCAATTATGGTCAAACATGAAACCAGGTGCCACAGGGTGTCTGATCATTTCAGATACACCCTGAAACGGCTGGACACCCCGTGTCTCCCCATCACACCGGCGGCACCTGTACTGGAAGGTCTCTCCCGGGTTGATGGAGCAGTGCGAGACGCCTCCGGCTCCGTCCATCCAGGGCGTGTTGCGCTGCCGGATCCCGTGGAAGTGCAGCGACGTGGCCTCGTTCTCGAGCGCGTTCCGCACCGTCACCACCACCTGCAGTAGGGAGGTTTGGCAGATCCGTGCGGTCTTCCGTCAACGTGCCCCAATTGTCAGGTCAGTGATTCAGATTCATTTGATCACTTGAAATGGGCTCTTAGAGCAAATTTGGTGGTCTGTTCCACAAATCCAGCAAATGTGGGGCACCAGATGAAGACAAATTTTAGCCAAGCTAAACCTTCCCGTGACTACCAGTGCGCTCGTTATCGAATCAGGTATCCGTGCCCTGTGCGTCTTTTTTCTGGCATCACATTCAACAAGTTGGGTCATGGGGACATGCTCCCAGAGGAAAGAAAACAGACGGTCTGGGTCATCTTGAGTACAGACTTGGGGCACTGCAGGGCACGACAAGCGGTCGCGTTCGCGAGCTTTCTTCCCATTCTGGAGGAGTTTGGTGAGGCACGATTTGTCTGACTCGTCGTCCGAACGAACCTGCTGTCCGTGGTGGACGACGATGGGCGGGCCGGGCAGCTGGTCGTTGAAGAGCTTGGCGAGTTTGTAGGAGCCGTCAGCGGTGACGACGCTCGCTATCTCTGAAAGCGATCCACAAATGTCTGTCTGTCTGTCTGTCTGTCTGTCTGTCTGTCTGTCTGTCTGTCTGTCTGTCCGTCCGTCCGTCTGTCTGCGTGCGTGTGTGCGTGCGTACACGTGCAGGCGCGGGTGTCTGTGCACCTGTCTGTTTTGTGGGCGTTGTGATGAGCCATGGTCCAGTAACGGCATTCATTCCTGCCTTTGGTCCACGATTTTTCATTTCACTCAATCCATCCAAAGTCTCTCCAAGCCCATGCACAGACTGTGTGGTTGTATAACGCACCGGCGTCTGTGAGGACGGTGTGGTTCTTGCAGTGCTTCCCGCGCCCGAAGAACGTCCCGTTCTCCGTCACCCCGACGAACAGCATCTGTCCGACCTTGTCGTTCTCATACGTCGCCATCGTCATCCTGAACGAGGAAGCCAACGTTTTGCAGACGAACGACAAGGCACTGTTGAGATTTCCACGCCGGACAGAAAAGCCGGTTTGTTTTTCCGCTGACTTGACGCTTTCAAACGCAAAAAAGCCACGCCGAGTCGACAAAACGCGATGTCAATTCGAATGGCGAACGAAAGAGCCGCCAGTGTTTTTAGGTGATTTGAACCTTGAAGCATACATTATGTATAATGTATGGTGATGGTGAAAATCGCCTATAGGCATCAAAAGGCTAAATCTGTGAATGCGAGTTTGAAAGTGTTCTATTTGTTCGATTTTGGTCATGTTTGGTTTTTTCGTTCACTTTTGGGCTGTAGTTGATGC
>JAAUXT010044143.1_pt1 | contig 17780 bp, 21 predicted proteins | sample 7278171 | NCBI WGS metagenome assembly JAAUXT01 (sample SAMN14350112, study PRJNA611818) | marine sediment metagenome | isolation source: surface marine sediment (1.8m) | place: French Polynesia: Moorea | collected 2018-08
AAGAAAAAAATGATACCATATGCAACTTGTAGAGTACCCCTAAGGGTGTCTGCACCCACTGTGATTCCAGTCTGTGATCACTGGAACAGGAGTAAAACGGAGGTTTTGTCTGCCCAAGATGGACAGACGCGGATACAGGGGCAAACCAATATCAGCTCCGCTACCGCGGCTGATAATCACAGTTACCTATCAAAGGATGACAACCAGGATCAACGTGACGGGAATCCGATGTCTATTCAGCGTACATCGCAACTTCAGATGTGTGGTGACGACAGGCGGGGCGGGCTCTTTGCGCATATTCTATTGGTTCGGACGGAAGCAGCTGATGCCCGCGTGTCCGTCCCGGCAGTACACGTACCAGGCGGGCTGGTCGAAGGCCATTTCAGGGAAGAGCTCTGCGGCGCGCGGACTCGGCGGCAGATAGAGCGGGAGGAAGCGGTGCGGGCCGCGTCCCAGGCCCGGCAGCACGCCCATCACCTCGCCGGAGTAGCTGAACTGGAACACGTTCTCCTCGTGGAAGTTGTCCTCGCCATCTGGGTCCATCAGCGTCGCAGCCACCAACATCCCCACTGAATCAAAAAAACGTCCATGAGATCTTGATGTAGCCACTCTGAATCCATAATTGTCGGTTTTCAGTACTTCTTGTCTGAATGTCTGTGCGGGGACAATTAATTTGACTGATGTCAAAAGTGGCAAATTTTGTGGCGTTTGCGACCTGCCATGATCAGTGATCAAGACAATCAGAAACTTCAATCGCGCTCTCCACGAGCCGTTGGATTTACTGTGGTCATCACATCTTGTGTCGTGTGATCTGCGCAACGTCATCTGAGTGCCGCATCGTTTTGACGAGTCGCCGAGTGTCCTTTCTGGCAGAAATAACCAGTCGTCTCAACATGGGGCCCATGTGTGGGGGTTGCGCCCTCTTGGCCAGGGGTGGCGCTGGGTTGTCCAAAAGCATTACAGTGGCCAAAAGACCGATACTCTTCCAGGACATGTGACGAGGACGAAATTTTTGCGGTTGTGTCGCAGGATGTGTTTACCTTCTTCACTGACAAACTGAGCCTCGGTCGCCCAACCCGGAACATCCAGTGACAACAGGCAGTGAACGAACTTCTCTTCCTGACTGAAAACAAAAACCAGTGTTTCTTGCCAACAACTCCTTCTTTTTCTTCATCGTGTGTTTTGCGGACGTGGCACCACCATCTTCTTCACGGCATGTTACTTTTGCATTGAATTTTGTTCTGGCCGTTGGTTGTGTGTGTGTGTGTGTGTGTGTGTGTGTGTGTGTCTGTCTGTCTGTCTGTCTGTCTGTGTATGCGTGCGTGTGTGTCTGTGTGTGTGTGGTGTAATGTGTGTGTGTGTGTGTGTGTGTAATTTTCCCGTGTCACAATTTCGCGCACCTGACAGATGTGCGGGTGTTGGTTTCCAGCAGGATCACCCGATTATCCAGCGCCAGTAGTGTGTGTGCAACAGGACACGCAGCGCCCAATCTGCTGTTGGCGTGCTCTTTCCTGCACAGAACCGCCGTCCTCTCAAACTTCCCCAGGAGCCACCTTCCGTCCTCACTTACAGTGACCCTGTAACACACAGCATTACAGCCTGATCCAAAAGTGGATCTGCAGGGCTAAAATACAGAAAGTGAAAACACACGGTGCTTACCCAGTGGTGTGGCTCTTCCAAGAAACAATTTCAAATGCTTCATTGACGATGCAAAGTCCCTTCCGTGTTCGAAGCAGCAGTTTGTCTTCCACCTGCACAATTTGGTCGATCTGCGGCAGTTCACCACTGATAACAGATCTGTCGCTGCTTGTGCAGATAAGCCTGAAAGGCAAGAACGTTGTCAACAAGAAAATGGGGCAGGAGGAACCAAATGACAAAGATTCCCTGAGTGTCGTAAAGTGCACATCACTGTGTTTCACAGCCGACTTGCGCGCTCGTCCAAACAAGTTTACTCCCTCACCTCCCTTTCTTGGTCGGGTGAATGCCAAACATCTTGCGCCTGATCACATGAGTCCAAGGAACTTCAGCACTGCTTGCCTCATATTCCAATACTCTCTCTCCCTTGTCGGTCAGCAGGCAGAATCTGTTGTGGTATCATTCTGTCAATCGTTGACAAGTAACTATCTTTCTGGCCAAGCTGGAGTTGACCCAACGACCACAACGAAAGAATCGTTGAATGCACCACAGCTTACCTGATGGGGTCTCTTCCAGCGAGGTGGGAAAATGAGGCAATCATCAAAGCAGCTTGTACAGTGGGATTGCAACAGTCAAGTGCCAACTTCGGCACCGTGACCATGGAATACACGTGGTTGTTTTTGGAATCAAAATCAAGCAGACAGCGTTTCCAATATCTGTGGTTCATGTCGCGGTTGTAGTTATCAATGCCGCCATGAAGGTGGTCAAACACGTCAATCAACTCAAAATCAAGAAACGCTTCTGCAGTTGCGCAGTTCAACACCTGAAAAAAAAAAACAACAACAGTAACTGAGAGTGAGACTTGTTGCCTCAAAGCATTGTATTCATGATGTGCCTCAAACTGGATATTTTTACCAGAAGGAATTCTCCTTGGTGTGCATTGCATCCATGGACGTCGAACAGCAGGAAGAGCGATTTACCCACGACCTGGAAGTTCACCAGGTGCAAGTCTAGCTTTCGTTCTTTGAGAGGGGTGTCCTCCGCCTCTGGGTTCCGCTTCACGTTGCCCCGGGAGCTCTTGGCTTTTGCTGTATCGGCCTTGTCCTTTTGTTTCACTCCCATTTTCTTCTCGCGTTGTTTCATAAATTGTTCACGCACGACGTCATCAATGGCCTGAAACAAATAAACCATCAAAAATAATTTCATTGCTGCTTTTTGTCAGCGTTTCGAAACAGACTCAACAGGCTCGTAACCAATGTTGATTTCTGACTTTGTCCTTTATCCCGTGATAGGTGAGCTCACGCAGTAGACTCGACAGGGCTCCCTTTTTGCCTGAGAGATTTATCTTGGTCGGCTCAGAGTCATGTGACAATGAAAAACACACCTGTAGCTCACAAAACCCTGGGAAAACCCACCCAAGGAGCGTTTGACCCGTCAGCTTGGGCTCAAACTGGAGAAACACGAAGGGTGTGTCTCTTACGGTCCCACTTGCACGGAACCACATCTCACCGACCCCGGAGACGGAACGTACTTGCCTCAAATGTCAAGTCTCTGCCATGCTTGTCAAAGTCAGCAATCGTGTCGCACATCTCCTGTAGCCACCTGGGAGTATGTCTGTACTCGTTTTCATACTCCTTCAGACTCGAAGAAGCCCTTCTTGACGTTTTTTTTGACTCCTTCCGTTTGAACTCGAATCGCACAATTGCTTCAGTTCGCTGAAACAGCAAAGTCACACTGATCATCACAAGTTCCAACACCAGTTTTGACAACCATGCAGCACAACGGACAAACACGCCTACCTTTCTGAGAGCAGCCCTGAGGACCTTTTTCAAGTTGATTCTGGAGATGGAGCCGTCCGAAGACGTGTACACTGCCTCACAGTGACTGAAATAGCTGGCGTGACCGAACTGAATGGCGACGCAGTGCGGCTGTGGGGTGTTGGTCAAGTACAGGTCCACACAACACTGAGCGTCTTGGAAGAGTCTGCGCACACCGACTTGTGTCATTTCATCTGAAACAGACGAACCTCTCGCCGATCAAGTGAGTGTGGGTCAGAAGACCTCCCACCCTGAATCTCACCGTCGAAAACAAATATCGCCTGATCTCGTGCCGTCAGGTGCGTTATGGTTCTTCGTTCGAATGCACAAGAATATTGTGTCACAACATGCCTTTCGCGTCCACGTCAACTCCAGGGGAGCTGGTCCACAAGCATGGCGGCTCTGGGAACGGCGCAATATTCAGTGCTCTGAAACAGTTCAACACGAGTCTGGCAAATGTAACAACACACCTTTCAAGTCCTTTTTGAACAGTTTGTTCAAATATTCATGACTGCAGTGTTTTCTGTCAACACCTTGCCACTCACCAAACTGAAAGCTGTGCGCATACAAACTGAAACTCACCCAGTGTAGGCATTGAGCTTCACATTGATCAGTGGGGGCAGAATCATCATCATGTCCCCAGTGATACAGAAATCTTCTGTTGCCCATAGTGTTCCATTTCTGAATGAAAAGTCGGTCGGTGCCCACGAGCTGAAGAACGTCGGGTGTCAATTGTCAGAACACAAGAACAAAGACGTAAAGATCGGAGAAAACAACAGTTCAGTGGTTTAGAACATTTTTACCGATTTGCCCAGTTCAAAGTTGGCGTTGCGAGACGAGAGCGCCACACCATCCGGATGGGCTGCACCGGCGTTTTCGTCGCTACGACCTGGTTCACCAGCGACACAAATGGGTTGAAATCGCGGCTCACTTCGTGGAACGGAACCTGGAGGAAGTGAAGACCCGGCAGGCGATCTCTGAACATCCCACCGTTGGTGCGACCTGACGCAAAACTGAAACCAAAAGGGCAATGGAAAACGTTCAAAACAAAACAAAAATCTGAATAACGATGACATCCCTGGCAATGGCCAAACTTGGCAGGCTTACAGCGCAACGTAAGATCTGAAGGCTTCGAGAGATTCTCTGCGACGCCCCTGCATCGCGTACAGCAGCGCTAGCGCTAGTTCTCCTTGGTGCAGCGGGAAACTCTTCAGCCTGAACTCCAGCTCCTCCCAAAGGCCGCGGTCTAGTCCTTGATTGCAAAGAACAAAAAAGATATTTGGCACTTCACTCAGTGTTTGTGCTGGTCAATTTGGCTGAGGACGAACATGATCTCACCAGAGTTCGCTGCCGAATGGTAACACACAAGAGACGTGATGGCTTCCTGCACAGCGACCAGTGGAAGCATGTCCAGATGAGCCACATTGTTCCACAACCTCCCAGCTGTGAACGCCTTGGCTTCAGTGTTCACCCTGCAAAACAAAACCATGAAAGCGATTGTCTTGGACGGTACAAAAGTGGCGTGAGATCAATGTTGCTTTTGCAGATCTACTCGACAGTAACAACAGCAAACACTCGGCCGCGCACCGACAGCGACAATGAAATAAGTACCCAATATCCACGTAAGCAGCATGCAGCACCTGGGAATGCACTTCCTCTTCTCGCAGAGTGCATTTCATCGCTTTTTTGTCGGTGCCAAGGATCTCAACAGCCGCCGTCAGGTATTTGCTGCACTTGTGTGTGTTTCCACAAGTCGCATGCAAGCGTGCTATTTCGTGCATGAACAGTACCTTCTCGTCCACTAGAGTTCACGACAAAGCGCAAAACAAACAAAAATGAATTCAGATTCCAATGAAAGAACATCAGGGAAGGTGTCACACCACAATTCACACAGAGACTCGACTCTGAACATTTTTCTGGATGATTGGCCTTGCATACCTTGAATACAATCCTGCACCAGCTTCAAGAAAGTCCGCTCCGCCTGTCGCAGGTACCCCCGCGCCCACCAGGCGTAAGGAATCGCCTTCGCAAACAAGTGTTCTGCCAACTTCGGGTTTCTGTGGCAATAATTTTTTCAGTGTCACTTGTGTCTCAACTTCTGAAGGCATTGAAACCACCAATTAACCACAACATTGGTGAGGGCAAATAGACACACAAAGATGAGAAAAACATACTTGTTGTTGAGATGACGATGGATTTTCAGTGTGGCCCTGTAGCACGAGTCGTCCAGCTTTCTTGAGTCACTTCTGCTGCCCTTTGAGATTGTATCGCGTGGGTGGCTGGGCAGGCAGAGGGCTACGTAGCACGCCAGTGCTGTAATTCGCAGCAAGAACGTGACCACCGACATAAAAACAATTGCCCAAACGTCTCGAAATAAAACTACGGCGGCTCCATGCAAATCTGCTGCTCTTTCACACACCGACCTGAGAGAGGGTCCACGGGGTTGACACATGTCTCCTTCAACGTGCTGCACACCGGAAGAGTTCTGGTTCCCAGCCTCTCTTTTTCCTGATTCCTGCTGTGCAGGTCAAAGAGGGTGTCTGCTTCCCAAATATTTCTCACAGGAATGACATATCGAGAGTACTCCACAAAATGTCCTTTCGCATCCTTCTTCTCAAACCAGCTCAATATTCTGGCAGCATTGTAAGTGTCGCGCACAAGTTTCGTTTCATACTCATTGTAAAAGTTCAGCGTGTGACGCAGCTTGTTCAGCAGCGAGGATAACTCCCGGCTTTGCCTCAGGTGTGACCCAAGGAGATGGTCTCTCACGTTCACATGTGGCACTTCTATTTGCGCTTTTTGCACCAACTTGGCACACAATTCCTTCAGACATGGCACGTGTTTCACGAGTTTGTGCTCCACGAGTGATGAATCTGCGTTGAGTAACCCAGCAGCGAGTTGCGTCGCAACGTTCGGTTGCAAATCTTCGTCTCTAACATTTGCGAACGGGAGCCTCAATTCACCTCGCTGCTCATATCGAAGCCATTTGCCTTTCTTTTTGCTGGTGTGCCGTCGCCGTGTGCCTGTGCAAAAATGTCAAATTTCGACACTGACATTAAAATTGTACTCCTGATCCAGATTTCTGAACACCTCCACAACGAGTGCAGGTTGTCGCGGTGCTCTCCTTCGCAATGCATCCGCCGAAAAAGGAAACGGGACAACTCAAAGGTCGGACAACAGTATCAACAGATCTACCTGTGGTGTCCGCGCCTGGCATTTGAAAACTGACGTCACCGCCCAACACGTCGTCGCCCACGTCTGCAGCTGCTTCCCCTTGCAATGCGCCCTGCTCCTCCGTCGCTGAGTGATACTCGGAGTCACTGCTCTCTAGAGAGCCCAGCACTGTGTCATCGTCCTCGTCTTCAAGTTCGACGTCGGCCGAATCAGACGGACTTTCCTCTGACCTCAGGGACGAAAACTCTTCGTCTTCCTGCAAACAAATAAGAACGAGGAACGAAAGCCCTCCAACAGTCCTTTCCTGCTCGCCTCAAATCTGAACAGCATTCCAATGGAAGGGTTCACCCACGTCAACATCACAAAACTGCACCAGAGCATACTCATGCCCAACACACTCAAGATTGTCGGGCGGTCGGTTCAGGGAGACTCAAGGTCAGACACATAAAAGGGAGACTTGCAACAGCACAAACCGCAACAAGTACCTGAAGACTTTCCAGAATCCTGAGCACCGTGCTTCTGCTGAGTTCGATCTCCTCGGGGGTTCGTGTCGGTTCGCGAGACATAACACGTTTGAAAGTGGGGCGCGTCAGTTTCTGCTGCATGAGCATCCGAAGCTCCTCGCCCCCGTCTGCCTCCAGCTCCGTCATCGTTCAAACGATATGTCCTGAAAAGTGACCACAAGTGATACATGAACGCCTACTGGCCAAAACAATTTGCATCGCCTAACCTGCACCTGCACAAGGTCTTGCAAACCGCTCACCCGTCGAAGTGTGTGTGTTCACCTGCACTTGTCTCACACCTGAAGGTTTCGCGTGAAACCACTATTTTTGGCAAAATCTGCTTCAACAGAAAAAGACCAGGCTTCTTTCAAACCCACGCCCAGAGAGTTCGCCTACATCGCCAACATCCCACAGGGTTTCTGCACGTTGACACTCACAGAAATTGAGTTATGCTCACAAACCTCCAACAAAAAACAAAAATCGCAAGATCAGCAACACGAGAAAGTGGCGAAACATTCGCTTGCAACAGGTAGCAGGTGCTTGTGCCACACGACCACAACAGGTGGCAGCACCAACTCCCGCCGTCGCAGCTGCTCGACATGTCCTTTGCGAGGAACAACGCAGGTACAGTCCACTCTTTTTTCGTTGCCTTCAACTCTATCCTGCATATGATTTCTTCCGTGGTTTTTCTTGAACGCACAATTATGCATGTCAAAGTTCAAAGTCAAAGTTTCTTGAAAGTCAAACAACAAAAACCGGACGTACGCTTCAGTTTCTTTCTGCAATGCGGCTTTGGCAGGGAAGGGAAGGCAAACTGTTGATGCAGACTGTCATCACACCCCTTTTCAATGCCAGCATCATAATTTCTGACAATGCTGCAGATGTCTTTGTAATGGATGGGTTTGCAATGAAGCTCGTTTTCTGATTCGAGCTCCGTCAGATTTCACTTCCGAAGTACTGACCGACCATTGGGTGTTGGCGCTTATACACTGTCTTGCGCACATGTATGTGTTTTACTTGTCAAACCAAATCGTTGATTTCCAGGCCGGTTGGTCCCGCTGGAGGATGTGCAGTTCGTGGACGGGTTTCCAACCAGCGTCATCTACGTCGCAGTGGTCGCCGCCATTGTCGTGCTGGTCGTCCTGCTGTGTCTCCTCATGAAGTTCTGCGAACATCTGGAGCAGAGGAAACTCGCTCCCGGGGAAAACCTCACCACCTCGAGGAAAAACCTCGTCACTGATTCAGCGTGCTGACTTGCATTTCTTGCTGAGAAGAATCCAGAAGGAAGCTGGAGAGGGGGCAAGCACGTTTGAAGAGGTGGGTCCGAGCCTCAAGACCCTCTTGTGTACAAAGGTTATAATATTATGGGGATCTGTCAAACCAAAGTGAGAATTTCCGTGTTCAGCGTTGAGCAATTTGGCCACAAGGTGGTTGACTCAAGGCAACAGCTGACTGGTCAATTCTATTGTCCTTCGTGGAGTCGTAAAGCCTCACTTTGGTTTGGCACTTCCCGAATTGTCTTTTCTTTCGTGTTGTTCTGTTTGCCAAAAACGTTTGAAAAGTCTCCTTTCACTTGCTTTTCAAGACCACGCAGAGACGAACCAAGCGACTCAGTGGGCATCACAGAGTGCTACAGATCTGTGTTTCTGCCCCCACCCCCCACCCCCAATCTCAGTCAAAGTTTTGAAGATGGGGGTCCGGGGGCTCACTCGGAGCAGCAACAAATCGAGACAAATCCCTCGGCAAAATAGCCACTCACACAGAAGAACTTGCCAGGCAATGAGCACAACCTCCATATTCTCGAACATTTTCTACTCCAGTGATGATATTCATTTGCCAAAATTCATGATGCATCCACTCGTTCAACAAAAATAACCCTTCCCTCTCTTTGGAAATATTCCGTCCACTCTTCCCAAAAGTCTTGCCTGTGAAACGATTGACAAAAAAGTGCAAACACACGTTTATTTTTGAACGAAAACTTGCGAACACACAACAAGGGCAAGAAAAGTTGTTCTTTGTCGGTTACCTTTCTATATTAAACTGAAGACGATCGAGAAATGTGTACGTGACCACTGCAAGGAAATTCTCCGTCGTCTTGAAGCTGAATGACAGCTATTTACGGGACAGTGGGGCGCGAAATTGGACCCACGGATCCAAACAACATTTAGCCACAGCTTGGTGGACAGGCGTTCAGAGGGTCAAGCTATTTGCGGTTCTCTCCTGTCTGATCACGTCACCAAAGGCGTTCAAGAATTGGCATGGTGCCGTGGGCTCCAAACTGCCACATTGACTCGAGCGCGTTTTGTTGTTTCGAAGTTCTTCCCTCACTGAGTTTGCTCGTGTGCACCTGCATGCAGCTGTGACACTGAAAAGTCAGTTGCGACATGATCACATTGTGAATTTGAGTCACAGATACAAAAAACATCAGCATCGTCCGAACCATGAAGTCTTTTGAGCACAAAGCAGAGAAACTGCCGCCGCCCCAGAAGACACTGAACTGAGCGTCTCCTTTCAGCAGCTTTGCGACGAGGCAATAGACTCGCCTTAATTGCCACACTTTGCGGCTGCTTGATACACTTTGAGGTTGACACGTCCTGTAATGCAGCTCATAAATTTAATTCCAAAATAGGAAAGCCACTCCATTAATCACCAGTTGAATTCACAGCTTATCAAAGAAGGAAAAGAAGTTTTAAATCACACTTGGGAAATGTGCAATGTGTAATTTTTTTTTCATACCAACCCAAACCCTCAATTCGTGACTCTGCGCGCGAGAACAGTTTCAACAAAAGCAAGCGTTTATTTGAGAGCTGCGCATCAAAAGCGAAAAAATAAGATGTTCGTTTTTGATTCACCAAGAACATTCGAAAAAGGGAAGTTCGCTCTCGTACACTCTTGTCGACCAAAGGTCTCCGCGTGATTTTGCAGTTTCCATTTTTGTACAGTGTGCATGAGAACCCTGTCTTCGCTCCACAAATCGGACGTTTTAGCACGTGTGTCTGCCTGTTTTTTGAAGTCAAGAATAAATTTGTATATACAAGTCATCCACATCAAGAATGTCGTTCACACAACCCGAGTCTGCATGGGTGCGCGCGTATTTTTCTGCAACTTGCGAAGCCCTGTTTCAAGGGACACGTTCTTCTGGTGCTGAAGTGAAAGATAAAAATGACCAATGCCAGTGCTCAGACTGCATCAGGAAGTTCCAGAAGCGTGTCAATGAGAGTGCCAATCACCTATCTTTATCCAATTACCAAGAGAATCCTTCATCTGGCCCTCTCAGCTTAATTTCAGCCAGGTTCATTTTCAAGCTGGTTACCCTCCAACGGGGACCACTTATGGGCGTGTTTGATGAGAGTCTTAGTGCTGCAAATTTATGATATTGGATGCATTGTGACGAGACAGGCAAATGATAACGAGATGACAAGGGACGTGCTCAACTCATTTCGGACTCTTCCGATGACGTCACCATGTCTTCTGCCCGCAAAGAAAGTTTGACAAAACTTGGAAAGAAGTTTTAGTCAAGAAGAATATCGTGCACTGAGACAAACTGCAAACTTCGTCGATCGGACAAGAGTCACACGAGAATTTGTTTGACATGGCGTGACGATTTCGCTCCTTTTGTGGCCAAATATGTCTCTGTTATTGAGAAAGAAGGGGGCACACCAGCCAAAATTGGAATTCAGGTTTGTCAGGAACAGATAGGGGCATTGAAATCCGACAGGAGGTGGTTGCACAAGAGGCGGATCAATGCTTGTGTCGAGACCAGAGGGGTGCTACATCCCATCTGCAGCAAAATGACGGCCCACTCCCGGATCCTTCCCTGATTTGACTGTGGTGATTCTGACCATTGGCAGTGGGTCTGTGTTCGCACCAAGCTGGTCGCTGTGGTCTGGACCTTCAACCGCCACCGTGGACGCCCATGCAAGCACATATGCAATCGAAGTATATACCGGTGTAATGAAATGACCAGACACCGCAACCCGGGAAACGCTGGTGTCTTGTAATTTCAGAACCTGAAACAGCCAGGCACAGGTTTCACCAAGAATGACCAGGCACCAATTTTCTCATCAAGGCTCAGAGTGGTCCCAAATCAAGATTTCTTGGGCGAAAACCATTGATCTCACGTGCAACCTGAAATGGCTTGACACCCGTGTCCAAAATACCCATGTCTCGTAATTTCATTTTGTTGGCAAACAAACAACTGCAGCACACAGCTAAAGCTCTCTGGATCACGAACGTTTTTGTGGTTTTTTCATCTTTGCCCTCAAGAAGCCATTTTCCTTCGTCCAACGTTCTGTTTGCTTGTTCTTTGCTGTCCTGCACGAGTACTTGGTGTTCAGCGTTGAGTCTTGAAACTTGAGTTTGGACGGCAACCAAAGAACTCCAGAATCGGTAAAAATCCTTTCAGAACTTTGCAAACGAAGATCGGCTTGTGAGAGCAATCGTTCTGGAATCTTGGTTGACTTCCTTCCCTTGGGATCGTCCAGAAAATTACATAAGTTATTCTTGATGTCATCGGAGGCGGCTGTGACGCACTCACCCTGATAAAAAGCTCAACGCACTGCGTTGACGGTACAAATCTTCATCTGCTGTACACCGAAGCTGGTGAGCCTCGAGCGACTGCAGGTCCTTCTTCTCCTCACAGAACCAGAACTTGCTGACTGCGCTGCACATTTGCCTCTTTTGTGCGGGTGGAAACAAAAACACAAGTTCAAGGTAAGTCTTCATCTTTTGATACATTCAGTGAACCTGTGAAAACAACAAAGACAACAGGCCGCCTTAGCTTTGTGTGTGTGGACTTTGCGAAGGCTCCGCAATGTTTCTGTTTTCGTCCTCTGGTTTTGCCCATTGCGAGAAATGTGTGGTGTGTCATAAAGTACGGAGGTTTGGCAAAGACGTCCGCTTCTTTTCCGACGTGCCCCAATTGCCAGATCAGTGGCACAGATACCATTTGGTCACTTGTCATTGGCTCTCAGAGTAATTTTGGAAACCTAGTTATCTCTGTCACTGATCTGGCAATTGGGGCACCGCATGTGCGACGTTTTAGGCTTGCTAAACCGCCCAAATGTTGTAAAAAAACTATCGGGACAACGCAATTGCGATATATGTGGTGGAAAATGAGTTATATAGTTGCGTTTTCGTGGTACAAATTGCCAATCTACGAGTATACCCATGTAAAGGTGTGACAAGGTGTCATGTGCTTTATTTTTGAAGTGGTCAAGTAAATGGGCTGGTGGCAGCAAACTCTCTGGGTGCTGGTGGCCGTCTTGGTGACTCTGAGCATCGCCGACCATGTGGCGCAGCGGAGCGCGGAGCTGAGGCGGGAGGGTCGCTCCGCTCAACTCAAGGACGACAGCAGGCGCGTCGACTATGATCGACGCCGCGTCACCGACGCATCGCGGCAGGAGCGCCGGGAGGCGGCGTTCAGGCGAGAAGCGCGACAAAGCGAGCGCCGCCAGCAGGACGCCAGGTCTGATGATCGACGAGTTGAAGAGCGCAGATTCAGGAACATCCGGTCAGAAGAGCGCAGGATAGAGGATGGACAGAGACGAGTTCGGGATGCAAGGTCAGAAGAAAGACGAATGCGAGAAATGAGAGAAGATCGAAGGACAAGAGATGCACGATCTGAAGAGAGTAGGACACGGGAAATGAGATCAAATGAGCGGAGGATGAGTGATGAACGCCGAACAGAAGAGAGAAGGGTGCGCGAACAAAGGTCCGAGGAGAGACGAACACGGGACAATCGATCTGATGAAAGAAGAATACGCGAATCACGATCAGAAGAGCGACGCATCAGATCTGACGAGCGAAGAGTCCAAGACAGAAGGTCCGAAGAGCGACGTGTGAGGTCAGAAGACGGGTCTGACAGGAGGGCCCGGATGGAACGCAAAGACGAATCTGAACAACGCAGGGTACAAGACACTGACAGACGAGTACGAGACAACCGATCCAGGGAAAGGAGGATGGACTCAGCAGAGAGGAGAGTTCGGGAGAACAGAGCCGCAGAGAGGAGGGACAGCAGATCTGAGGAACGGAGGGTCAGAGATGCCAGGTCTGAGGAGCGCAGGTCGAGATCTGCGGAGAGGCGGATGGAGGATCGGAGATCCGACGAGAGGAGGGTCCGCGCATCTAGGAGCGAGGAGAGGCGAGCAGTGTCTGAGGAGAGACGAGCAAGGTCTGAGGAGAGGAGAGTGCGCGACGCAAGAACCGAAGAGAGACGAGCAAGGTCGGAGGAGAGGAGAGTGCGCGACGCAAGAACCGAAGAGAGACGAGCAAGGTCCGAGGAGAGGAGAGTGCGCGACGCAAGATCCGAGGAGCGAAGAGTCCGAGAGGAAAGAGTTCAGGAGCGTCGTACAAGGTCAGATGAACGAAAGGAGAGAACACCCATGGAACGCCGAGTGAGGTCTGACGAACGGAGAGTTGAGTCGAGGGAACGCAGAAGCGTAGATTATGTTTCTCCAGACAGGAGGAGGACAGAATCAGAAGAACGTCGGACGAGAGAAGACAGGCTTCGAGAACGCAGAGCAAGGTCCCTGGAACGAAGCCGAGAAACCAGGTCGGAAGAACGCCGAGTGAGAGAGGCGAGGTCCGATGAGCGCAGGGCCCGAGAGCGCAGGTCGGACGAACGTTCTGTGAGACTCAGCAGATTTGACCAAAGACAAGCGAGGACTGACCGCAGAGTCGATGATCAGCGTGTGAGAGAAAACCGGTCTGAACGAAGAGAAGACTTGAAAAGGCGGTCTGAAGAACGAAGAATCAGCGAGACGAGGGACAGAAGGTCTGAAGAGAGGAAAGTCCGGAGCACAAGGTCGGATGAACGGAGAATCCAGGACAGCGAGCGAAGGGTCGTGGCTGAAGAAAGACGAGTTCGAGACAATAGATCTCAGGAGAGACGAGCTCGAGAAAACAGGTCCCAAGATCGCAGGGTCAATGAGAGGAACATCAGAGAGGTCAGGTCAGAAGTGCGAGAAAACAGAGCAGAGGAGCGTCGGGTCAGAGACACACGATCTGAAGAGAGAAGAGTTCGAGACAACAGGATTGAAGAAAGCCGCACGCGACAGACAAGGTCCGAAGAACGTAGGGTTCGTGAAAACAGAGCAGAGGAACGACGTGTCAGGGACGGACGAGCTGGGGAACGGAGGGTGGAAGAGCGACGAGTCAGAGAGGCCAGAGCAGACGAACGGAGGATCAGAGAGAACAGGAATGATGAACGGCGAGTCAGGGACACGAGGTCTGAAGAGCGTCGAGTTCGCGACACAGAGCGCACGGTCCGGGAGGCGCAGGTTCGAGACAGTCGAGCCGAGGAGTCACGGCGCAGCGAGCGGCGCATGGAGCGGCGCGAGGTGGCGGTACGAATCGACCTGAAGCGGGAGGCGGACGCGACCCGGCGGTCGGCGCGGCGCGTCGATACGCGCGTCAACGCGCCAGTGCTGAGCGACTACCGCATCAACAAGCACGTGGTGCGTGTGAGGGTCCTTTGGGGCAACATGCACATGCAGTTTGAAATTTTCCTCAAGCTTCAACATTAGTTTCCACTTCCATGCATGTTGATTAATCCGCGGGTGTTGACACTTTTCCAGCAACTGGACTGCGATCCCAGCAACAGCTTCTGTCAGAAACCATGGGCGTCGTTCGAAGATATCAACACCAAAAAGAACAACTTCAATATTCTCGGGTAAAAAGACGTTTCACTTTGAAACACATTGCAGCATGAAACATGTTCTTTGCCAAGTCACATTCATCTCAAAACCTATAATCGGGTCTGCGATCCTCAAGCTGCCATGGACGTGGTTCTGAACTCCGTCTGGCTCTGGGCAAGGCTCCACAGACTGGCTCTTGTCCGGAAAATCCGTTCTAGCATGCACATTTGCAAGTTTTTTCATACAGCGCGTTCAACAAATTGAGTGTGTTGTCGAACTTTCGTGTCGTAAAATCTGACAATTGTTTCGTGTCAGTGTCTCCACTGTGCAGTGGTTTCCTTTGCAGATTTGATCTCTGCGACATCGGCAAGGGAGCCCTGCTGGGAATCGTTGGCCTGTACGCCGCGCCCTCCATGAAAATCCACTGAAGAGGGAAACCAAGTGACCACCAAACATCTACCACAAACTCCTCAAGAAGAATTAACCTAGCGTGAGCGTTAATTTCCACACTGTAGACGTTTGTGTGGGTAGACGAGTAGGTGGCACTCAGAGCGCATAGTGTCAAGGTTTTCCGACGTGCCGAGCTGAAGGACGCTGCTGTGACTTTGCGAGACCTTGACGTTTGCAGTCAACAGCGTCTTTGTGAGTCCGACCTTGATACTGCTGATGGAGTAGAGCCCTACACACAACGTTAGTTACTGTTTATCGCACACAAAACGTGGCTACTGCACCAAAAATGTGAAATTTGTGGACTGAGTAGCTCACTATAAAATGTCTTGTTGTCAAGCAAAAATTCACAATGTTTGCTCCTGAATTCAACTTCTAACTGCAAAGTGCACAAGATTTCTGAACTGTGAATCGTTGTAATTTGAATGTTTTCAGGTCCGATTGATTGTCAATAAACATTAGACAACCTAGAAAAGAGACTGTCGCCTGTGCATTCTGCTTCAAAAAGAGCATCAAATATTCATGTCCATAGCAGCTTTCCCCAAACATGCACTGTCGCGTACCATCGAGAACATGCGCCGTCCAAACCTCAAACTGCTATGGATGTCGCATTTCTTTCTCCTTGCGTCTTCAAGATAGCACGCTCTGAATTGAACTTTTTGGTATTGACGCAATGAGATCTGTATTTTGACTTTGACCACCAAAAAGTCATTGACGCTTTGATAACAAAAGGACCGGACCATCACTCGTTTGCCTGCATCATGACTCAAGCATCTGACAGTTACTTGCATCACCCAAAACATTCTAAACTCCAGTCTGTCCCGAAGTACTACGATTCCTCAACCTGTTGCAAAGGGAAACATCTTTCATCTGATTGAGCAACCACAGGCGATTCTTGACACAGGAGGCCCCAGGCCCGGCCCCGGGGCCTCTTTGATCTGCAAGAGGGTCTTTCTTCACAAAAGGAAATGCAGCCTTTTGGGCTGTAAAAAGTGACGAAGAGAATTTCCACGAATGCCAGACTGTGACAAAGTGAGGATAAATAATGTTTGTCTCCTTCGCTGGTTCTGACATTTGCGTTGAGAGAGACTTTTCGAAACTTTGAAAACCGCAGAATTGGCACCAAACTGGATGGTCATCGTGTCCTCAAAGCTGAATTGCTGTTGGGTTTTTCATTTTGAAAGGCAAACTGAGTTCATTCCAGGCGTGTACATGCAAAATGCGTGTGCGCCAGATCGACCAGTTTTGTCCCCAAGTTATGGTAAACAGTGCAATCATGCACCCAATGAATTTGTATGCAGGCCTTGCATTGACTCCAAGTATGAGATACGTTCCTTGCCTCTGTCACAGTCCTTCGGACCAGCTTGTCTGGGACAAAATGTGCTCGGCCCGACCCATTTGGTCCACAACAAATGAGGTGATATCTTTGCCTTTACGTAAGGGTTCACTTTGTCGAATATCAAAGCATTGACAAACGTGTCTTCCGATTTTGGAAGTTTTTCAAGAGGAAATGTGCAAAAGTTCAAACAAAATACATCGTGATATTTGAGTGACTTTTTACCAAAAAAGCGTCAGCTGATTCCGAGAAGAAAATGTTGGTGCTGCCCCTTCTCTGACATTGCTTTGGCCAGCCCTCCTCATCTTAGCTATTGTCGTGCTCTTGCTCCTTCTGCAAATGGCCCCGACTGTCTGACATCCCGGGGTCAGTACAGGGTGCGCTCTCAGCACCAGCAAATCCGATATCGAGTATTCGCAGCGTCCTGACATATTAATTGGTATCAATTTGGATAAAAAATCTTGCTAATTGGTGTTGATAAGAATCTGAAGGGAATTTCACTGGGGTCCTGTTACTGAAAAGTAGCAACATGTCAGAGTTAATAGCCAGGCGGAACAACTGACGTGGCCATTTGAGGGCGAGTGGCCTGGCCATCTTTTTCACCTCTCAGCTGTAATCGATCCAAATCATCCTTATTTCTTATGACCAGAGGTGTAGCTATTTGACTGATACACTTACACTGACCATTCTGCTGCTAATTTTTGGCGACATTTGGCTGCGGTCATGGCGGACAAAGGCGGTGGACACACGATCCGAGCGCTGCGCTCTTCCCATCAGCAGGAAGCAACTGGTCACTGTCTCGTTTTCCAACCCCACAAATGAATTCATCTCTCTCATTCTCTCATCCAAAATGATGAATAAACAACAGCAGCAGACCACACAATGATGCGAAATTTGGGGGTAAAGCACATAACCGTGCGAAGTTTTGTGTCCGTCCGTCTGTTCGTTATTGTTCTGTCCTTAACTGTGTGAGACCGGCAAGTAGATACGTCGTAATTCGCCTACGAATTGTCCCTTTCTCAACTAGTCCGGCTGTCACACGTCTGTGACAGTCTACCGAGTCTTGGTGAGGCGGTCCGATAACCAACGCAGATGTTTTTGTGCCGTGCTGTTAGGTCCACCAGAGGAGATTGCACTCTGCACCTTGAGTACTCACTACACGCCTACTGCCACTTCCTTCAATCCGGGCATTTGTACTTCACTACCGCTTAATGCATATTCATTAACTGAG
>JAAUXT010062206.1_pt1 | contig 17778 bp, 16 predicted proteins | sample 7278171 | NCBI WGS metagenome assembly JAAUXT01 (sample SAMN14350112, study PRJNA611818) | marine sediment metagenome | isolation source: surface marine sediment (1.8m) | place: French Polynesia: Moorea | collected 2018-08
CCTCAGAAACCTAAAAATTCAAATTTGACAAATTCCTTCCTCGTGCATTATCCCCAACCCAAAATGAACCAAAAGAGCCCAAAAGGTCCTAAATCAATTCTCATCTTGACTATGAAACTGCTGCCTATAGGTGCTTCGATTTGGCTCGCACCGATTTGGCTCAAATCGTGCAGCCCACCTCAAATCACCTAAAAATGTTCCCAACGGAATCCTCTTGACCAGCTTTTGACAGCAAAATGAGCCACAGAGTTCTTCACGCAAACGCACGTTGAAACTGACGTCTTCATCACACTTGCATATTTACGTTGCTTCTTCAATCTTGTTTCTGTGTGAAAACCGTTTTGGTACCACACCATGTGCAGGGTCAAAGAACCTGATCCTGAAGTGGGAGAGTCGAGTCGCTGCGACCTCCCGTGGAGCATTGAGAGTGGACAAAGCGCGTGATTCATGGCGCGAGGATCAAACCGAGAGCGTTTCCTGCTCGTGATTGCAGGCCCGCAGATTAATCAATCATCTGTTGAGTATCAATCAGAAATCCCTGCCACCTTCCACACAACGCTAATTGCTGTGCGAAAAAAGCAGGTTGAAGGCTTTTGTGCTGGTGAAGGTTTGGTTGTTGAGAACATTGTCTTCGTGTGCATTTGACCTCCATTTTGACAGAGACTTGTATCATGAAGTTGGGGGAAACGCACACATTTGGTTGAAGTTCAGATGTTGTTTCAGGGAAGTTGGGAAGATCACACTGGCATTTTCATGCCCCGTGCGCTCGACACCCTTTCGTTTCTTTTTGTTTGTCTCTCTTCTATCTCTCGCTGCTCTCTTGCACACACTTTGTCTCACTCTCTCTCTCTTCCGTCATTTCCACTCTCTGAAAACAAACATCGAATCATGGCAGTCGTCGGGTTTGGAACCCTGTCTTGTACCACTCTGGCGAATCGCACACAAGTGCCGCTGATTCTCAGTTACTTTGTGGGAGCCACATGAGAAACACGCTGTGGTTTCCATAAATGGGAAATAACTGTCCGGTTGCATGTTGTGTAAACTGAGTATCATGGTAAGAGCACTGCAGTTGCTGGTGATCAATCAAGAGCAAGGTATTAATCACGCATCCTTTCTTTGTAAAAGTCCCCAATTTCAGCTGCCGTGCATTTTCATCAAGAATCACGCGTTGTGACGTTCACCATGTGAGCACCGCGGTGCGCCAGGGAAGAGGCCGTCATTCACTTTTCTTTCAAATGTGGACAAAATTGTGGAACTTCTTTTGGGTTTGTGATCAGAATCTCGAAATCAAGTCAGTGGCAAGGCTTTTTTTTGGGGGGGGGGGTTGCGCTTCGTGGTTGCTACAATTTCTTGATCATGTTCAACAAAAGTGGACATCAAACCAGTATTCAGAGCAGCGTTCGTAGCTCTGGTTCACTCACAGTTGTCATGGTGACATCTTTTCGGGACCAGCTTTGGAAAATAACTGTTTCTCCTGGGGCAAATGTGTTTTGTTGCGATCCCTTTGGACAAACGGGAAGCTGACTTTTAGAGTGTTTTGTTTTCTCCTTTTTGGCGACGTGAACGATGCAAGCATGATGCTATTCTCTCGTTGTTCCAAAACTACATGTGCGATTCACACAGGTATCTGGCAGGGGGAGAATTGCTTTGATGGGGATCGACTGTCACAACAAATGGAATGGCATGACAGTGAGTCACGTTAAAGTCACTCAAATTCTCAGCTTTGTGCTGCAGCTCGCTTCCTGTCTTCCTGTGACGACAAAGACTCCAGAAAGACCATAAAATTGGCAACAAAAGCAATTGAGAGGTCCATTTTCCTTTTGCGCCTTTGCAGTTTTATGACCATCAGTCATGAGATCAACAGATTTTCTGCCTCTCTTTGTCGCGGGAGCATTCCGATAATGATCGCATGATGGTCACAGAAATGCTACTGGAAATCTCTGCGTCACCCAGAACATTTCCTCTTGGCGCCTGTCAGAACACCATTTTTTGCAGGTTTTGTCCGTGGGGTATCGAGTGAGTGCAGTGCAGTCGAAGTGACGCTTTGCTCTTTCTTGTTGTTTGCTGTTGGAGATGTGTTGGAGGCTGAATTGCAGCATCAAAGTCATTTTTCTTTGGAGATCTGTTGTGCAACTTCCTGTTGTTGGCCACTTTGATCTAAATTGCCTGCCAATACAAGAAAAACAAAAACAATTGAACAGATCAAATAAATTGAACAAATTTCAGACCGATTTCAAATTTTATTACTGATATGGTGGGGATTGCCGAACTACGGGAGCTTTGGCCAACCATAGGTTGGCCGACTTGGGGGAGGGGATTGGCTGACTTTGGCACGTGGGTACCCGCCCAGCAGCCTTTGCTTTGTACAGCAAACGGTCAACTGAAACTGCAGAGTCCAAAATGCAACTGAGGCGAGTCCAAAGAGAAATCACAATTTTCTATGGTTCTTTTGATGAGACGTGACAAGCGGAGGCCACGACTCGCATGACAGTGAACCGCCTTCAGGTCTCGGCGATTCTCGGCTTTGTGCTCCAACTCGGTTCCTGTCTTTCTCGGCGGACAAAGACCGCATGAAGGTCGTAAATTGTCAACAGTGCTGCCATAGAAGTCCATTTTGCCGGGACCGTTATGAGCTCAGGACACGACATCAGCACATTTGGGGCTCTATCAGACGTTCTGCTGAAGACGATTTTCTCTCCGCCTCCGTCCCGCTGATTGCCTCCGAAGAAATCAAAACTCGCGTGCGCGCTCACACATGCCTGATAAACTGGAGCAGGGAGAACTCGGCGGATCCAGTGCCTTCCTTCCACATGGTTTTGTGTTTTATTTTGGGGTTAACAATCGTTCTGGGCATTCTGTACTTCAGTGACCTCTCACCGGTTGCCCACGTTTCTAAACGTTGTGTGCGGTTGAGGGTTTCAAGGAAGGAATTTGGTTTCGCTAGCGTTGCTCGCAGACGAAATTTTCCGTGTCCACGTGTGTGAGTGCCCCTTTGTTGAATTCAGTGTTGGTTCATGTTTCTGCAGGTTCGGACCGGGGCTGGTCATCTACTGGTTTGGCTTCATCGACGAGCTGGACGTGCACCGCGAGAAGGGCATCGCGCTCATGGACCACTTCCCCGACGACCTGGTCGTCATGAACCCGGCCGCGATCACCGCCAGGTAGCAGTCGCCTCGCTCCCAGACGAGACACACGAGGCTCCCGGGGATGAAGGGACAGGACAGTGACATTGGGATGTGGACAGGTGCAACAGACCAACCTGGGTCTCTGGAAAACCATCCCTTTCTGGACGCGCCGATTTCCCAAAGCATCGTGTTCGTTCTTGTGTCCGTTGGTGTCTGGAAACTTGACAAATCGGAGTCTAAATTCGTTCAGTCGTGTTTGCTTTCTATGTTTTGGTTTGGAGGAGAGGTCAGGTTTGTTCCAGGGCCTCATGCTGTATACCGGGCCAATTGTGCCTTCGCAGACTTTCATCCTGCAAAAGGATGAGTACTTTTTACAGGACTGAAGTGGAAGTCACTGTTGCCCCCTCAAGAAATATGAAAATACTTGCACCGACAAGAGTGCGGAAGAGGTCTTTTCAATGTGCGAGGGAGCCTGGCCTGTGTTGTGCACTGGCAATTGCTGGAGGCATTTCTTCCTGGGAAGGGACCACATGCTGTCGCAGCGGACGGGGTGGGACCCACCTCGTTTTGAGGCGGGTCCTGCCCCAGCACCTGTTTGTTGTTTCTTTTTTTTTTGGGGGGGGGGCGTGTTTTTGTTGTTGTTTTCTGTTCAGAAGCCTGGCAAGTCTTGCCATCGGCTGTCGGCAGCTGACGTCTGTTGAAACTGATGAATTGAAAAGATCTTTTGTTTTGGAAATGTAGAGGCTACACTTTCCAGGTGTGGTTTGAACAGTACACTTGTGGAACGTTGCACGTATGAAATGTGCCTGTCGAGTACATGCCTCCACCAACACGTAATTGCAATGACGAGAAAAGATGTGAAACTTTGGTTGCGATTGTCCATTGCTTTCAGTTGTGAATGATTGTGTGACGATGCAGTAACTTGGGCGCTGCTTCGCCCTTGCAGACTGGGCGGCAGGCGATGTGGCTTTCTCGGAGATTCTAATGGATCTTCTGCAAACGGGATTATCAGTAATTATGAGCCACATCCCCTCGAAAATGGCAGTACAAAAAATAAGCGTGCGGATCTAATTTCTAATTATCACAAGGGTACAAAGTGGCCAGCAAGAAACGTATGGAAGTAATTATGAAATTGCCCATCATTTCTGCATTTGCCTGTCAAGTTGTGTTTCGCTGTCAGCGGTGCTGCTTCTCGAATGGCAAACTTTCCTGGGGAAGATGTTTTCAATCAAGAAAGTAATTTTCAGTGGTTTTGTTGAGAATGCTGTGCTGCTGTTGCGCAGGAACTGAAGTTGTGAAAATTGTTGAATTTCTTTGTGACTGGCAAGGTTTTGCTCGGAAGAATCTTTCAACAAACCCAAAGAATTTGAGAACTCCTCGTCGTTTTATTTACGCTGTGAGTAAAAGTGGACCAAACCAGTTGAGACACCGGACACTTCTCAAACCGAGTCTTCCATTTACAGTCCGTATTCTCCAACGACAAGAAAATCACCGTGGAGGAGCAGACCTTTTTCTTGTGAAATGTCCAGTTTTGATATGAAACGCAAGAAACACCTCGTCCTGGGGTCTCGTATCCTCACCACAAATCCCGAGTCTTCATGTTTGGAAATTTCTTTGTGCCAGTGTAGCTAAAAGAGTTTGTTTGTCTCCAGGAAAGCGATTCATGACTCATCGCCGTTGTGCATGTATTTTGAACGAGTTGACGAACGGAAAGGGATGCGTACGTTGTTTCACGAGCCAACAGCATGGGCTATCGTCTGCACTTGTCCCCCTGCTGCGCGTGTGTGGAACATGGAAAGGAGCGTCTGCGCAGAAAGAAAGAACCGTGTTGGAAAACGCTCGTGTTCTGACCCTGGAACCTCAGTGTGCTGCTTATCTGCCCAGTGCAGTCTGTTTGGCAATCCGCAAGCACTCGGCTGAAAAAAATCAATGCCTCTTCAGTTGGTCTGCTTCCAGAAGCGATACGGATTCTAATCCTCGGACAAGTCTTGCTTTGCTGAAAGTGTTTGGAAACTTTGAATTTCATCGTGTGACAAAACTGAATATGGCGGGGAGTGCCTGTGACAGTTTCGAATCCAACACTGGAAATGTGACAACACTGATACGTCGTGGAACTCCCAACAGGTCATTCTGCCTTCAACAGCAAGATTTTCTTGAAAGTTTGTCCCTTTCAGACGCGCGGTACTTTGTTCGCGGAGCGATTGGCATGACGACACATTTGGCACAACTGTCGCATGTCCCTCCCGGCCTTATGGAAAAGCAAAGTGGGCGTCGCCCTTTAGCTCAGCAATGCTGATTCCACTGGTTGGTCATCGTTGTAAGAACGGAGCTGGCGTCCTGTGATTTGTTCAAATGTTCAACTTTCTAGAAGCAGCGCGAGTTTGAACCGAAAATGTTCGGCCGTTATTGTCGAAGCGTTCTGCGTGGGATCACGATCCGCAAATAGGCAGACGTCAAGCAGAGATCACATCTGCACCAAGTCCCAAAATGGAGAAAATGATTTGCGAACGCTGTTTCGAAATGGCTCGATCTTTTAATTAGAGAAAGAAGACTACGCTCGTCAGGTACAAATTTACTTGTCAGACCTAATGCAGCTGTCATCGCGTGACAAGACGCCTACAGATAGAAAAGTTTCATTTGGCTGAAACATCAGAATGCCGCTCGACATCCATTGTTAATTGCGGCTGAAAAAGCGACTTTTTATCATGAAAGATAAACCTCAACTTCTGATTATTTCTGGTCGGAAAACGCCCATCTTTGATAGGTGGTTTTTTTTTGTGGAACCCTGCTTTTTGCGTCGTTTCTTACGTTTAGTTTTGTGTTTCATTTGCCAGGGAAAGTACCTCGTACACTGCTGATTTGTCCAGTTCTCAGTTTGTCACTTTCCGCCAACAAACGAGAACAGGTGAAATACCTCTTGTTCCTTCCCAAGCTATCGACTCTTGTTTCCACGCTTCGTGCAAAATAATGATGTTGATGGATCTCCCACACACCCACCACAAGCAAAAGTTTGACTAAAATTGTTGGTACGGCGGGTCTACTACCCCCTCCCCCCGGGAAATGAAGCTTAAGTTCTGGATCAAAAGTTGGACTTCGGAAATTTTGGCCCACAAGGACACCTGCCCCTCCTTGTAATTGAAACTTGGGCTCTGGAGCACAAGTTTGACTTCGTAAATTTTGCTGCACAGTTGGACTTTGGGTATGGATGGGTGATGATAATAATTAGGGTGAGGCGTGTGTCTTCTCTGGTGAATGTCGTTGTTCTTGCTTTTGGAGCTGTTCTTGAATTTGTTTGTTTGCCGCCTTTCTCCAAGCGTGTTTTTGATACAAAACAAGTATCCTTCGTGCAGGGCACACTGTACAAGTACAAAAATTGTTTCTGTGAAATCACACAATGACTTTTCGAGACCTTTGGTCGAGGAGAGTTGTGTGATTGAACAGGAATCAAATTGCGCACACGAACGTTTTGCGACCGCAGTGTTGTTCTGGTGGAATGGACGCGGCGATGATTTCTGCAGCAGTCAGTCAAGTAAGCGAACGTCAATGTTCGTCTCCGTAAAACGGCAGCAGGTCACATGCAGACTAGCAATTGCGGAAAACCCGCTTCAAGGGACAGAAAATTCAAAAGTGTTTCTGAACAAAAACATTACCGCCTGACTTGTGAGCCTTTGCTCTTGCACAATGTCGGAATGAGATCAGCCTTGTGCAGCGCTCATTGAAAACCAAAACCGGGTTGAAATGAGTCCTGATGATTATACCGCTGGGCCCTTTGTAAAACTCTGATGTCCACTAAAAGTCCCAAGCGTGCGAGTTGATGAGAGTGGCCGGCAGATTGATTGTGTGCTGCTCATCTCTGTTTCGACACTGGGTCTGGAGACCCGGCGATTCCGCCCACGCCTGGACAGTGTCACAGCGCGATCAATCCTGCCTCTACTGCCGCGGCGTGATCGGGTGATCCCGCATCATCCTGTTTGGCAGTGGAGAACTCAGGTGTAAATTTCTCTTGGGCTGAGTTCACGCACGCGATGGACCAGGCGTGAGAAATTGAAGCTTTGACACATCAAGGCCGAATTTCACCGTCTGTTCAGCGTTTGACCTTTTTGCACGGCATAACGATGGGATCGATCAGAATCAACCACAACCGTTGCTGACGATCTGTTCATTGAAGCTGACACAGTCAAAACGACCCGACTGTGCTGCTCTGAAAGTTTAATCACGCGGCCACGCTTCATATCGTGTCGTTCTTCAACCGCTTGATAACCTGTAAAGATCGGTTCCCCCCCCACCCCTCAAAATCTGCCAGATTTTGTGTATCCTGTGACACACAGCCAGATCTCAGGATCAAAAAGGTCAACTTTTGATGTGATTTTGTTTTGCCTTTCTGAACAAGAAATTCGTCTTCTGGTGAAGCTAGTTTTGCAATTTTTTTCAAGCTGAAACGGTTTGCGTCATATTTGGACAGAAAGTTACTCTTCGGCTGTGTGGCTCCAAAGTGGATATTAATTTGTTGTTACAGGGGTCATTCGAGTCGTGACTCAGCTGCACAGGTCAGGTTACTGCGGCCCCCAAATCGCATTAGTAGAGATTTCTGCCACAATGAGAAGAGCGCTCGCAGGATCAAGTGAGATAAGACTCACAATTAGAGTGGCAGCGTCATCCTCGCTGAGCATTTCAGCGCCGACTCTTGTGGAATGTCTCATCTTGTGTCCAGAATGGACGTGGTTGGTGTGGTCAGACAAATTGGTAAATTCTGGTCTTGTCTGGTTGAAATGTTTACGTGTCTGCCCGAAGATTGAGTGGAGAATTTCAGCCGAAAACATATCAAAGTAATGTGCGTCCGGTTGTGTTTGCATCCCTTTGGGCCTTGTTTGAATTTGATGCTCACCGCAGAGGTTGAAATCATCGTGTCTGACAGAACTTTGGACTGTTCCCTCTGTGCCCATTGTGCTGCGCAGAAATGGAGGCTTTTCCCTGCTCTCGCCTTGAGCGGATCGGCCAGAACAAAAGAAATGTGACAAAAATCTACAATGGGTTCAGGGCCACTCCGATGCAATCATCTCGGAGTAATTTTCCACCAAAAGCACAAGTATGAATCTCGAGAGAACAGTCACACTGATAGAGAGTGGAGACACTGGACACTAAATCCAATCAAGCAAACATGGAATGTTAAGATTAGCCTTTTGCTCTTGGGGAATTAGCATTACCAATGCAGTGCTTACATAGATGCTATCTGCAGGACCCGACTTGACGAGGACAGAGAGTCGGGCCCAAATACAAACCCGCATTGATGCAATCACGATCAGTCGCTCACCCAATTTGAAATCTGAATTGCTGTGAAGCACATTTGATGGGATGAGCTAATATTGCGAGACATGCAAGGAGGCATCTGAGATGTAGATATCAAAAGTTGTAACTTTCGCTGAACAGCTCGAGACCTGTGGTTCAGAATTTGACCAGAATGCAAATGGATTGCAGCACACACAGTACGAATCAGGACACACGTTACGTTGTGCTCTCAAGAAGAGGAAAGCCTGTAAAAGAGACGTTCACTTCTGCAGGGTGACACCTGTGCCACGCAGTGAGGTGAAATGTTCAAGCATGTTTCTTGCTGAAGCAGGGACTCCAAATCCTGAGCAACACCAACTTGGCTAGTGTGTCAAAGAACAAGAGTCAAAAGAACAAAAAACAACTTGCTTCCATATTGGTAATTCAGAGCTGTACGAGGGAGATCCACAAAGTCCGGTTTGTCCCTTCGTCATTTCAAAACAGTTCAGCAAAATTAAACAAAAATAAGTCTGCAAGTACTTTACATCATAATCTTCACATCTGGACTGAACACCTTGATCAAATAACAATTAAAATTATCAAATTTGTAGTCTAAAAAGTTCTTGTATTTTACAGTTAGCTATTGATTTTGTACCGCAATTAACCTTAGTACAGAGGAAATAAAGCAAATTTAATAGCTGAAAGGACAATTGATACTAATTTAAATACTTAATTGCTAAGTATTGAGAGACTATTTGATTTTAACAAATGATTGAAATGATCTTTGGTGCCTTTTCTTTCTGATAGTATGGGCAAATGGGAGTTGAAACCTGAGGAATATACTCAAAATTAGCAATGAACCGGACTTTGCGGATCTCCCTCGTATCCACTGGCAGGTGGCGCACAAGTCATCTGCAGAAAGTAACAATGGGCACTGAAAAGAGGCTGGAAGATGGAAGCAACAAAAACATTTCAAATGAATTTCATGCCACGGAAGGTTGGTTGACTAACATTTGTGCAAAATCTTGCTGACCACACAAAAGGTTTGCAGGCTTTGAGACTTGTGCTGTAATGTAGCAATCTGAGCAGCTACTTTGCCACAGTGTGTGCCTGTTGTATATGTTTTTCACCATGTTTGCTGCCTTCTTCTGTTAATTATGGATGCTAATGCTACTGATAAAGATGACACTTGAGTGGCAGATACTACAAATGGTTTGCATCACTGGGAAGTTACTCTTTCGGGACAAAAAGCCGATTTCATTGGTACTTTCCTCGTACCATCTACTCATGTGGCTCTGGGATCGAGGGGAAGCACAAAGTTCAGCGCGTGACGTTCTCGGTCTTGGCCAGGAGTCGACGCCCCCGAATTCTGCCGAACATGAACACGACAGCAAGTCGGTCGTGAACTGAAAAGATAGAGGATAATTTATCAGAAATGTGAATGTGACTCACCACAAAACGAGTACCGTCATCTTAGAGCTTTGCAATTTGCGTGTTTGTCTAAGTGATTCGAACGTTGAGCGGATGTGGCCAGTGTTGAGACGATGCCAATGTTGATCAACTGCATTTGCTCCCGAACGAAGCCAATGCGATTAATTTGCTGGTGCACAGGTCAGACAAGCATGAACTTAAATTTCCAGATCCCGTCGCAGTGACCCCAAATCAAATCAGTGAGGATTGACTCGAAACTAGTCCATAAGTAGTCAGCTGCTTGCGAGAAATTAGTTCTTTTGACTTGTTTGTCAGAGGGAGAATCAGGTTTTTTGAAACATTCTTTTGTTGCCTCCACGTTCTGTATTGGAAAGATGGACACTTCGCAAACCACTCATTGTCATCACGTTCGACACCCGAAACGAGTACTTTGTTCAGCTGTTCAGCTGAAGGACAAAGGACTTCGACCGAGCGTACGTTTATGTCTGCATTATTTGTAAATTTCCACGGGTGAATTGTCTCCACCGGTTTTTAGGTTGCACTTCGTTCAGGTGGACACACGAAGACACCTCTTGCAGGTGTGCTGATCATTCTGAGCGACCGGGGTGAAGAAAACTGCTCGTACGTGGAAACAAATTCCTCTTCGTCTACGTCAACTTGTTGAACGGCTCCAGCTGTGGACGATGTGCGCTGTCCCAGTGAAACATTTTCTGTCCATTCGCAGTAGACGCACCATTTCAGATGAATGTTTTGGGATCAATCTTTCTTGTGTCTGAAAGATCCCGGGGCCGTGGCCCCACCCTTCAAATCGCGGAAGAAAATAGATAAATTTCCACGTTTCCTCCAAATTTTGCACCTCGTTGCGCAACGTTGAAGGAAAAAGAATTGTCTGTGTCTGAAAATTACCTGCTTTCTCTGCAACGAACGAAAGGAAAGTGCAACTGCACGTTGGGATGACTCGTACATCACTGGGAAATGACAGTTGATGCTGGAACCTGACGGAACTTCGCAGTGACTTTTTCCGCGCATTCTTCTCGTTTGGGAACTTCAGTTGTTCAGTGTGATTTTTCTTGAAGCTGAACTCATCTCGTGGTGCATGGTGAACTGGTCTTCAACTGGTCTTCAGCTCCCTTGTCACAGGGCCTTCCAGCATTTACTTGTCAAAAATCCAATCAAGAATCATCTCTGCATTATTATTCTGTCAACGCCAAGCTTCAGAATTGACGCTTTTTAACGAGCTATGGGCCCAAATAGGCCCCGGTGTCCGAAGGTCGTCGCTGTCGTTCGGCTGGCCGACCGTCTTCGTGATACAGGACAAACAACGTAGATTCTGTTTGACGTTATCCTTCTGTTGAAGAATTTTGTCTCTAAAGCCGTAGTTGCTTGAAATTTATGGCACAACAGATGAGAACTGCAGCCAAGAAGAAGGTCTTTGAGCGAATGGCATCTTGCATGTGGCGATGCAATCTGACACTGTGCTGATATTTCAGCTTCACTGAGGAAGAGCCCTGATCCCGTCAAGTTGGTCACCCGACCAGCCCTGGTCGAGCAATGTCATTTGCCTGAATTTATGAGTCTGTGTCGTTCCTCGCATGCCTAGGCGAAATAAGTTCTGAACCCGAATGTGGGACATATCAATTAAAGGCCATATTTGGTGAGTTTCCTGATAGGGAAGCGATGCCTCGGATTTGTACCGGGGTCTTCCAAGACGACTCTTTGTAGCATGTTTCCTCTGATAACATCTTGGTTGGGATCAGTGGGTCATGTTCATTTCCTCGTAGGCAAAGGAATCTTTGACAGAACTCTGTCCTTGTGATTTCATCACATTTCCTCGGGCCTTGTCAGCTGCCACAGGCTGGATGTAGAAGTGGCCTGCCTCCGAGCCGTGGAGGATTCTCCCGCGTGGTCCACATCAGATGCGGTGTCTTGACTGTTGCCAGCACACACTGTGGAATAACAACACCTAAGTGGTGAAGAAAAAGCAGCATGAAATGCAGATTTCAAGTGAAATCGCTTGTGCAAAATTCTGACTCCCGGTGACTTGATGTTTCGGGCTTGAGTCGGTGTCGACTGAAGCGAACACGGATTTTAGCAACAGCGAATGATTGCTTTGACTCAAAGTCTCTTAACAACCACTATCATTGCAGTTCGGTATCTTCAAGAAGTCAAGAAGATGGAGCAATCATAAATTGCACTTGATGAATAAGTTCCACTCAAATCTTGACAAGCAGCTCGGTATTATCTTGAGCAGGGGGCATAAGCCTCTTTTGCTTGTATCTGCCTTCCTCGCGTTAGTCCCTAACAGCTGATGAAAGTAGCCATTAGCCAACCTCTCAGCGTCTTTCCTTACTGATCACTGTTTGCTGTCCAAAATTTAAAAATAAAACGAGGATGCCCCGCATGTGCAGCTCTGATGACATTTTCTGCTGTTCAGGCAGTCCAGAAGCCTGAAGATTGTCAAACGGCAAGTCCTCTGAAAAGACATTCAGCTGTTTTGTTTGTTTGAAACAATTGGTCTCGCAGAAAAAATGGTGTGTGATTGCAATTGTGTTTTGCTGTCCGTTGTGACAAGCTACACCTTTTGTTTGTATTTTTTCCAGAACATTTGTACAAATTTTGTCAATGCCTCTCTTTTTGGAGAGATTTTCAAGAAACCGAGGCCAGGAACAAAGAAGGAGGGTAGTGAAGATTGCCAGACAATTCATTTTGCACAAGGACAATGCCTTTCCCACAAAGCACAGCTGATTCACAAACACGGTTCCAGACTGGCGCTATGACCCTCGCACACGATCCCTGTAGTCTGGTTCTGGCATTTGCAGGCCAGACCAAGAGTTCACCTCACAGGTCGCCAGATCCAACGCCCAAAACGATATGGAGGCCTCAGTGGATGATGAACTAGGACAAAGATTGTCTCCATTCGTTTCGTTGGACTGAGCGTCTGCGATTCAGTGGTGCAGTTTGTGAAGGAAGGACTGGTTGTATGCTTGCCCCCATTTGCCAAAATTCCAATCTGCCCTTGCCGGAAAACATGTTTTCTCGTACAATGCAGCTATGACGGTCATGTGTTATTTGGTCGCGTTCAGGCGCTACACCCATGTGTGTCTTCGCCCTGAAGAAAAGTTTGCACAAGTTGAACTGCACCTGCCCAAGTTGAACTGTGAAGGCTTTACCGAACTCAAGGTCTGTGGTGCATCACCAAAGGAAATCCTGACAAGAAATCACCCCAAACCCCCATTTTTGCAATTTTTCTCATTTTGACATTTCTGTTTTTTCTCTCCCCATTTCCTGACGGAGACCCACGTCGACACATCCTTGATTCGTGCCCGAAACTTGTGTGGTGCAAGGACAGGTTTGGCAGCGGTTCTTCGCAGCGCGTACCCCGTCACTTGCTGGGAGTCAGCTTCAGGCTAAAGCCCTGATGTAATTGTAAGATTTCCTCTTCTTATCCACTTGAATGAGAGTGCCAAATTCCATTAAGAAGCAATCGCCAGATTGCCTGCTTTGTAACTTTTCATAATGCAGCTCGAAGTAACCTAATTTCGTCATATTATTCCATTTGTTTCCGAAAGGCGTTTTGAAACATCTCAAAAGCCTGGATGCTGGGTTGAGAAACAGAGCGCTGTGTATCGTTCATTGCAAATGGTCCTCAACCGGAAACTTGCAAAGGGAAGAAGAAATGGAGCGATTGGCGGGCCCGATAAAGCCGGCCGTGTTTATCTTTCAAGTTCTGTGTGGAAACACAGCTCTTTCCGGATTTGTTGCTTCAACGAAAAAGTTCGTGTCTCCATTGCTGTTGTTTTGTTCGTTTCGGCAGCCGAAGGTTTGGTTCAGAAAAGGAACTCGGGAAAAGCAGCTTTGCTTGCTGCAGCCGGAGATGACCATCTGTGCCTCGTTCACACAAGAAGCCAAGAGCCCGAAGCAATAGCGACGTTTCTCTGACTCATCTGTCATTGTGACATCTGTGGACTGTGGTCAACTAATTGTCCTTGAGTTTCAGGAACAGATTTTCAACTCATGACCCTCAAGTGGCTGTTTTGACACTTCAGGTCCTTCGCTGAGGCGCCGAGGTTGCAGGGTTATCGTGGCAGGTGGTTTTAGTGTCAAACAGGAACAGGACGAATGGACAAAAGTAGATATTTGATCGTAATGGCTGCAATTTTTGTCTGAAGGAAAACTGTAAAAAGTTGGAACTTTTGTTGGCGTAATGCTGAACGCTGGACATTTTGCCGCATTGAGTTTGACATTTGTTTCCCGAAAAGTGGTCGTAGAAAATTAAAAATGTCAGGCGAATTTTTTGTTCTTCACAAAACAAGGCGAAACCTCTCTTGAACTTTCACTCTCAAGTGCTCCCTCGAGACCCAACCAATTTTCGTACTTTCCAATCTGACAAGGCCAGCGTGAATGGGTGGACAAGATCCTAACTGTTTGGGGACGGGGTGCTCACCATGGTATGAAGTGGAAACAAAACCCGAAGCCGAAATTCTTCTGTGAAACATCGGTAACATACAGCAACTCTGAAGTATTGGGCATTGAACAATGAGGAGGATATCAATTTGTGAAAATGACAGTGACTCTGCAGGACGACCAGGACCGAGGGGTACTGAGAACAACGTGACTGTGGACAAGGAATGACAGGCATACCTCATTGAAATCACACCCACCCTTGGGAATTTCACAGTGAAATGGGGAGTATCTGAGAAGCTGTGGTTGCATTGGAGGTCTGTGCAAACATGCTCCTCCGAACACAGGACAACTACAATGTGTATTGACTGCCAGGAACACAAGAGGTGAATGAAAGTTGTCACCAGAAAATGTTGGAATCAGGCATGTTGACACCATTGGCGGCCTAAATGTTTGTACAGGGACCTCGCGGTGATTTTGAAACGTTGAGATCATTTGACCCAAACCGTAAAACAATCAAACAACCAGATCTTTGTTCATGTGACAAGAAAGCCAAATTTGTTGCAAGGAAATCCAACAAGCAACATTCTTTTTCCTCTTTGAATGCCAGCATCAAGATGATGTTCATACTGACCCCAGAGCATTGAAATGATACATGTACTAGTTCATGGTCCCAACTAACAGATTATTGTACCAATTCCAGGGCCCAAAGTTCTGCTGATTCCTGGCCCTCAGTGCTGTGAGATAGATGTTACCTCTTTGGCTGCCAGCATTTATGCTGACTCCAGGGCCCAAGTTCTATTTCTGGGGGAGGTAGGGGAGTCTCATGCTGGGTCATGGATGGACAGACACGTACAACACCAGTCGCGCTTGCGCTTGTGCGACTGAAAGCAAAACACACGTCTTCAACATTTGAAGTTTGTATCTTTATCTTGATGAAAACGTCACAATTCTGAAAACGTTGTTTTGGAGAAAGTGCCTGGAACAGGTATGTGTTGGCTGCGTGTACTTATTCCTGGCTGTGATCATACTTCCAACATGCTCACTGAAGTGCAGAATCTCACACCAACTTCCTGTGGGCTTACAGGACAGGGGATGTCACGGTTGAAAGTTGATGCAGAGCAGTGTGGTCTTTCTTGGAAAGTGGGTGCCACATCAGATGAAGAACTGGACATTGTTGACCTGAAGGCAGGCGAGTAGATCTGAGACTGGCGCCAAACCTCGCATTGTCTCCACAGCAAAAGGAGCAAATAAAAGACTTCATGGAGAAGCATCTGAGAAAAGTGATGAGTCAGATCAGTTGATGTTCTCTCCTCATGGAAAGTGCATGGTGCCAATCAGCAAGTTTGAAGATGAAGTGCTCACAGAGAGAGAGAGAGAGTTTGAGAGAGAGAGAGTTTGAGAGAGAGAGAGAGAGAGAGAGAGAGAGAGAGAGAGTTAGTGAGTTTGTGTGTGTGTGTGCGTGTGTGTGTGTGTACTTCAAGCGCAAGGCAAGAATGGACAAAAAGTTCATTTTATTACAAAACAAGACCGGCTGATCGTTGCGCAATGAACACAGGAAGTCAAAGAAGGAAAAATCCCTTCACGAACATTTTCTCAGTCTGTTGATTCACGCGATGAATAAGAACACACAATGAGAAAATAAATCAGTTCTAAATTACCACTTTGGTGGATAAGGTATTTCAATCTTCAATTCCTCTGGACCAAATTAGCTTTCAGTGTTCTCTGAGGTCAATAGATTTCCAGCCTCAACTGTCAGTCGAACTGTTTGAAGTCTGGTGCCCAAGGAGGTGGCTCGAGAAAAGACGCATTGCTAAATTTGACCACATTGCTAAGCTGTGATCATAATTTTCGACCCGAGTTCTTTGATGTCTGGCAAGTTGTGCTTTCATCTTTGTCCAATTTCACCCCGGTGTTTGTGTGCCTTCACAGTGAAAAAGACGGACCACACATGAAGGCGTGCTTTTGTTCTATTCGACCGTTTTGATTGTGCCTTTGATTGTATTGTGAGCAAAACAATGTCTTGCAAAAGGTGCCATGTCTCAGAACAAGGTTTGATGCTGTGGTGCCAGTTTTAGTTTTTCTTGGATCTCTCTCACTGGCTCATTGGGGACAAGAAAATCATGTGAGCCTCGCAGAGATTTTAACTTTCCAGTTGCGTTTTGGTACAAAGCACCAAATGGACTGCGCACCACCAAATATATTTTCACCAACCTGCTGAAACTCTTGACCTATCAGGTATGCCAACAACCCCATCACACCAGCAACCTAAAAACCACTGACCTTCTTTTGGTATTTTTTGTCCCAAACAAAAAATCCTGGCACAAATGACTGCAGCTCAGAAACATATCATATAGCTTGACAAGATCTAAACACCATAATGATTGTCTCACCATGTGCTTTGTCATTTATACGTTTTTGTTGCCACAAAACATTCCAAGCAAGTACAAGAAGGTCAGTTGCAGACACCATTTTTCATCTCGCCAAAGCAAAGTGGATTGGTTATAAAGGGAATTGGTTGCAAGTAATGTTCATTTGGGGCAAGCTAGAGCAGTCAAGGTCAAACTTTAACTAACAGTTCTGTTGAAACAAGAACATTTAGCAGTGTAGACACTGCAGACCAAGGGAAAATTTCTTGAAAGCTTTTTCCACGTCAATTTTGCCTAAAAGTTTTTCCAAGTCACAATGTGGATAGTAACATTTCTTGTTGCCCCCTGCCCTCACACTAAATATATTTCGTCAACTTGAAAATCAGAAAACACGAAAAAAACACACACTTCAGTTGAATACCCCTCTGATATAAAAATCGTCAATACACATCCTTGACCAAAATATTGCCCACTTTCAAGATACAGCACAAAACAAGAACCCTTTTCTGAAAATTTTGAATTTGCCTTTTGGACCTTTTGCACTGAAATTTGATGACATTTCATACTGTTTATTGAGACCTTATGCATTATTTGGGACCTCAAACATAACAAAGACACAATTCAACCACAAATCTGTACCAAAAATAGATCTAAGATCTTGTGGTGATTTGAATGAAAATTTGAATGCTGAGTGACAATAGGGTGACATTGGTAAGTTAGTTGTGGTTTGTTGTCAACACCAGGTGCTGCAACTAACCCAACTTACCAACTTGCTCCCTGGAACTTTTTCTTACATTTGCACCAAAATCAAGCAAAGCCTGTTTGAGCAGATTCAGCAACAGCAATATTTAGCAATATCAAGCATCAGCAATTTCTCAAAAATTCAGAAATGCAATTTCCACAAATTTACTGTGATTGATTTGCAAATGAACACCACCAAGGTAGTTGTAATGACTTTCCCTAACAGCAACAAAAGGATTTTGTGATCCATTGAAAAAAATTCCAACTTTTCACAACCCATCAGTCCATCAAAATCCATTTTCAGCCCATTTGAGCCATCTTTAGAGGTCATCACACACCACATGGAATGCACTCAAGTCAAATGCACTCATCCATCCAACACCCCAACATGTACTCTTCAACTATCATGCAACATAACCAAAGAAATGTACCTGTCATCGTGCACC
>JAAUXT010099887.1_pt1 | contig 17774 bp, 28 predicted proteins | sample 7278171 | NCBI WGS metagenome assembly JAAUXT01 (sample SAMN14350112, study PRJNA611818) | marine sediment metagenome | isolation source: surface marine sediment (1.8m) | place: French Polynesia: Moorea | collected 2018-08
GACATACTTTTGGAAGACGCTGCCTATAGGTGCTTCGATTTGGCTCGCACCGATTTGGCTCATCAGCCCAAATCGTGCAACCCACCTCAAATCACCTAAAAAGCCTTCTATGATCCTTTCTAAACATGACCATTCTTGTTTCCCACAGACTTCGAAGCGAGCTTCCTCAGATTGATCGAGAAGATCACCAAAGGTTCCACAATCGTCGTCAATGAAACTGGTGAGAAAAAGAATTCTGGGAAAGAACTGATCAATTGGCCATTTCAAGTGGTCAGAAATTATGTTTGTGAGTGTGTGATTCCAGTCAGTAAAACGCATCCAACCTCACCGTGGGTTGAACTGCCAACCATCTGATCTGAAAGAACTGTAATGGCAACACCCTGGCCACGTTTCAATTTCTGAACGCACACTTGTCAAACTGTTTCGCTGAAAGACGAAATCAAACGTCGCTGCTCATGTGTGTGCTTGTGTGTGTTGCGCGCGTCAGCGCTGCCAAGAGTTCTTGTTTTTCTCAGGCACTGGAGTGTTCTACCAGCCGGGCACGCTGACGGTGTCGGAGACGGTGACGCACGAGTGTAACGCGCAGCGCGCCGTCGGCTACTATGTGGAGGCACTATTGTGCGTCGCGCCGTTCATGAAGACGCCGCTACGCGCGCTGCTCACCGGCGTCACCAACAGTCAACACGACCCGTCCGTGAGTCGCGCGCAGCTCGCAAAACTTTGGTTCAGACGCAAAAGCTGCGCGCGTGTTGAGCCATTGAATGTTTTTGTGTTACAGATCGACCTGATCCGCATGTCGACTCTGCCGGTCCTACGCAGATTCCTTGGGACGGACGAGGGACTCGAACTGAAGGTATCAAAGCCACCAACTCTCGCCTGCAGAATTCGTTGCGATGTTGGTGACACCGGTCGCTCAGTCGAACAACCCAGTTCTTGATTTGTGCATCTTTCGCACATGAAACCCGGTCGTCCTGCACAATGACCACGAGTGAGTTATGTGTTTGCGCAGGTGCGGCGGCGCGGGGCGCCCCCCGACGGGCGCGGCGAGGTCGAGTTCCGTTGTCCGGTGCGGCAGAAGCTGCGGCCCATTCAGCTCCGCAATCCAGGCAAAATCAAGCGCATCCGGGGCCTCGCGTATCCTTTTCTCACAGCACATTGCGCAGTTTCCGTCGAACTCAGGAGCGCATGTTGAATATCAGGTGAAAAAGGAAAACTACCGTAATTTTGCACGTCACAGTTCAATGTAAGAGGCAGGGCGGCACGTAAAGTTTCTACATTGGAGTGTTGCCCACCTAACCATTCGTGCACTTGGGTCACAAACACACGAATTGACTTGGTTGGACGTTTGTTGTATGTGAGCCACGCGTTGCCGGATCGAGATCTACCTTGACTGGCTTTCAGTTGGGTGTGTAAAATGTCGCCCGCCACAGCTAATAGAGTCGTCGACGCTGCCAAGAAGATCCTGACGCACTGTCTGCCGGACGTCTACATCAACACGGACCATCAGAAGGGGTCTGCTGGGTGGGTGCTGCTGCGTGTCACACACACACGCACAGATCGAGTTGTTGTCAGTGTCTGATTACTTGATCCATTCTTCGTTTGTGACTTGAAATTCTGACGTCTCTTTCACAGGTCTCCTGGCTTCGGGCTGACGCTGGTGGCGGAAACGAACGAGGGCGTGTTTCTCAGCGCGGAGCGGACGTCGAACGCGCGGGCGGCCCGGGGCAGCGGCGGCGCGGGGCCGGGGGAGGAGGCGCGCGGCGTCACGGTACCCGAGGACCTGGGCCGTGAGGCGGCGTGTGCGCTGCTGGAGGAGATCTACAGGGTGCGTGCGTGTGCGTGCGTGTGTGTGTGTGTGCGCGCGCTCGTCTTGTGGGGTGCATCGGGCTTGGGAGAAGGCGGTAGGGACAGGGAGGACGAGCCTTGTTGTACCAGAGGACTTTGGGTGGGAGGTAGCCTGCGCATTGCTGCCCTCATTCTGGAGGGTGAGTGTCCGGGTGAATTTGGAGAGGCAGACGGAGAGAGGCGATGTGAGTGTTGGGAAGGGAGGGAGAATTGTACGGCGCGTCTTAACACTGGTGATGATTCTTGTTTTGTGCAGGGCGGGTGCGTGGACTCGACGTGTCAGCCTCTGGCGTGTTTGATGATGACCCTCGGGGAGCAGGACGTCTCGAAGCTACAGACCGGTCCCCTATCCCCTTACACGTGAGTCCTGTTGCCTTGGTTACGCGTCGACAGTCTTTGCCAGTGTCTGTTGTCACACATCTGATCGAAATCAGGAACGAACTGTTGAAGCACGCGCCATACTCTACTCTTGGCGAGTGTTGGTTGCCAATTTGATTGCCGATTTACGTCTTCTCATTTTCTGCACTTCCATTTGCAGGATTCAGATGTTGCGGCACATCCGGGACTTCCTGGGCGTGACCTTCAAACTGGAGGTGGACCGGCCGCAAGAGGGCGACAGCTCCGACCCCGCCGGAGAGGCGGGCGAGGAGACGCTCGCTCTGGGCGGGGACAAGGTGCTGCTCACGTGCGTCGGCGTCGGCTTCAGGAACCTGAGCAAGGTCGTCACGTGACGCGGGGTGGGTTTATCCAGGGGGCGCCATTCCTTCCCCAGTTTGCACCGTGACGCACAGGGAATTTCATTTTCCATGTCAACCGTAAAAAGATAAGTGGAGGACTCCTCAAGCTTGTGATCTCACCCAAGACGTGTGTCCGGGTTGGTTGAGTTGGGCGGGAAGGGGTCGAGGATGACCCGTGTCGAGATTGCATTTCAAATCTTTGGAGGGAAATTCGGCACACTGCTTTTCGACTGAATGTTTGTGAAAGTCATTTCCGACAGTGAGCAGAGTATCGGTGTGCTGCAGCAGATGAATGGTGAGTGTTCGATTCAAGACGTCCACGTTGTTGTTCGCGCACCAACTTGAAATAAACTGTGCCCTGTTGTGAAATTTGGCGGCGTTTGTGAAAACACGCATGGACGACAAGTCAGTATCTCTTTATGGAGGTGACCTGGACTCGTCAATATTTCGAACTCGCAGACAGTGATACTTGGATTCACTGGCAACCAAAAGGAAAGACTGCGTAAAAAAAGTTGTTTACCAGCAAATCTTTATTCACATTAAGTACGCACGAAGTTTTGTTGAACGTTTGTACAAGATCCCCTCCTCGTGCACCCCTGGACGAATATCTTGCCTTGTTGCTTGAACACATCGAACCAATCGAAAATGCATAAGAAGATAGTGATATTCAAAATAGCTGCAGTGATCAGATCCGTACACATACCAAACACAAACACACCGTATTGCATGTCCTTATCAGCAGTCCAGAAAGAGAAACCAGATTGGGTGTGGCCCTGCCAGAAGACCGGGTCACGGCGAAGAAGGCAGATTCAGCACACTCGCTGCTGCCTGAACACGTGGAAAAAATTTCGCTCAAGACCCGCGCTTTCCCTCCTCCGCTACCGTTGTCTTGACGACGGTTCACACGTCACGCAGCTGCTGTTGTGACGCAGCTGCTCAGTGACGTCCAAATCGAACGGTCACTGAATTCGAAGCCAACTGAGTGCAATTGTGCTTGCACGGTGAGCAGAAAGTGCAATCCGAATTCCAAGTTTTACCACGCGACACAACAAATGAAATGAGAAGAACACAAGAATCACAGGAACAAGACAGCCATACACCCTTTTCACCGTGCACAAAGGAACATTCAAGTGTGATTGGCACAACCAAATGATTGCAGTAATCTTGAAACGGTGCATCACAAAACGCACCCACAGATAAGTGTGGCCTCTTCTTCGGGAAAAACGTCCGCGTGGTCTCACAGGACGACCTTCACGTTTCTCAAAAGTGATGTTGAATTGTTGCAAAACATGACCACACAATGAAGACCAACCCGAGGCATTTCGAACGGCACAATCGGAACTGGCAGAGTTCGTTTCACACGCCAAACACGCACGTTCATCCAGGGCTGTGCGAAAGGTAGCAAGGCCACAAACCCAACACGTCAGCGATCATTCACTGTGGCAACTGAACAGAGAACAACGAACGATTCGAACGTCGTGTGAAACGAACACACCCAGCAGTTTTACATCCATTGCACTCGCAATGTTTCCTCTCACAGGTCTGGTTGTGTCGTCCTGTTCGCAATCCCCGATTATGATTGACGCACTTACCCCCACGCTCAAAAAGAACAAGTGGGAAACCCGAACAATTCTTTGCATCAAAGTCCTCCATTATTTGCACCAAACCGAATCACACAGTGTCTTTCAAGTGACGACAACAAAGATGCACAATGAACGTGTAGCTTCAGAGCACGACGTGTTATCACGAGAGAAAGTCTCACGACTCCGCGACCCGCTCACTGGGATTCAGACAAAACAAAAGTCCTCGTCAAACATCTGCAAGAAGAAGGTCACATTACTTCGAAAAATACAAGGAATTCAAACATAGTTTTGTTCAGAATGATTAGTCTGCACGAGGTCTTTCGGCAGCGTTCTCTTTACTAACCCAACGATCCTTGTTTGCCAGAGAAGAATGATCACAATCTCAGAAATACGACATTTGGTGCTTACAATACCCCCAAAATTCAGGCTGCAGTGTGAACACAAATATAAGGCACCACAAATGCCATCACAACACGTTATATAAACCTCCGGTCAAGTGAAATACAGACAAAACTGAAGGAAACCCATTGAAAACATCACCAAACCAACACACCTGTCCCCACCCAATTCCAGGCACACGTGAAATAAGAATTTCGAACTAACTTTTCGAGTAAGCAGCATTTCGAACTGGCCGTTTTCGAATTGGTGGGAGACAGGTGTGCATGGAAACCACAAGTGACGAAGTGCGTGAATATTATGTCTACATTGCGCCCAACCAGCTGCCCAGCACTCAACATTCCACAATCGCACGTATCTATTTGTTCTACGGTTCACAGCAAAAACTCCCTTTCACTCATAAAGTCTCACAACATGCCCTCAAATCTTCACATCATTTTCCCTTCCATCTCCACTGTCAATCTTTCCAGAACCCCAACACGCCATCAAAATCTTCACTAGACAGATACGAGTACATCACAAAATACTTCCGAGGCGCATGCAGGCCGCCTCAAGTTTGTTTGACATGTCCATGTTTGCATCGCTGTTCCAAGGGACATTCTGTGACACGCTCGATGTCCCAGCACAAACGTTGCATTGGTCTGCGTCCCTGGTCCCGCAACATCGACGCGAGGGCACAACGAGGCCTGTTGCACACTGGGTGCGTCACGCGAGATTCATTCAATGTGAAAAAGGTCCGATACTCATGCTGTCGTTTTGGCAGCGTCGGATTTGAGCTGCACCGTGGTCACCACAACAACTGATTATTTTTCTTCAATCAACGAACAGAACTGCTTATCCAAACAACGGGACATCTCACGTTGGCTCGCACCTCCGTTTTCCTTGCTTCACCAACTGAGTCAGTCACGGTTCCACACATGTGTGATTTTGCAAGAAGTGAACATTGATATTCAAACAGAATGTAAGCCGCGAAAAATTACACCACACTGCTTGACACAAGGACTCCACAGCAAGTCAGGAACTTCTCGAGTTTGAACATCTGCGATTGTTCAGTTTCAGCTTCACCTCAGGACGTGTCGTGGCCAATATCAACCACCACGACGATCAAACTGACGCACCAGCTGAAGCCATAGCAACGCATAGCAACCTGAGATTGTAAGGCACGTTCGAGATAGAAACGCTGCATATCAATGGTGGGATCACCACAAAAAGATTGATTGATTGACCAAAGTATTGCATTTCTACAACAAAAGTTCACAAGAAAGGCGCGCTTGCGCAACCACATTGCAAGATCTGAGCAAAACCACAGACATTCCCCGAATCTCAACTTTGGCTGAGTCTTCACCGCTTCCGGTCGACACATCACGAGTCCACGTGCTTCACATTCTTGCTTTTCTCTTTGGTGTTGTTGGCGTTGATGTCGGTGGCGCCGCCGCCGCCGCTGGAGCTCGCGGGCGTCGCGGTGCCGCTGCGGGGCGTGGCGCTCCCCGACCCCGCCGCGCCGTCTTGAGGGGCCTCCGGGAACATGGGCCCGCCCGCCCCGGGAGGCAGCCCCGTCGCCGCGAAGCCTGGCATCATCTGCGGGTTCATCATCATCGGCATGAAGTTCGGCATGAAGGCCGGGTTGGGCATGAGCGGGTTGGTGGCGGCAGCACCCATAGCGGGGCCCCCAACGCCGCCAGGCATCGGGCCGGGCATCATGCCAAACGGAGGCATCGCTGGCGGCGCTGTGTCTCCGGGCATCATTCCGCCCATGAGGCCGGGCATCATCGGCATCTGCATGTTGGGCGGGAGAGGCACCTGCATGCTCGGCGTCCCGGCGCCCATAAGGAGCTGCGCGGCCGCAGACGTGTCCATCAAAGGAACCTGACCATCCCCAGCAACGCCGCCCTTTTCTGACCCCGGAGGCGTGGTCCCCTCTTTCTGCTGTTGTTGCTGCTGCTGCATTAACTGCATCAGCATGGTCATGTTGGGGACACCAGCCATGTTGGGAACCCCGCCCATGTTGGGAACTCCGCCCATGTTGGGAACTCCGCCCATGAAGGGCATCCCCATCATCCAGGGCTGCATCCCTCCGAACTGCATGGCTACCGCTCCGTACGGGTTGAACAGGCCGCCGAAGTCCGTCGCACCGGGTTTGTACGGGGCCTGTGGCTGAGGGGGAGGCGACGCGTGCAGCCCGGGCATCATGCCCCCGGGGCCGGGGCCGGGGCTCGCGCTGGCCGCCGCCCCGTCGAAGCCGCCCGCCGCCCACTGAGGCTGCACCGTCGGCTTCACGGCATTCACCTGCAAACACAATTCAACAAAGTCCAGACGCGTGTGTGAGATGAGCAACAGTCTTCAACTGCACAAAAAAAAAGTTCTTTCTGCTGAACAAAATGCAACGCGCCCCACGGACACACGTGCGCAGTCTCCACACGCACGCACCACACCACACACTGACCTGCGGCTCCGCGCCCGTTCTGCTCTGCGCGGCGCCGGGGACGCCGAACCCCGCCGGTCGCTGAAGCGGCGTCCGCGTCTCCTCCGCGTCCGTCATCTGCAGAAATAGCGCATGCGCGTCTCATGAGATTCATTCAAGAAGATTTCTCACACAGTATGACACGCGCAGAACCAGTTCAAGGCAGAAACAGGCACAAAACCGCCATTTGATGTAGTTGCGTGGGTAAATCATTGTCATCTTCAATACCTGCAGAATCGGAGTTCCACCGCCAGTGTGGCCGTCCCAGTCGCTGTAGCTGCCGGTGTCACTGACCGACACGTGTGAGTCACGCTTCCGATTATCGCCCGACTCCACGTCGCTTTCGCTGCTGCTGCTCCTCTCACTGCTGCTGCCGGTCTTGCTGCGGCTGCTGTCGTCGCCGGACTCGCTGCTGCTCGTTGGCTGGTTCTGCTGGGCCTGACCCTCCAGGGGCCTGGCGGGCAACCCCGGCGGCCCCCACGTCTCGCCGGGCGGCGCAGGCGCGTCGTCCCCGCGGCGCCTCGGCTCCGAGGTGGCTGTACCGCCCGACGCGACGGACGATGACGTGTTCAACTGGTCCGACGCGTCCTCGAACTCCCCGTCGCTGCCGGACGTGGACGACTCGTCACGTGACGTGCCGGCGGCGACGCCTACGTCGAATCGAGGAAAACACAACGGTCAAAGAAACACCCGTTTGTTCATCAGTGAGCACCGACTAACAAAGAGCATTTTGATTCTCTCTTTGTGTACTTGTCAAGCGACATGTCGCAAGAAAACGCACAAGCATCAACTTCCTGGACTGCCGTCCCACAATGCCAATTTAGGAAACTGAAAAAGACAAACCTGATCCTGTCACCACCATTCCGGCAGGGACGCCGTGCTGCGGTGGCGCCGCTCTGTCGGCAGCGATGACGTCCACCGTCGGGCGGCAGCGCGGCCGGAAGTGGCCGTTAGCGCGAGTGTCGCCCCCAAGCGTCAGCGACTCGAGCCCGAACGACGCGTCCCTCGGATCAGCAGCGTTCCCGTTCAACTCAGAGCGAGGCGGATACGGCGGGAGGTGAGAGCGAGGCTCCGAGTGGCTGTTGGATTGGTTGAAGCTCCCGTCATGCGCAGAACAGGGGGCGCCACTCGACACGTGCATGATGGCCGGATCCTGACTCGTCAAAGCCAGACCTGCGCCCAGGTTGCCACGCGCGCTGTTGTCTGGTTCCCCCTGTCCGTGACCGTAGGACAGGCCGAGCCCCAGGGAGTTTCCCCACGATTCGGCCGCCTCCGGTCCCACCAGACTCCCTGTCGCCAGTCCATCCAGCAGGTTGTTCGCGACGGAAAATCCGCCGAAAGTCTCTCTTTGGCTGCCCGGGGCTTTCAAGTCAGTGTGGTTGCCACTAGAGCGAGCTGCCGTCGGCGTCTCCGTGGCGACGACGGGTCCGTCTGAGTGGGTCAGATCACAGTTGGGGTGTGGCCTCTGTTGGTTGGCGCTGAGCGACGCGTCAGAGTCCGACGCAGCGTCCTTGTCGTCGCCCGTAGCAACGGCGGGAGGCGTGGCACTGGGGAAGCCTGAGCTCAGCCTGTAGTCCTTGAAAACGTCTTGAGATTCCGATTGAGTATCACCTGCAGAACAAACAGCACGACCATGAGGCTTCCTGTGTTTTGTTCTTTGTTTCATGAAAGGAACGACAGAAATGGCTGAGGACGAGACACAGCACGAATCCTTGCTCCGAGACGTTTCACTTTTCAATGCATCACTCAGGTTTTCATCGCCCATCTCGTCTCACATAGTTCTTCCAATGGGTCAGGCTGAACACGGCCTGCCCAAAACAAGTGCTGCCTCGTGAAGAAAGTGGCGGACAGAAACCCACGCGAACAGACACGCACAACACACACATAAAACCATTGACCACTTTTCAAGGCACAGGTATCCAGGCCAATGAACAGCCCAACCACCCCATCCACCTGAGCAAACAAACCCCTCACACACACACACACACACACACACACACACACACACACACACACCTTTGTCGGCGGCCGCGGTGGAGATGAACGGGTTCCACTCCTGCGTCAGCCTCGCCCGGTCCGCGGCGCTGTCGTCGCTCGGCCAGATCGTCTCGATGTCCTGCGCCGCGAGTCCCGCCACCTCCTCGTGCGTCAGCTCCTCCACCAAATATCGCCCATCCGCTGTCTCCGACACCTGAAAGGTTTGTGGTATACTGATCCGCACCAACACGAAAACCCAAAAAACAAAATAAATTCCTTGCGACCGAAGGAAATGGGCACTTTCTGAAGCCTGACAACTTTTTTTCTTGGCGGTCAACTTTTTGTGCGGCGAGTGCAATCCCATCCCACTTGGTTCGTCCATCTCTCACCTGTGGTCTGGGGTCGGTTTGCCTGGCGCGCGGCGGCGGTTGGTAATGTGTGCGAAGGCGAGACTGGTGCATATCGGGCTGCAGTCGGGGGCGAGGCGCAGGTGCCGCGGCTCCGGGAGCGCTGGGCCGGGGCCCGCTGGGCACAGCCCCGAGGGGAACACCTGGGGGAGGTCCGCCGAGGCGTGGCCCAGCCATGTCGAATCTCGGAGCACCAGGAGGGGGCCCCCTTGGCACGGCACCGAAGGGAACTCCGGGAGGGCCGGGCCGGGGTCCGGGCACTGCCCCGAAGGGAACACCGGGAGGGCAGGGGCGGGGGCCGGGCGCAGCCCCAAAGGGAGCAGCACCGGGAGCTGTTGGGCGGGAGATAGGACCAAAGCTTGGGCGGACAGTGGGGCCGAAGCGGGGAGGCGGCCCGGGGTGAGCAGCGGTTGCGAACCGGGGCGGGCGGGGAGAGGGCTCCGGGGGGAACCCGCCGACGCCACCGCTCGTGTCCGGCGGAGACGCCCCCTGCCGCTGTGTTTCTTCCTTACTCCGTTTTTCATCTTCATCTCTGCAAAAACCACAAATACTGCAACGTGCGTCGTGTTGCGAACCAGATGTCTCGAAATTATACCGTACGTTCTGGTTTCAACGACGCCAAGCCCAATGTTTGGTTTCTAAGTACCGTGTGCCTGATTGGGCAAGCTCAATTGATGGATCGTGAAGACGAAAGGTCTGCACAAAGACGCCGAAGGTGCAGTGGCGCTAGATCCACGCTTTAACGTTCACATGCACCACATCACCTTGCGAGACCTGACCTTCACAACACGTGACCACGTCTTCAGACTACGTGACCTGCGCACCACGCGGCGCATCACGCCGCTCCACTCACAGCTTCTCTGCGATCCGCTGCGCCTCGGCCTCGAGTCGACTCGCCTCTAGCGCCGCCTCCAGCATGTCCTGCTCCTGCTGCTCAGTCCGCGGCATCGCTGCGTCCACGAAGTCGCTCCGGGACTTCCACACGTTGGGCGGGGGCGGCGGCGTTGGGAACCCAGCATTCGCGGCCGCACCCAACCCGCCCACGCCCACGCCTGCGCCGCCCAACCCGTCCGCACCATCGCGAGTTGCTGACACTGAAACAAGAAACGCGGTAAGTGGCTCGAAGGTGGTTCAATACAACGGGAACAATGTCTCTGTACAAGTCTGTGGTCGCTACATCCCGAGACAAGTCAAACGTTCCCGTACAAATCAATACACGCTGGGTCCCAGTGCGATTCAACTGAGGCACAGCACACAGTATTGTCTTTGTTCGAAGGGCTGGTTCAAGTCAGCCAATCCACGGACAAGCCAATGGACATCATGTCAGAAGCCTCTGTACTGTCGTACCTGAGGCGAGCTTGGCGCCGGCTCCGCTCCAGCCGGTCAGCAGCAACGACTGCCCGACCATCGGGGCGCTGCGGTTGAGGTGGCCCGGCGTGTGCCCCGCCGCGCGCGGCGCCCGGCCTGACCGCGCCCCAGACCCGTTCGCCTGAAACACGAGGAAACGGTGACCTGCGGTGGAGAAAAGCCAGTGCCCCACACGCACACTCAAAACGCGGTAGAAACTGAGCTTCAACCACGCTGTCCTCGTACACTCTCCTCTGACGAAACCACAGAACACACCCTACTTTTCAACGGTGGTGTCTGTTATCACCCGGCAGTGGTGGAGCAAAAGAGCGTGGTCAGACCCCGAGTGGTGGTGGGGATGCTGAGTGGCCCCAGAAAGAAAATCGCCAGCTGGATTCACCTGCTGGTGAGGACCTGCTCATGACGAAGGCCTCCAGTGGTGGAGAGGGAACAGACCACACTGGACCACACCACATGGACTTCCAGCTTTTCCTAGGTGAGACCCCGGGTGTCCTGGACACAGTTCCCAAAATTCAGGGTGGGGTGGGCTGTAGGGAGGACAGGGCGGGCTCGGAACCCTCTCGGGACTCACCTGGTGGTACGGGCGGCGGGGGAACTGCTCCCGGGGCTCGCTGCAGCTGCTGCGGGTGTCGCTACTCGTGCTCTCGCGTCGCTGGTCGAACCTGCGGGGAACAACGGCAGAGTATCGTTTCACCAGAAACCCGTGCGTTTCAAACGAAAACCCCCTCAGCGGAAACAAGGCCATTCAAAAGAAAACAGAAGTTCGCTCTGAACGACAGAAAATTTATTCAGAGGGTGTGCCATTGTGAGTACGGCGATTCTAATATCGTGTTGGATTTAAATTCCTTTCAAAGTTTCCCAGAAATCTGAAAGGCGCGTTCCGTTTCCAGGTGCGCGCGCACTTTTTCCCAAAGCGTCTATGTGTCTCCACGCCTCTTCTCTTTCACAACAAGAGATGGCTAATTAGCGTAATGTAGCCGCCCCTAGTTCCCTCTAACAATCCGTCTACAGCAACACAAAACAGCCACACAAAGATTCGTCGTGTTGTTTCCAGACAGGCGACAGCGCCGTCCTTGCACAGGTTTTTTTTGTGAAGATGAGAATTCGCCGTCCTCGCACGGGTTTCTCTTTGGGGGGGGGGGGGGGCAAAGGTGAATCCTTGCTCAGTTTTTTCTGTTGAGATTACAGCGATGTTCGTGCACAGAACTGTTCATTGGACACTGCGTCACCTTCTACTCTGAGCTGCGTCTCAGTCCTTATCAACGGACGCTGCGTCGTCGCTTGCGAGATGCAACATCCAGCGTGAATCGGGGCGCCGAGTTCACTTCGCCTGTGTCTCTATCGCTGATGGAAACAGAAGCGATCGATCCCTCGGGCTTTTAATGCATCGCTCGCTGTTTGCCTCAACATTAATGTGTCGTTTGCGAACAACACAAATCAGTTCCTCCTGCGCGGTTGTGCAACCCGAGCGCGCGGGGACGGATCCAGAGCCAGGCGGATGAGATGTGGAGTCCGTCGGAAACGGAACACGAACAGTGTGGCGACAAGTCCCAGGTAAGTATCACGAAGCGTCTGTCCACTCTCTCCACACTCTCTGACGCGTCAATGCCAAATTGCGTCACAAGCGCAACATTGGAAATTTTGAGCTTGTTTCTGCGGGGTGCGCCGCGCCCCCCTCGATCCGCCCCCTGGTGGATCGGGTCGCGACAGAACACAACGCTGATGTGTTCACCGGGACGCGGTTCGCATTCAGATGAGGCGGAAACCACAGCGGATCAATGACAAGAACTTCGTACATCTGATGCATTTCGCAACAAAAAAGAATTTCTTCGACTGAAAAAAAAAAACCTGTTGTCAAGTTTTTGCCTAGCTTTGCGGTTTTCTCGAGCAGATATTTTTGGAAAAGCTGTTTCGTTTCAACTTGGTTCGTTTTTTTCCTTGTCGCAGACGGTGTTTTATCCGCTTGATACAAATCCTTTTGAGCTGCAAGGCTGTTCTCAGAGCACGAACTCAAAGGAACTGACTGTTCTTCGAACCTACTTTTTCCTTTGTGGAGACTTTATTTTCCCGCAAGTCAACACTGTGACCCATTTTGTCCTTGTGGGAACATTGTTTGCAAGTCAACAGGCACCGATAAGTTCTTTTGAACAACCCAACACCTCCCTTGAGCTCCCGTGGAACAGACGGCAACACAGGACGGAAAGCACCAGACGCTAGATTTGCCAAACCCCAGGCTCCTTCCCTGGTGTTGGGGCTTCGAAGAGCGTTGGCTAACTACAAGCGACAAAACCCTGGACCCCAGTGCGTCATTTCGGATAGTCCCTCCAATCCCCAGTCCTTGTCAACTGCAATATTTCTGACGAGATCAAGAAGACGGCAGAGCGCACCACTCACCTGGGGATGGTTTGGCGCGTGCGCCTCCCTCCCGCCGCGCCGGGCGGCTGCACGCCGGGGATGAAGACCGGTTCCCGGGGAGACTGCGCCGCCGCCGCGCCCGCAGCACCGGAGCCACCGCGGGGCCGACGGGACGGCGCCTGCTGCCACTCCTCCTCCGCCCCGGCAGGGCGCCCCGACCCCGCCGCGTCGCCTCGACTGTCGCTCTCGCCGCTTTCACAATCTGACTCAGATCCTACAATTCAACATAGTGTGAAAGGTCAAGCCCTGCCTTCTGCGGCAACATCGATCCGGACCTCGGGGTGTCTCGAAACTTGCCAGACATCAAAAGTGAGTGGGTTGTGTTACAAACGCAATGAGCTTCATCAGCACCACTTTGTTTCTTGACTCCACCTCAATTGACAGTGACAGACATCAACCCAAAGGACGTCTTCGACTGACCCACCAAGAATCACATAATTCTCGCTTGTCATTGGCCGTTGGACGTCACCAGCCAGCCAATCAGCAGACAGCGTTTGGACTGATGAGCCCGTAGAACACGGCGCCACACGACCTTCACCCCGCACATTCGGGCGGCAGAGAATGCCATTCACAAAGGGAACGGGAAAGCTTACCTTTCTGGTTGACTAGATGATTGGCCATCGCACTTCCATTTTCCTCTTTGTCCTGCAAAGAACCAAGCAGTGTCCACACTGGAAAAGTTGCGTCCCATGATGAAGTCAACACGCTCCAACAGCACGGACAGCATCTGTGCCGAAGGAAAGGGACGGAACGGCCAGGGGTCTAACCTTGGGGTTAGGGTTGGGGTCAACTGTGACTCAAAATGAAAATGTGACATTTTAGCAGTGGACCAATTTGCATCCAACAGCAAACTTTGGCGGATTTTGGTACATTTCAGAGATGAGGGAGACGGACCCCGCAGCCTCCGCCCTCGACCCGCCTGAGTCTTGGTGGGGAGAAAGGCCCTGGGACCACCGATCCACAGTACAGAAATTCCCACCTTTTGCCTGGCCTTCTTGCGCTGCAGCTTGGCCTCTCGTTTTCGCTTCGCCTTGGATTTCTCCTCTTGCGGCAGCTCCTGTTTCGAGGGCAGCGGCTCGATGTCGTCCAGCTGGTCCGCCCAACTGGGTCTGGAAAACAAGAACATACTCGTGTCGAAGACGCGCGATTTCCTTGAGCTCTGGAAACGCAACAATGGTTGCAATGCCAGCAAGGACAGGTTCTTCACGAACTCTGTTTCGAATGAGTGTGTAGGGAGTTGTGTTTTTTCAGCGAAATGACGCTCGAAGTGAACATCGACAGGGTCTTCGAGTCAAAGTCGTCACCACAAGGCAGCATCTGAGTGTTGTTCCACAACGGACGGCGCCATCGTTGCTCACGTGACATCTGCGCACCGACGGACAAAAAAAACAACAACACCGGAAATCTCCAGAATCGAGTTACAACAAATGACATTCCCACAAGCTTTGAAGCTGGACTCTGTATCAAACAAGCTTGTTCACACACACCGCTGCACAACTGTGGTTCCAAAGGTGCAAACTTGGTTGTCGTGGAAACAGATCCCAACGAATCGTGACAATCACCTGTTCGGGGACCCGCTTTGAAACTCGAGACGGAACTTGTTTGAAAATTTCTGCTGAGCATGTCATTCACTTCTGAAGCAGCTGATATCCTCAAGTTCAGGAAGAACCAGGGCCACCCACCACTACAGATGTGTTTTGTTTTGCATTGACTCCGTGCAAAGTGTCTGCTTTGGCGAGGCGGGCAAATTTTGCTTTCTAAACATTCGCTGGTCAGTTCTTTGCGCTCAAAGGAATTCGATGTGCACAGCGACCTGGCCTCTGTGAGCTTCACTTCCACAAATTGCACGTTCTTCAGGTCGATGCGCAGCCGCTCAATTCATTTCAACAACTGTTGAATCAAGGGCGTGTGACCAGCGCTAATGACGTTTCCCCCACCAAACACGCTCAGCTCTGAAGGTGTGTGTACTGCTGCACACACGCAGCTCTGAAGGTGTGCACTGCTGCACACACGCAGCTCTGAAGGTGTGTGTACTGCTGCACACACGCAGCTCTGAAGGTGTGCACTGCTGCACATGCGCAGCTCTGAAGGTGTGTGCACTGCTGCATATGGGCAACTCTGAAGGTGTGTGCACTGCTGCACATGGGTAGCTCTGAAGGCGTACGCACTGCTGCATATGGGCAACTCTGAAGGTGTGTACACTGCTGCACATAAGTAGCTCTGAAGGTGTGTGCACTGCTGCACATGCGCAGCTCTGAAGGTGTGTGCACTGCTGCACATGGGTAGCTCTGAAGGCGTATGCACTGCTGCATATGGGCAACTCTGAAGGCAAAATACCGTCTGCAGAGCAATAGCTTTGTACTCGCGAATTCCTGCCAAATTGATCCAACCACAAAGCACTGAAATTTTGTGTGTAGAAACAAAACAGCGAACAGTGTTTTTCGCGTTGGCAACGAAGCCATAAATTTTGCAGTGAACAAAGCGAGTCGGAGAGAACAGAGCAAACAAACATCTGTCGCTGGGGCCCCAGTTCCCTTCCTGTCGCAGCGCACTCCCTGCGCTGTCATTGTGGCTGAATCAATAGCACCGAACTGCAACTTTCTTCCGCTGTTTTTTGGCAGCGTTGCAAAGTTACTGTCATTACAGCAGCTCCACATCACACAACAGAAAGACATCGTCTTCACCCGACCTGGCTGTGGCAAGAAACCAACACTGAACGGCCCACCCGGAAGAGGGGGGGGGAGCGGAGACACAGGATGTACCTTGCGTGTCCCTGTGTCAGTCTCGATTATTGCTGGCGCCACACTGCTCTTTGATTTCTTGACACATCAAGTAGACCATCAGCGACAGTCGCAAACTCTACTCAGAACAAGCTGACTTTCTTCCACCGTCCCATCCCTCCATTCTCTCAACCATCTCCCTGGCGCCCCAGCTCCCTTGATTCTGATGGTGTAACTGGTGTACGCCAAGGTTGCTTTGCAACAGAAGCGTTCAAGGTTGCGGTGTGGGCGGCTTACACCCTTTGCAGCCGCAGTACCCGGCGATCCCAGGATACTCACTTGACAGGGGTGGAGTGCTCCTTTTCCTCTTGACGCCGCAGACGCTCTTTCTCCCGCTCCTTTTCCTCCTGGCGCCGCTGATTCTCCTTCTCCCGCTCCTTTTCCTGCTGCCGTTCAAGACGCTCCTTTTCCCGCTCCTTTTTGAGCTCGATCTCCTTGGCGATCTCCGCCATTTCCTATGAAGAGACAAAAACAACAAAATGACATCCGGCGAAGAGCGAAGGTTTTTCGATCAAAGTCAACGTCAGCCGAAGTACCACGCTGTTCACACTGGTTCCACGTCTGTGACTGAACACCGTGCGCACATGACCGGTGTACGTGAAATGGTGCACACGTGTTTCAATGGTTCTGTTCAGATTGGTTCCTTGAATCCACGATGGAAAGGTTGTGGCTCCAAGAGTCTCCGCAAGTTTCGCCGTGGAAATGCGCACTGTGCGCACCTTCAGCCACACGTACCTTTTGTCTGCGGGCCTGCTGTGCCTGCTTCTCTTTCTTCGTGAGCTTCTTGGCGGGTTCCGGGACGGTGAAGACTGGCGGCTGCTTCTTCTCCTGCTGATCACAGCACATTCACATGACACTCACACTGAGCCACTGACTTCGTTGATGCCTGAACGTTTCGTTCTGTCGTTCGCTGAACGTTACATTCCGCAACACGCTGAACGTTCGTTCCGGCAGCGCAAAACGTTCGCGTTCGTTCCACACTTGGGACGGGAAACGAGCCACAGCTGTCTTCAGATGCAAGCAGCACACCTGGCCCCACCTCTTTCGACGCCTTTTTACCAGCGGCTTGACTTTCAATTGGCACAAGTTGAGTCTCGGTCAACAGTCCACACGCGTGTTCGAATCAGATTCCGAATGCGGCACGCTCAACTTGGGCCGGACCAGGTGTACGTACGCATCGATGCACCCCAGATCAAATCCCATTCCCAAAACTGTTCCCGGACATGCGCAATGGTATCAATCAGCCCAACACACAGAACCGGCGCGCACACCCACGCTCACGGTACTCGTGTCGTCACAACAGAGCCGCACGTAGCGGAAAACAAAGCGCTCGTCGGTCGCGTCTGGCCCTTCCCTTCCGGAGCTGCATCGTAACATCGATTTCGCTTTGCAACGACACTTGTCGCAATGCGAATAAAACAAGTGCGAACCACGTGTATTGGGATGCAAAATACATTGGGGCATTGATCGTAGGGCAGCCTCAGGTCTGTCTGTCTGTCTCCCTGCTGCATAACGGCTCGACAGGCACAACGACGCGAATTGTTGCATAAAATTTCACACACAGCAAATCTGAGGGTGCGGCGTCTGAAACAATAATCCATATCGCAATCACACAAGATTTTGTGCACCAGAAACTTTGCCCCAGATTTTCAATCCAAATGAAAAGTTGCAACGCGGGCAACTATTTGGTTCGTGGTTTGCTCTTTGGACGAATCTCCAACCCAGCGGAACAAGGGCGACTATCTGGGACGCTGGATCATGGGTGTGTGTCGGGGGGGGGGGGGTTGGCTGATCGCGGGTTGAAC
>JAAUXT010105596.1_pt1 | contig 17767 bp, 19 predicted proteins | sample 7278171 | NCBI WGS metagenome assembly JAAUXT01 (sample SAMN14350112, study PRJNA611818) | marine sediment metagenome | isolation source: surface marine sediment (1.8m) | place: French Polynesia: Moorea | collected 2018-08
CCATGGTGTTTGCACAAAGCGGCTGGTAACAACCCTTCGGGACCCCACGCGTGAAAATGCCGCCCTGTCGTTCCGCGGAGAGTCGGTTGGAGGGGGGTTGGACACACTGCTTGAAAGTACAGTTGATCCCCCCCAATGCAAACTTAATGTGAGCTGGCTGGCAAACTCAATATGGAAATTTTTAGAAATTTCTGAAATGGCCAAAAAATCTTTCGGGTGAACGCCGAACGTTTGTATGGACCACAAGCGTTTTATGCGTAGCATTCTTGTTGTGTGGCAGACTGCCCTTCAAAATCAAACACACACGCACACACACACACATACACACACACACACACACACACACACACACACAATTGTGAATAAATCTTGTGGACTTCAGTGACTCGCACATGGAGGCATCGCAGGTCTTCAAAGCGTTTTCCAAAGACAGAAACCGAGCATTTGACTGAGCGTCATCCTGAATGAAAGCGCCGGCGCGTGGAGTTTTGCTGCTCATTTCTTTCACGGAATGCTGTTTTTTCCAACAGGACCTGAACCGAGAAGAGTACGCTTCGAGGTCGACACACTGGGTCAAGAGCCCTCCCAGAGTGGTACGTCTTCAACCAAACTTGAGAATAACATTGCCGTGAGAAACGTCGTCCCTGTCTTTGGCGAGACAAGTGATGACTGTGCTGTTGACATTCGAGACAGAAACGGAACCCAGCGATGTGCACCGGGACTTTTTTGTGGCTTCAGGAGTTAGATGAGAGAGGGTTCCCGATTCTCCAGCCCTTGCCTGGCATTGGCGCCCCAGACGAGGAGGAGGAAGAGGAGGAAGCGGAGGAGGTGAGGGAAGTGCGAGGGCCACGGTCTCCGTCCTATTCACCGCCAGAGACGGGGTCGTGCGGCGGGAGTCCCGCTGAGTCGAGCGCGAGCCGCTCGTCTGATGACGAGGAGGAAATGGAGACTGCGGAGCAGCAAGGTACGCAACGCCCAAGTGTTTGCTGGTGTTCACGATTTACTTCTTCAGTGCGCCAATAATGTGTCCTGGTGCCAACCCCCACCTGCTCTTGTGGATTGGGACAAATGTTGAACACAAACGAAGATCGTATTGTCCTGGTGGAATTTGTCAACACACGAGCGCGCGGCGCATGTGTAATGTCATAACACACACACACACACACACACACACACACACACACACACACACGTAGCTTGTTGCACTTTCCATGCAGCTGGCTGGGAGTGGTTGTTCAACGAGGCTGGTCTTATTTTCCAGATTTCCCGTCGTCGCCACACACTGTGCAGGAAAACATGAAGGACAAGTTCCAGCATTTGTTGCGTAATCCAGACATTCTCAGTCTGAGAGAAGCAACAACTTTGTTTGAAGAAGTGCACAGCTTGGCAAGTAAGTGCGATTCAGAATTCTCTTCAGTCACAGTGGAAACTTTCCATTGAACAGTTCTCCTCTCATCGGTTTTCGTCCTGTCAATGGGCGATCGCGATGCTGATATGTTTTTATGTTTTTAATCCCCCACCACCTCTGCCCACCACCCGAACCTTGGCTCCGAACAGTTTTTCCCCGAAATGTAATTGGTTTTAGTTTTGTGTGTACGTTATTTGGTGTTCGCGTCAATTGCATTGCACGAAAATGTGTCTCGTCAGCAAGAACTGTGTGTGACCGCAGGCAGTGAGAGTGACCGGAGCAGACTGCGCTTGTGGTACAACGATCTGGTGCCGCGGCTGTTCAAAGCGTGCAAGGACCGTCCGGCGGAGTCGCCCGCGGAGCACGCGGCGTTTGCCGGGGTCTGCTGCTTCCTCCTCAAGGTGACACTTGCCAACCATCTGGTCCCCCCCCCCACACACACACAGCCTGCTGTGTTGACGGCAGTCGATTCTGGTCGTTGCCGACCACACAAATTCCTGAAGTATGTCGTTTATTCTTGACCATCACTTCACCTTGTCTTCGCAGACGGACCATCGGGACCCGTCGCTGTTCCGTTTGAACAGCAGAACGCGGATACAGATGCTGGAGATGCTGAGGCATTTGCTACACGAGGCGCACGACCAGTGGAAGAAGTGCGTCTGGCAATATTCCGGCACCGCGAAAGAGTGCCTCTCGTCAGCTCTGTTCGAGGTACGATCAGAGGCTCTGTCCGTGCGGGAAACCTTGACGGATCCGCGACCAGACGCAGCTGCTTTCGTTTTGAGCCCGCGGCCCCGGCTTCGCCGGCGATAGTCGCGGGTTCAGCGCAGTCTCCCCGTGTACGTGTCTGTGGAGTGTGGAAACCAACTCAAGTTGGTTTTGGTGGTGAAGCAATGAAACAAAAATTCGTGGATTTTTTTTTTTCGGACTTCTCGTTTCGTTTCTGATCCTGGTGGTGGCCGCGGGCTCGTTGATCTTTGATTTCGTTCTTACTGAAATTGTGAATGATGTTTGTGCGATTCAGTTGATGGAGACCGGTGGGGAACTCGGGTTGTATCCAAAGCCTCCAGCCTGGCAACAGGGCCGTCACTACTCGGAAAAGCGACTCGAAGTGTGGACCCGGATGAACGAGCAGGAAATTACGACCCTGCTGCGAGCATTCTTGCATTCCACACTACAAGTGAGAGCGTGTGAAGATTTGCCTTTTCATGCCTTGTGATGCGTAATGGCTGTTGAGTCCAGGGTGAATTGTGGCCTCTGGTATGTCAGTCTTTCCAGCAAGGCACATTTTGCTACTGGCAACAATTTTTCTCCAGAGTGTAAAAGAAGCGATGCGGACTACTCGGATCCAACTCGCTGAAGTCGGGTTCGAAATTTCCTTGGAGCCACAAAAGGTATTGTACGGAATAAACGTAATCAACCAAGAGCTCTTAATTGAACATAGTTCAGAGCTGAAACCGAAGAACCACGTGTGATGATTTTACGTTCAGGGTCGCCTCTTGAGAAACATTAGAGGTGAGAGCAGTGAGCTGCCAACACTGAGTCTGGTGTGTCGTGCCCTCGCAGTCCTCAACCTGCAGTTCAAGCAAAACGCGCTGTCTCCGTCGCTCGTTCAAGTGGATGCCGACAGTGCGATGCGGTGAGACCTTCGTCGTATTTGTGCGTGTCTGACTCTTCAATAAATTCCACGTAGAAATGGTGGCAAATGGCCAGTATTCCTCCTCGTGATTGTGATTTGACTGGTGTGTTCGTGTCCTCAATCTTTGTTCCTGTGTGGTCTCCAGATTTCTCCACACGCAGTACTTGATGTCGCCGCGCAAGGTTGCGTGGAACGCTGAAAAGCCGCGCGAACCTGCACGAAAGTCGGCGGCCTCGACCACGACCTCAGCCCGACACGTTGTCAGCAGGACTCGGGTATGTTGCGTGTGACTGATGCATGCCCGACGCCTTTCAGATCTATCTCACAAAAAAATAACCTGTCGCACGCGGTCCACCAGTGGAGAGAAAACTACCCAGCACTTGGCGATGTGGTTCGCACCATTCTACAATCTACCAAAGCGTGCGTTTGCGTGCTGTGATCACAAAATGTCGGTCCAGAATCTGAAGACGCGGAGGGTGCAACAAATGTTATTCGGTCAGACACACACCCTTCCACAAACATCACTCTTGATTTCACCAGTGAGGGAACCTTGTCACCCACTCCCCACCCTGTCCCCGAGACATGAAATTCTTCAAAACAAATCATTCACTCGACTGGCTCTTGTTGGAATTCAGTCATTTTGCACGTTACTAATGCACCAGCTCAAGTGCGCATGCTTCCATTCCATAGAAGAAGTCTTTTGATGGTGGTAGTGGCCTTGTTTGTGTGCAGGTGACGGCTAATGCTTGTAGCAATAACCTACCCATGTAACAGGAGACAACCAATGCTGTGATACGGCCAAGGAACCTTGGCAACGGCATTCTTGGTCCAGCACCTTCTTATCTGCCGCCTCTGCCTCTGCCTCCATTCCCGTTGACAGTAAGTTGTGACATCGACTTGCGTATCACGTGCGACAGACCCTGGGGTGTGAGTCTAAGTTCAGTTGACTGGCTAAAATCAATTCTGGTTGGTTGTTTGATTCGGTTGCATTTCCCTCCCCTCCCCCCTCTCCCCATTGAAGCCAGAATTGCCTGCTGTTTTGAACTCAAAGAAACTTCAACACTGGGTTCTTTACCAAACCTGTGAGAAAATGAAATCGCATAAGTTACCACTACAAGTTTGTGTCAGTGTTGTTTCCGGTCTTGTCCAAAACCATTGACGCAAACTTGTGTTTCGGACTGCACTCTGAGGACCACTCGGCTCGGTGACGTGACTGCATTCACGAGAGCAGGACATAAATAACCAGGTGATCCGATTCTTTGCAGCCGCCACAACACACTGCCACTGTTCCCCAAGGAACGCCCTGGTCTGCGCCTGTCTTAGGTCGGTAGAGTTCTCGTTTATTTTTCGTGTAGCGAGTGAGCTCTGGCGTAGCTTAGGCACGGTCCTTCGAGTGGTGGTTTACCTTGGGGGCAAACGACAGGCTGCCATTTAGCAGTTTGACAAGGTAAACCAGCAAATTTCGTGGGACCAATTGTGAATGTTGCTGGTTGACCACTACCCACCGAAGCAACCAAATTTCAAGAAGCAGTAAAAATTGTGGAGCAACCTTTTTGTCGTGCGCGGCTCGGTGAAGCTGGTCGCAGCCACGCCCTCAGTGCAGCGACTGATGTCGAATGTACGTCTGCATTGTGTGTATGTGTGTGCAGGGGGGTCAAGTTCGGGGCGAGGCGGTCACAGAGAGTTTAATCTTGAGAACTGAAGGTGTGATTTTTTACGAGGAAAATATCATTTCACTTTGAGTGGAAAAAAACCAACATTTTGAAGTTATCACTGAAATTATCACATCACTGTCTTTGCACATTTTAGTGTTTTTCACCCAGTGTGTGTTTGTGTGTGTGTGTGTGTGTGTGTGTGTGTGTGTGTGTATGCTTGAGAGTCATCGCTTTTTCAATCGAAAACAATGAAATCCTTTTGAAATAAAGTATCCCTTTTTTTCACACGCCGTCGCACGAAGTGACATCGGCGTGTGTTATGCAATCATGATGGGTAGCGAAATGTGTGGACAGACCCACCCTACCCCATTCCCAAAAATACGGTTTTGTCCCGTTCGCAAAAAGGACAGTTGATTGACATGATTTCTTGAAAATTTTTCGTTTCACAGGGCAATGGCGGCCGCTTCAGACACAAATGCAATTCCCTCGCGGCAGAGGACGTGCCGAAACCCTTGGCCTGAATGGTGGAAACCTGAGAGGTGCTGGGAACCCTGTGTGCCTGAGGGGTGCTGGGAACCCTGTAGGCCTGAGAGGTGCCGGGAACCCTGGAGGCCTGAGAGGTGCTGGGAACCCTGGAGGCCTGAGGGGAACTGCTGGTCGGGGAGGCCTCAGAGGAACTGCGAGCCAGGGATTCCGGCGGGGTGCACCAAACATCAGCGAACGAAGACGTCCCGCCGGTTATGAAGGTACCTGACAGAAAAATCGCTTTCACGTTTGATCTTGTGCAAGGGGAAACGCTGTTCACTGGAAAAGTCGTGGAATGTTGTTGCTCCACCTTGGTAGGAACCCTCAACCTGAAACCGCGAGCCAGGGTCTCGGAACTCGGAACAAGAGAACTTGTGGGTCTCAGCAGCTTCGATTTTGTTCGACACAGAACACACTTCCGGGCGTGTCTTTGCAGGTTTTGGTAATAGAGGCAGAGAAGCCTTGGGCCGAGGCAGCTTCAGAAGTGCCTTTCCGGGTCGGGTGAGACCGCGGATCTTGGTGCCCGTGCCGGAGTCTCCCCACGAGAAACTCGTGTACAAGTCGGAGGACGCTTTTTACACCAAGCCCAGAGAAACCGAGTCGTGTAAAGAACCAAGTGCAGAAAAGGACGAACAGATGTGATCATGTCAGCCTTGATGAAACTTGTGTGGTATTGTTCTGTGGGGTCGACACATCTTTTTCTGTGGATTGTCAGACATCGTGCTCCACTCGTATTTTCAAACAATGCATCTTGGGCACGATCTTCGTTTCTGAAAACATTGAAAAAAAAATTCGGCCACAAAAGATATCTTGTATCATGCGCACAGAAGATGGCAAAATTTATAAGATCTCTGGTCCTTCGTTTTCTTTTGCCGTCCACAATTGTTTTTCAAACCAAAGGTTTCCCACTGCTTGGTGTGATAAGCTTCACTCCAACTTCGTCTGTCTGTTTTCAAGCAGGGTGTCCAGCGTCCCACGTTTTTCACTGCCCGGAGGCGCAGTGTTGTTCTGGTGATGTGTATTTTTCATGCATTGTCCGCAACCCACCCCTTACCCACCCTCAGATGCTGGGTGACATTAAAATGTGTGTGTGTGTGTGTGTGTGTGTGTGTGTGTGTGTGTGTGTGTGTGTGTGTGTGTGTGTGTGTGTGTGTGTGTGCAGGGGTTGGCCAACAACTGAGAGGGGGAAACAGTTTCATCGCGTATTTTTGCAGTCGACAGCAACAGAATTGGGTTCATTCAGGCAAATGAGCTCAACTCGGGGTTGTTTTATTTGTTTGTTTTTCTTTTTTTTTTGGGGGGGGGGTGTTAAAAACAACCAGCTTTGTTCCAATTTTGGGCTGAAAATCCTATTTTATGTCCAAACGTTTTAGCAAAAGACGTCTTTTTGCCAATTGTATCCTAATTTTCCTGCCTTTGGCCAAAAAAATTTCCCACTTTCTCTGCTGTTTTGACCTACCCAACCGCTGGACACCCTGGAATTGTTCAGATTCTTTGTGTGTTTTTGTCTGACAAACCTAGCTGGTAAACTGACTCGAAATGGATGTCGAGTGAGCCCATGATGCAACACAAAAGCACGCCGGTGCGAAGTCTCGGGTCCCAGTGAGTCGATCAAACCCTGGAGCGAGGGAGGGAGTCAGCTGTTGTGGACAAGCCAAAAAATTTGTACCACGACCATGCCATTGTTCTGGTTCCGTGTTGCAATCAACGAAACTGTCAAAAGTGGACAACGAGGCTCCTTCATGAAATAGTTGGAATTGTCATGTGCAGTTTTCTGTTGTCTGTGTCGATCATGAACCTCAATTGAGAACCGATCGCGAAGAGCGCTGCTCATAATTCCAATCAATGAAGGAACCTGGTATAGCCACTGTCCTGTACGTGCCAAACACCGTTGTGTGAAGCTATTTACTCGTACGTACGAGTATTACCGTCCGGTATTCTCTTGCGATTTCATGGCAGCATGGTCCAGACCCGATCGGGGTCTGCAGACTGGTCTTTGCACGACCGGGTGCATGCAGAGTCCATTCAGGATTGTGTAACAACAAATGATTGGTGTGTGCCTGGAGGTATTTGGACAAATCACAGAAGCAAAGCAACAACAAAGAACACATGGCAGTGAAGATACCCGCCGAGCCTTCGACATGGCACCGCAAGTGACAGCAAGCTCGATCTCCGCAGGGTCGGACCCGGACCGACCCCCATTTTCTCAAAAGGCATGACTGCCAAGGGGGAGGGCGGGCGGGGTAGGACGTCAGTTGGTCGTATTTCCCCCCCCCCCCGCCCCCTCGAGGATGTCTCGAGGTACGTAACACAACACAACTCGCTCCGTGTTACCATGGAATTCTCTGAGCGTTTATCTGCTGAGTGTGTTTTGTTCCATTCTGTGGGTGACACGGCAGCTCAAGTCTATTCTGTGGGTGCACCTCACTCTTGTTCTCCTAAAGTTCCTGTGGGTGCACCTGGTTTGTTATATGGGTGTACCTCACCTTACCTCACCATCCTATTCTAAGGAGTACACCTGACTGCACCAAGTTGTTCAAGTTCTCTGCTGAAGTCAACGGTCAAACCGTCTCAGAGACGTTCTGTAGTTGTGCCAAAACTGATAATCATGCTGTGTAAATAAAATGTGTTCAACGACCAAAGCGAATTCGGTTCTTGTCTGTTTTCTTTCGTGAACAAGCGTCTTCCGACACACCTTGTGCAAAAACAGCTCTATGGAGCTCGCCGTTATTCGAGGAACCAGAATGCACAGCGACCGCAATGCATGCAACTGAAATGCATGGCGAGTGGAATGCACAAAGGATGACTTTCAACTAATTCTTTTTTGTCGCGCTTCGCGCTGACTATGGCAATGAGGGTGGATCTGTCGTTGTTCCCCGCCCCCCAAAGATGATGTGTGACCGCCTCCGAGTAGATGCTGTGTGAGGTGGGGGGTGGTCACACAGCAACTTGCTACATGACACCCCCCCCCCCCACCGTCTCACACATCTCCAAAGTTTGCACTTCCGAAAATTTGAGATGCTACGTGACCCCCCATGGTTCACACATCTACCCCAGAGTCGGACCCAGATGTGTCCGGTGCTCCCGCAGAGCCTTCGGACCTACATCTATCGCGTGATCATGCACGACAGGGGCTTTCGACATCACATACTATCTGAACCATTTGTTGCAAAATCACACGCAAGCATACATGGTGCCGAAAAACTGTTGGATCTACAAAAGATGCAAAAAGGAAACATGGATAACTCTCCTTCAGTTGTTTTTTTCAAGTGACATGCAACTCCAAGAGGCTTGTGTTCCTGTTTGTCAGTTTGCATTGAAAAAGCTTGCATGTATTTTTGAAAATTTTCTCAAATTTCCCTTCAACTGTGTGCACTTTGAGCTTGCTTTCAACTGTTGCTGCACACTTTTCGTTTTTCCTATTTTTTGTTCCTTTTGGTCATTTGGATGAAATTAATGAATGGACTGTTTCCACTCTGTACCCTGCCCATGGGGCCCTCATGAGAATGCAGTAAGAGTACATTCATACTCGTACCTGTGCAAAACAAAACATCCTGAAACTGAAAGAGTTTCTTCTTCACTGAATGCTCGTTTCGATCTGGACTGCTTTGACATGCGAACAAAAACAACACGCGAAACAAAAATACCAAAATAAGTTCTCTATTATCACATTCGCAGTTTGCGTCATTTTGTGGGACAAATTTACAAAATACCTGCTTCGTAAAGCAGGATAATGCGCTTAAAATTTGATCACTGAAAGTGCAACAAGTCCAGTTGAAGTTTGTGTTCAACAAACTTTTCTGGCTTGTCGCTTTTTCTTGAGCACGTTCGCCTGATATCACACAACACTGAGATAGATCTACAATTGTTTTTGCCTTTGACGGGATGGCACGAAGCGCCCAAACCGATCCAGAGTCCCAATCCCCACCACCAGGGAGGGTGTGTCCACCCTCTCACTTGCAACTTGGAAGAGTGAAAAAGTCAAAATGTTGCTGCACCTGACAGGACACTCAAAACATCTCGAGGACACGACGGATTTCAAATCCTCACCTGCATATTTTGGAACGATTGTCAAAATGCGACATCACGCATTTGATAAAAACAGATTCGTGAAATTGCACGAAAGGATCCACACAGGGAACATGTAAAAATCACAGCGTGAATTTTTCGACAGGACAAGAAAAGTTTCCTTGAGCGACGCACACGATTTCCCTGTGATGCAGCTGCTCTTACCAAATGTACGTACACCCTGAATCGCCTGATTCGAGCTGGCCAATGGGAAGCTCACGGGGCAAACTCTGCTCATTCCAATGGTGGCCAATTGGAAGGGAAAACGGCTTGTCAAAAATTGTTCGGGTCAGCCGAGTTGGGGTGTAAACACATGCGCAGTGGAAGAGTGGTGGAAGCAGAAGGAAACTGGTAACTTGAATCGACTGCATGAACAGGCCCCTATGTGCAAATATTGAAGAACAGCCCTGAGTTGTCATTCGTCAAGAGTTAATCCCCTGTTGACGACTTGTGTTAAAGTTGAGTATTCGTTCCGCGGCAACTTGTTGTTCCGCTTGTAATCTCTTGTAAGGAGATCTGAAGAGAAACACCGTTACATGACTGACTCGGCTGCATGCTGCGGGGGGTGTTCAGCGCGCAATCTCTTGTATGGTGATCTGAAGCAGATGCGTAAATTGCGCTTGTCACCAATGACTAATATTGTGGTTAAACGCGGAAAACATTGAGAGAACCCGAACTCACTTGAAGAAGAGTATGAAGCCAATCGCTGAAAAGCACGCCAGAGTGGCAAAAATGGTGTTTGCATCTGAAAGTGAAGACACCATAAATTACTGCAATGGAAAAGAAAAGACATCCACACAAAACATAGGCTGTTTTCTTGAGAAAGTAAACACTTACACGTGTAGCTCATTGGGGTAATGCCTGCAACTCCTATCGATTCGCAAACCTGGTGCGGCAGCTCGTCCGTCCGCGCCATCAACGGCATCAGAACGATCAAGGCGACACTCAGAACTTGGCTGCAACAAAAAATGTCACGATTGCAGGAGAGGGTTTACCATGAGCCTCATCCCAGACAGCCACCATGCTGCTCGCCACACATTCTTTGGCCTGATACATCCGACTCAAGGGCTGTGGAAATCTAAACTTGTGGCACAGTGTCTCACAACTGTGGGATTCTTCTTTCGGCTGGTGAGAGGGCATGTTGTGGCAAGGCATTCTCACTTTGTGTCCCCAACAAGATAAAGGGGGTGAAGAGGAACTCAGATTCACGGGCAGGACACCTGTGGGACACATGAGTGCACGAGCCTCAAGTGGTCGTGCATCGTTTTGTTTCTGGATGTGGTCAAATTACACTGAAATCCCAAAGTGCTGGTTCGGTGAAGACACGTGCAATCTTACCCCGACATGAGGAGAAAACCTGCCGTTGTCGCCTCAGCCACTGGATAGGCACATTCCACCGACAACTCCAAGCACAGTGGATAAATGGCAAAGCCGAAGAGTCCAAACAGAGATACAGAAAATGCTATCAACCCTTCTTGGTCCTCATAGTTGGCGATCTACAGCAAAGGCAAAATGGGAAGTTGTGGAATCTGAGATGTTTCGAATGGCAGAAACTTTAAAAAGAAAGTGAAAATGCTCCAGTGAAAACATTTTTTTCAGTTGGTGGAAAACTTACAATCGCGAAGAACACAGAACTGATAGCAGCCAAGCCGTAGCAGACTTTCGTGACTTCTTCGAACTTTTTCGTTTTGTCCACAATGATGCCCGCAATGGCAGCTCCGACAATTCCCACACCGATGAGAAGCGCACCACACAGTCCGGCATACGACTGCAAGCACCAGCCGTTCAAGTTTTTCGTGATAATTCTCTTTTGTCACGGGTGCTTTGTACCTCGCTGTGACCTCCACGTCAACAGTGATGCAAGGTCTTTGCAAAAGAAATCCAATTTGTTTGCTGATCAGCGAACTTACGTCCGGGTATCCTCTTGGACACAAAATCTGCTCGAGAAGAGTGCTCAGCGCCGTAAACAGTCCCACTCCGGCCCCAAAACTGAACATGAGGATCCAGTACGCCTTCTCCTTGAGCATCTGCAACAACCATGAACATCACATTTGGCTGCAATACAGGAGCCCGCTGTGCGCAGTGCGGACCCGGAGACAACGTGCCAGCAGACAGACCTCTTTGATGCCCTGCAGGAACGGCTGCGAGGTCTCCGCCGCGCTTGGAGACGGTGGCGTCGGCGGAACTGAGCTGCAGATGCCGATCGACGCCGTCAGGGCGCCCACGCCAGCCGGTATCACGTAAATTTCATTCTGCAAGAAATTGATCGAAAAAATGTGTGCCAGCAGTGGTGGCATCTCGTCCAGAGATGTCGGTTCGCTGCCACTCACCAAGAACGGAATGTCGCTTGCACCTTTGACGATCACGGGCGAAACTATGTTGGCAACAAGAATTCCCAGCGGATTCGCTGCAAGTGGAAAAGACAGATCGTTGTCTGTCCGTTCGTAAACAAAGAACTGGTTGATTTGTCAGAAGGGGAGCGAGCACAATGCGTCAGGTCTCACTCACACATTGAAGTCAACATGTTAGCCGTGGCTCTTTGATCCCCTTGGAACCACAAGGCCGCAACTTTTGTTGGAACAAACAGGAGAAACGGCTGCGCGACAGCAGCCACGCTCTGTCCTCCGATGAGCGCGTAGTACTTGTAGTCATCGGGAACAACACTAGTGCTGCTCAGCACACGAAGTCCTGCACCGACCAGATTCAACCACGAACCGCCCACGATCTGCAAAGGGCAAATCAAATCCATTTTGCTGAAACAAACTGCTGAAAGACAACGTCAACGTTGCCCCCCCCCCCCCAATAATGAGGTGGGGTTTTGAATATTGAAGCGTCTCGAGGCTTTTGACAAGCAGGTGCTGGGTTTCGACCTGCCTGAAATTCTATCCAGGGGGGACAGGGGACTGCCCAGGATCTGGGTGGGCCAACACCTGTAAGACCCACTCAAAATTCTTGCCACAAGGAAAGTGGTCGGACGCACTGACTGGGCAAGTGCTACGACGGTAATACTAAAAGTCTTTTCCATCATGTTCAGCACCTTGCTGCGATCAGGCTTTGTGCTTGTCCGCCAAAGCATTGTTCTCTGCAGTCAAGAGCGGTTCGAGCGCTGAACATGACGGCAAAGACTTTCAGTATTACCCTCGTACCTCCCTCACCCCAAGAGGCTTCCTGCCTCCAGCAATTGCCTGACACATGCTCGCTCCGAGGGATGCACCTGTGTGAAGAAATAGGCGAAAACTGCACTGATCCTCACCCCGAAGCGAATTCCGAAAGTGTCCAAAATCCACACAGCGGCAAATCCAATTGGGATTGCTGCAATCGGGTAAACTAGAGACAGCCAGTTCACTTTCATCGCTCCGATGTTGTAGTACGATGTGGTGTGGTTCGCGATGGGAGAGTACGACAGCCATAGCTGGAACAAAGGACAATATTGAAAGGTTGCCAGTGAACAATTCCTTTGGTACACGAAGCAAAGGCTTTTGCTGCTCAACGAGTAGCAGACCAAACACGAATTGTGAAAAGGAACAAGTACAAACGTGAACACGTCTGGTGTGATGAACTTTCGGACACACCTGCACTTCACAAAGCTTTGTTCAATGACCCAAACGTTATCTGCGCACAAACTGCTGGCTTCACATGTGCTGAATCGCAAACCTCACCAGGTCAATATCAGTCAAAACTAGTTTCAGAATCCAAAAGTGAAAAGTGAAAACGGATCAAACGGTCTGAGGTCTCAACACAAAGAAGTTGGAGGTGTTTTCTCACGAGGAAAACACACGGTCGTCATGTGACCCGTTTTGGGGACGATTCCCACTCAACTTACCATGGCATTGGAGATGTTCAGGACAGCCACGACAGCTAAGATGTACCATCTTCGCTTGTAGACCACGTACACTGGCTCTGCGGGGAGCTGCTGGATGTCGCTCGGGGCGATGTGGATATTTTGCACCAAAACTCGCTCGTCGCCGTCGTCTGCAGGGAACGCCATCATTAATCTCCAAACTGATCGAAACATGTGACGAACATAGACTACATCCACGACGAAATACGTCCATTTAGTTGAGCTTTTAAAATAAAAAATGTGAATTCTGGTGCAAAATTTGCATTTAGAAGGCAGTACAGGCTACTTTTGCAAATAGTTTGGAGACTATTTTTTGAAGCAACGCAAACCGGTCGTAAGCAACATGGCTGGAGAGGCTGCCCGCTCGTTGCAGTATGAATACAAAGCCGTAAGAGAATTTCACCTCAATAACACCCTGCTTCGTTGCTCATAAAAACTTTGTGATCACGGAACATTTGAAGTAAAAGCGATTGTCGTGATACTTGTGACGGTAAATCGATGTCAATAAAGCAAGCTCTCGAATATCGCTCATTGTTGACTTGACGTGTGGTGTGCTGGCTTGAATTTTGGAAGTCACAAACAAAACATTTCTCATCGTGTCGCCTGTCATCTCTGTTTCCCACATGATGTGATTTTGACCAAAACAACTTGACTTGGACAAATTGTCAGAATCTTGTGCTTTTTGTCGATGTAAAAACCTGTTTGATGCAACTTCAGCACCTCGTTTTCAGAACTCGAACCTTGTGCTGCAAGCAGATCGGTCTCTGATCGATCGGAGGCCTCGAGATGAGGCGACTGGGGAAGTGCTGCCTCTCACGGCCAAGGAGCTGCGGGAGTGCAGGATGGGCGACAAGGCGCAGAGAACCAGACCCCCGCAAATGGAGGAGCGTCAAGCCAAGTAAGAAACCAACGGCACGGCATTTGTCTGACTTCTGGCAAGCGATGTTTGGGTTATCATCCACAGGCACTTGATCGCAGCCATTGTCGAGAGAAGAGCAACATTGAACAAGTCTTTTGTGTTTCTTCAGGCGGAGAAAAAGAGATGAAGCGAGACACGACATGATGAAGATGAAGGGAACAACGCTGCTGTCCGAAGGCATCGATGACATGGTGGGCATCATGTACCGACCGAAAACACAAGAAACGCGACAGACGTACGATGTGCTTCTCAGCTTCATCCAAGCAGCTTTGGGCGATCAGGTCAGTGCATGTTCAAAAGTGCGATTGCAAGCCAAGTCCACGTCAGAAGAAATTCCCAGCTCGTGCTGTTTTTCGCACAGTGACCAAGTGTTTTCCTTCATCAGCCGAGGGACATTCTGTGCGGAGCAGCGGACGAAGTCTTGGTGGTGTTGAAGAATGACAGGCTGAAAGAGAAAGAGAAGAAAAGATCAGTTGAAAGCCTGTTGGGGTCTTTGGCTGACGAGAGATACGCTTTGCTTGTCAATCTTGGAAAGAAGATCTCTGACTGGGGTCAGGACGACAAGAAGGACAGTAAGTTTCAATGTTCCATCTCATTAGCTGGTGGTCGTCTGACCGGAAGGCAACCATCCCTGTGCGCTGGTCACCGTTGTTGATAAATTTCGTCTGATCTGTCGTGCGCTTTGAAACAAGAACTTTTCTTGGACAAATATCAGCCGGACTTTGTTGATTGTTTGTCTCAGCCGAGAAGATTGACGAGACTGGGATCAACGTGCAGTTCGAGGAGAGCGAGGACGAGGACGATGAGGACACGTTTGGTGAGGTGCGCGAGCCCGAGGACCAGGGAGACGAGGAGGAGGAGGGAGTCGAGGCGACGCTCGATGCTACGCTGCACGCCAACGTGAGTGCAGATTCAAGACGATCGGATCTTCGTCACTTTCGAGAGATGTTTGGTGAAACTTGGTGAAAATTGACAAAATTACCGGGTACATAGAAAGATCAGACCGATACATTTTTACGATCTCTTTTGTTTCAGTTGAGCAGTGCAGAAGAAGCCATCGCGGGTAAAAAGGAGAAAGGCCTTCACCCTCGAGATATCGATGCTTTCTGGCTCCAAAGGAAGCTCAGCAAATACTACGATGACCCAATGGAAGCTCAAAAGAAAGCCACAGAAGTGTTGGATGTGCTGAAGGTGAGATTTACCGGCAGTAAAATATTTGCAACAGAATGGAAAAAGTGGAAAGACTATCCGAAGTCAAATATTCTTGTGAAAACGAACTTCATTTTGTCGCAGGCTTCAGCGGACGATCGTGAGGCGGAAAATCGTCTGGTCATTCTCCTGGGATTTGCACAGTTCGATTTCATCAAAACGATCAGGCAGTACAGACAAATGAGTGAGTCTTCGTGCACTCTGATTTTCGATCGCAAAACTGGCACAACACCAGTCGAAGGACTCACGAGTGTGTTCGTGTGTGCTTGCATGCTTTCAGTTTTGTGGTGCACCCTGCGAATGCAAGCTCAGAGTGAATCGGAGAAGGAGAAGATCGAGGAGAAGATGAAGGCAGATGGTCAGCTCTCCCGCTACCTGCAGGCGCTGCAGGAAACCGACAAGGAGGACATCGTCCAGGAGGAACGGGAGAGACGCGAAGCATCGAGAAGGTCACTGAGACACGAGTCAAAATGTGTGGTGTTCAGATGTTTGGCAAATTGCATCGCGCAGCCCCTTCACTTGTGCGCTTGCTTGTAGATCTCGCGTGGATGCAGGGCTGGAAGCCATGGACACCGACGCGGACGAATCCAAGGCGCTGGAATCCACCAACGTTTTGGATTTGGAAGACCTGGCATTTTCTCAAGGGTCACATCTGATGGCGAACAAGAAATGTCAATTGCCCGAAGGTTCCTACAGAAAGCAGAGGAAAGGGTACGAGGAGGTGCATGTACCTGCGCTGAAACCCAAACCATACGACCCCGACGAGGTGGGAAACCTTGGTTCTGTTCTGCACGAAAACTCGATCTTTTCGGAATGACAAAAAAACACACTCGGACGGTGAACGGTTTTTGTGCAAGAGTCTCTTTTATTGTTTCAGTCCAGAGTGCCGATAGACAGGCTTCCAAAATACGCACAGCCTGCTTTTGAAGGATTCAAGAGCTTGAACAGGATTCAGAGCAGACTGTGCAAAGCTGCCATGGAAACTGACGAAAATTTGCTGTTGTGTGCTCCTACCGTGAGTTGGTCTTTGCTTTTGGGGTCTGCAAGATGGCAAACTTTGGTCACAACCACTTCATTCGTGATCGCACCAAAACTGTTGTAATTTTTTGACCAGGGAGCTGGCAAGACGAATGTAGCTCTGTTGGCCATGCTGAGAGAAATTGGAAAGCACATCAATGCAGACGGAACCATCAACACTGATGACTTCAAAATCATTTACGTGGCGCCCATGAGATCGCTCGTGTCCGAGATGGTTGGAAACTTCAGAAAGGTAAGCACAGCAGTGACACGTGGTCGCGTCCTCAAGTATGGCAAACGGGGCTGGGTTGCATTCTGGCTTCATGCTCTTTCAGCGACTCGGTTCCTACGGAATCCAAGTGGAGGAACTGACAGGCGATCACCAGCTGAACAAGGAGCAGATCCACTCGACTCAGATCATCGTGTGCACACCGGAGAAGTGGGACATCATCACGAGGAAGGGGGGCGAGAGAACATACACCCAGCTCGTCAAGTTGATGATTGTGGTGAGAAGCGTCGTCTTTTCGTTCGATTGCTCATCGCTCGCCTCTGGTCGCACATAAATATCTTTGTTTCAGCAGCTCTGTGTTCATGTTTTGCAACGCGCTGCGGCCCTTCACCGCACTTGCACTGCCACCAGTGTGAACGTTATTTCTTTTGTGAAAAGCACAGCTTCTCAGTGGAAACGGTTTTCCCGTTTATTCTTGCAGGACGAGATTCATTTGCTGCACGACGACCGGGGGCCCGTCCTGGAAGCGCTTGTGTCCAGGTGCGTTGCATCGAACAGGGTCGCACACTCAGGGCAGTTTGAGAAACGCATCTCGCACCACGCCAGATGAAAAAACTTCACAACAGTTGAGTTAACTGAACTGGACTGAAAGTTTTTGGTCTGAAGTGGTGTGGGAAGGATTTCTCAAACTGCATTGAGTGTGAGGTCTTATTTCTACAACATGATAACAGATTGTCTCAAATGCTTGCATGCACATTTGAGTGTCATTGAGAAGCGCCGCTCTGCATTCACAAAGATGAGACGCCACGGTTTTAGAATCATGTTTCGCTTTGTTGACGCCAGCTTTGTGCAATGCCTTGGTTTATCATGTTGGAAGTCAACAGAAAAGTTGCTTCACTCTTTGCCAGAACAATCAGGAACATCGAGACAACGCAGGAAGACGTCAGACTGATCGGTCTCAGTGCGACTCTGCCCAACTACGAAGACGTGGCCACCTTCCTGCGAGTGGATCCGGCCAAAGGACTCTTCTTCTTTGACAACAGGTGAGACAGTCACAGTGTGTTCAGCGCATTTATGACTCGGTAATTGTGCGAAGTCCCTTTAGGGCAAGCACCATGTGGTAGTGCTGTATATGGCAAGGTGGTTGAAATGTCCCCTGCCCCCCCCCTCCCCCCCTGTACCCCCCCACATATTGAGACTATATAAGGCAGTGCATCCAGGCAGTGCCAGGCATTCAGCCACTGAGTTCAAGGTGTA
>JAAUXT010119118.1_pt1 | contig 17762 bp, 18 predicted proteins | sample 7278171 | NCBI WGS metagenome assembly JAAUXT01 (sample SAMN14350112, study PRJNA611818) | marine sediment metagenome | isolation source: surface marine sediment (1.8m) | place: French Polynesia: Moorea | collected 2018-08
CAGCCATACCTAAATTTCACCATGTCAGCCATATTGGTTTTTTGGCCGTAAAAATACGTAAAAGCAAAAATTTATTCCTTTGACACTTCATGCATCAACTACAGCCCAAAAGTGAACAAAAAAACCAAACATCACCAAAATCAAACAAATAGAACACTTTCAAACTCGTGTTCACACATTTAGCCTCTTGATGCCTACAGGTGATTTTCACCACCATACATTATACAATGTATGGTTCAAATCACCTAAAAACAATTGCGTCCAAAAGATGCAGGAGCTGGGTCCGCTTGGAAATGTGATCTCGCCACCCTCTTCAGGGAAGTGTCCATTGGAGCAGTTCGATGCCATGTGGCATTTGGACAGGGGACCTGTCCTCCAGGAAAGGTCCGATGTCACATCTTTTGGCAACGTGTAGCTGTTGTGGATTCGTTTTGTTCACAAGCCAAGATATAAAGCTGCCAAAATGGGGCAAAGTATGACATCTTCAGACATTGCTCGAACAGAAGCATTGGCAAACGAAATCCATGTGCTGCAGATCCACGTTACACCACGTTAGTTTTTGTCTGGAACGCTGGAGAAGACAGCATGTTTTGACCTTGTCGAAAATCCACCGCAAGCAAGCTCTCAATGCGGAATCTGTTGGAGTGCATTGCATCAAGACATTGTGATGACACCTGATCAGAGGAATTGATGAAGTGTTCTCTTTCAGGATTATGACGCATTCTACGAGGCCGTGGAGACAGAGCAGTTGGATGCTTTCTTGAAATGTGACAGTTCTCAGGTAAGAAAATGAACTGAGTGTTGTCGAAAGTTGAACTTCAGGTTGGTCACGATGGGTAGCAACACAGGAGCGTGACCGCTTGAGTGAATGTTCACGAGCAGAATCCAATTGGGGCTTCCAAAATTAGAAACGGCCTCGCTGTCAGGCGAACAACAGACAACATGGAGCAAATTTGCGAAAATTTCTCAGTCTGCTGACGTACTTGGCGTTGGCGAAAATTGAAAAAATGCATGTTGACCAGAAATTGTTTCCACAGATCGATTCGGGGTGGATGACAATGTCTCCTCAGTTTGGGTAACTTTCAGCAGACATTTGTTGAGCATGATTTGTGAACATTGTTCTGGAAATAGTTTGAAGATTTCAAGCAACAAGAGAGCCTTGCGTGTAAGTTTTGTGTTGCGGCGTTTTCCATTTGATACTGTTTTGTGTTTGGTTTGAAGTTCAGTATTCCTTTACATTTCAACAAAAAAAAAGAGTGAATGACTGGTTCTGTTCTCCGACTGCAAGCGCTCGAATCACTCTTCTCACAAGTGTGGCCCCAGAAATGCGATGCATTCCTGTTATGAAGTGATTTACAACAGTGTTGAACGATGCTTTCATGTTTGGCGCAGAGCAAAATTTTCCTCACTTGAGTTTGGCAGCATACCTATGTCGTCCAAGATCCGATCGCTGACATGGTCTCTGCAAACGAAGCCTGATGAATCTTGCTGTCAGGCAAACGTAGATACGTGTCTTCTTTTCAGACAAAGTCTCACGGGAAAGCCGGTGATTATGACATAAACGACAACAAGGACATTTCCATTGAGGTTGAAAGTAATTTGACTCGTACAAGACACTAGTTTTGCGGTAGTTTTGCAAAATAGCAAGCGAAAAGACGAATACAATTGTTCGAGCTTGTTCCACCAGCATCTGAACCCAGCGTTCTTGTAGGAAGCCGTTGTTATGTGGATACTAAACCAAACCCGTGTGAATTCAGTTGTAGGAACTAACAGCATGTGCGAGTCGGGGTGCTTCGAGAAATGTCTCCAAATCCCGACCCTTCAGTGAAATGACCTCCCAATTTACTTCACGTCAAATGTATTTCGTCTGGACCGGAGAAACTGTCTGACAACAAAGACTAGAAACACGAACAACTTGCAGCAAAAGAACACCAGACAGCGAAAACCTTGAAGGCATGAGCAGAATGGGAAAGTCATTCATTCTCATTGCAGGTGTCTAACGGTGAGGCTCAAGAATAAGCGTTCACACCGCCGACGAACAGTCTTACGCGTCGCTGCCTGAACATCTCAACCCTTGTCTGCAAGTTGCCAAACAAGTACCTGTCCGCGCAGCAAGGATTTGACGTCAAGCGTTTAGACTCGACTTACACAGAAGTATTCAAACAACCAAATACGGCGAGACAGCTACAAAAGCTTTCCGCTATTCATGTGCGCGTTCTGGTATTGTACATGTCGCATTTTACACGGTTATTTTTTTTTTACTTCGAGACAGTTCTTTTGTCAAAGGTCAAAGAATGCCTGTCTTCGCACACGAAGTTCTCAAGCTTTGTGTTTCGTTTTGCTTCTCAGTTCTATGAGATAATTCGCGAGAACCAACAGACGACGACATTCGGAAAATTTCAGTTCGCTAGTTTTCTCTTTGTTGCGTACAACGCGAAAGTGGATCGAAAGTCCGGGTTTTTCTTGTGACTGACATTGATCTGACTGGGTCTGTCTTGTGTGACCTTGGTGCTATACTTCCACAATGTGTGTCGTGAATTAATTTCGTTTCACCTCCAAACACATCGACTCCCCCAGGATTTTTTTCTCGGTGGACACGAAGCAAATGACTGTTTTCTTTCCTCCCATCTTGTCACAATCATTGTCACAGAGTCCCCCCCCCCCTCCTTCCGCCGCTCATTGTTTGGGACGTCCTCGTACATTCCTCTCAGTGGTGCTTGGATCGCTATCATTCCGAAATCTCTGCCGGAGAACGATGCAAAGTGAATGGGGAGCAACTGAAATTCAACACGTGTAAAGCGCTATAGTTCATGTGCTTGTACGCTTGCTTTGGGCATTTTTTAGCTTTGCTGTTTTCTTCACGAAAACATCGAAAATTTGAGACTCTGCTGATTGAGATTCATTTGCATTGCTTGTCCCAAAAGTGCTGGTCGTGTTTGCTCAGCTGGATCAAACGGACAAAAAAAAAAAAACCGGCAAAAAGCGGACACTTGTTCAGCAAACTGCAAGTTATTCCAGTGGAACAAAACGACAAAATACTTTTCGCTGTTGTCATTCCACATCCAGAAGGAATTTTGTTTCCAGTGTGCTCAGTGATCATGAGTCGAACATTGTTTGCATTCCTCTTTCGATGCCAAATTCTTGATACGTGTGTAGACGTCAAAAAAGTGGGAATGTCGCCGTTCTCGTATGCTGAATTTCCAAGTTACATTTTTGTAATAAAATACTTCGAGTGTTGCATTGCTTTGGGGATTTATTTGTGCCGATTTTGTCAGCGCAGCCGAAACTGTCTCCTTTGACTCAAAGCGTGGACTTTCTCGTCGAACACCAGGTGACCGTAGGCCCAGCAAATACGATAACTTCCTGAGAACTTTTTGCGTCTGGCTACGTCAAAAGGTCACATGACGAGCATTGTGACTTCCAAGGCCAGAGTGAGGGCTGACCAGGAAGTGCGACGTCACAAGTTTGGCGGAGACCACGAATCCGATGCAGCACACTATCAGCCGCGAAGCTGGCTGGGTGGCGAACTGGAACTCCTGGGGTACGAAAAATTACAGATTGCGTCCAGGTTTTCTTGGAAAAATCGTTTCTTTTCTGACAGGGGGCGACTCAGAACTGCGCCCTCCCCCCGCACAAAAAGCAAGAACTTTCGAGTTGGGGCAGGGGGGTAACTTGGAAGTCAGAGTTGGGTGAGTCAGAAGTTCTGAGTTTCTCCCCGTCCCTGCACAAGATTTGTTTTCCCCGAGTATTCAGTGTGAAAAACTTGGATTCGGCAAGCGGCTGATGTTCCACACGAAAGTCTTGGACCTCTTGGCCGGAGCTTTGGGAAGACAATTGACTCGGAAACGATTGTTTTGCCTCGTCGCTACAGAAGTGAGACACCAACTGCATCGAGACTTCAAAACACATTCTCAAGAGCCGATTTCGCAGAAAGAAGAAGGAACAAAACATCTCAAACTTTTCAACATATTTCTTTTCATTGTTGTTCCAGGATGAATCAAGACACTGTGGGATTTGCCATTTTGTACATCGTTGAGCGATTCGTGGACAATTGTGCACAAGGCATTGAGTCTTCGTCCGCTGCTTTCAACATGAAAAATACCGCGATTGTTTGATTCAACCTCGTGTGGACAACATGCGTTACGTATGACAGTATGATATGTAGAAGACAAAACAAGCACAAACAAATAAAACAATGGCACAACTTGCTGACAGGTACACACCCACACGGTTTGATTGTCAATTTTTTTTCCTGGACACCTCCTGCAGCTGCAGAGCCAAATCGGTTATTTTCAACCAAGATCTCACACCACATCACAATTTTGACGCTTGGCTCTGCACAAAGGTGAAGTTTTCATCCTCCTGACACAGGTGTGTGTGGACACGACTCTTCCGCATAAGAACACCAGTCAATCAAAGAGATCCAAACAGGTCACATGCTCGCAAAACAACAGGTCACAGAAAGAAGCAAGCACCTCAATGTGAACTTTTGTGTGAAATCCTGAACCCAAGAGCAAGGCCCTCATGTGAGATCTTACCGCTTGGAAGATATGACAACGGTCACTGACAATCAGGTTCGAAAATTGATTCACATGCACCACAATTTTAGCACAACTTCCAACGGACAGTTTTCTTGATACCCTGCTTGAATTGCTTCAAGGCGAATTACAGACTGTATATTGCACGAGAACTGTAATGAAGAAGGCAGCGTAATGTCACCTACAATCATGCCACATCTGGCGTATTATGCAACGAAAAGTGACTTTTCTCGTGTTCTGTCAGGAGTATTTCCAAGGCAACCAACTACGAAAGTTACAAGAAGTACACAACAACTCATAATACTGAAACATTGTCCCTCAGCCGCATAAATGAACTAAAATATTAAAGTATCGACTTCGCTGAAGTCAAAATCCACTGCACCCCACCGAACGTGGTCCAGACAAATAAGCGAACTGATCTACATTTGACAAAGAATGTTATTGTAATCGGAATCACGCTCTTGTCACGTCATATTTGCGGGCTCACAAAATGAACACAACTGTTTCTCAGATCATACAGGTTTCTGTAGAAAATGGCACCATTTTCTGCGCGCATTCAAATTCTTTTGGAAACACGAGAAGTCGCTGAGCATTTTCAGCGAAACACAACTATCAACCCCAAATGCGTTGAAATGCACTGGAACATCGGAATTAAAAATGAACTCGCAAACCCATTTTCCGTCATCTCACCATACTGAGCAGGTTGTTTCAGAACAATTCAATCCGTTCCAAAATATTTCTGCCCAAAGTGATTCGGGGCAATGGCGTGCACTTCGGACGTCAAGATTTTCATCTGAGGAAACGTTTTTATCACAGACTTCACTCCTGAAAAAAATAAACACACCCTTCAATGTGCCAGCTTTTACCAACGTCCTGCGGAAATATAACATTCACCAAAACAAATGAAGACTTTTTGTCTTCACGACCAGCATTTTTTGCACAGTTCGTCAAGAAACTGACTACAGGAGGAAGTTACTTGCAAAATGACAGAAATGACCAACGACTATTTTTCACCGTACCTTGAGGCGTGCAGAAGAGATTCAGCAGGATGATATTTTCTTCTTGCACACCGTGCTCCTTGAGAACGTTGATGGCCTTCACAACTGTATTTCCTGTGCCTGCCAAACGAAAAGTTTTACATGAAAGCAAACGTTCTGGAAGACCGTTGCGCGAAGGGCATTGCAAGCGAAACATTTTGCGACACAGAAACGATATGATCACCAAATATGGCATTTTTGCGTTCTTTTCTTTCACCAGAGATCGTGGAATTTGATGTTTTGATGTCCTTTGATTCGCAATGAGATTTCAAAATGGTCTCGATACATAAATCTGACGTTTGAACCACCCAAACCAAACTTTCAAGTTGAGAATCAGTCGTGCACACTGTCACTTGTGAAACCCTTGTCTGCAGAATTGAGAAGCCTTTTGTGGCAACACAGAAAGTCGGAAGGATGGAAGCCAACATGGGGTGGGGTCACACAGAAAGTTAGAAGCGACCCTTCCAACTTTTGCAACCGAGTGTGTGTGTGTGTGTGTGTGTGTGTGTGTGTGTGTGTGTGTGTGTGTGTGTGAGGTACCGGTAACACGGAAAATGAGAAACACGGAAAGTTGGAAAATCAGCAGCAACCCTTCGAACTATCGCAATTGTGCTCTCCAGTGAATGAACCCTGGCCCCCCGTGGTCATTACAAGGCGCCTTCAAGTTCGCAACGACGAGATGGAACAAGAAAGCTGCGCTCAGAAAGCCCGCGGTTCTGAACTTGGCCAGTGTGTGATGGGTGCACTTGACTCAGCCGAGTTGAAACCCAGGCACTTACCCGCCCAGCACAGTTGGCTCATCTGTACAGGCTCAGCTGATTATTGGGGTGTGGCTGAGTCAGCAGGAACACATGTAGAAACCTGTGGACAACTCAGCTGAGTTAACCCCCCCCCTCCCACTTAGCTGAGCCAGCACAGTTGAGCTGACTGTGCTGGGCCCAACTCAGCTGCCTTAACTGAGTTACCTCTGGAGGGCCGGGGGTGTAACGAAGCTGGCTCAGCTGAGCAAGCAGGAATACTTGGATTGGCCAGCTGAGTTCTCCCCACCTTACTCAGTGAGATTATCTGTACAGGTAGACATACAGAGACAGATTGCACCAAGCCCGCGGTGTCGGCCTACGGCGACCGCGGGCTTAAAAATCTGGTCAACACACCAAGCACAGCCAATGAAAAGTCAAGTTTCCAACACTCACTCATGATTGGGTACATCAGAAGTACTTTTCTGCTGTGAACGTCCTGAGGAAATTTGGCGTAGTAGACTTTGGCTTCGTGAGTTTCTTCGTCGCTCTGAATCAATATCTTCCCAATACGAATTGATCTGCAGCAGTCTCGCAAACCTTGCTCCATTGCCTCACCTGAAAACATGTTTCAAAGAGCATCATTTTTTCTGTCACATCGCATCTTGATTTCAAAGTGCTCCCGTCGCAGTATGTTGCTCAAGTGGAACAACATCCGCCTCGAGCCGATTCTGAGAATGCAGTTTCAAGATCAACTCCATCAAACAACAATACGAGTACCGACCACTACGCATAATACTGACGCCGCAGTTGCCTTTCTCGTACCGCAAGCCATCGTATTTGCAACCTGAAAAGTTCAGAAACAGTGGATAAAACGTCGATGTTCCCACCAAGCCACATTTCCTCACCTGGTCTGACCACAAATTAGCTTTCACTGAAAGCTTGTGATTGTTACTTCACCTGTTGGTGTAATCACTTCAAATTTGCTGTATGGCAACTGATTCAATCCCTCTTCTACGACCAGTCGAATCTAACAATCACAAGAAATCACAAAATCATCCAAAGATTCAGAAACAAGAACCCGCGCGCAAAGGTCCCCTTCGCCCACAAATCCCCCAGTAGGTTTGAAGACAAATTTTGGTGCAGAATTTTTGTCATTGTCTTTCAAAAATAAAAGGTTTCACTCCCAAAGCGCGACTTAAATCATTTTCACAAACCTCGGACATTTTCAACAGAATAGCTGTGAGCCTCATCCGCCACCAAAAGACATTTTTTTGGTTTCAGCCAAGTGGGGACAACTCTTTATGTCTGAACCTGCAGCGACCCCACGAACACTGGTCCAATGATTTCAGTTTCACAGGCACCGTTTCGTACGAGATACTGTGACTTACCAAACGGTCAGCATAAAAGATGAAGTCACTCCTCGTCGTTGTTCTGAAATGACAGCACATTTGCGAATCAAATAAGTCTCTTCCCAGAATCGAACATTTTGGAGATCCAGAGGGCTGTAGTCTAGTGATCAGATCCAAGTTTGGGTCAAATTCTACGTCAATTTTTGTTTGTTTGTATTTTTATATTCAAATTCTATTTATTTTCAGTCACCTGAAAATTCAAGTGTCACCCAGATCTGCATCACAACGGAACCAAAACGAACTGCGGACACTGCAAGGCTTTCGGCGCACATAGGTCAGATCTATCTGGATCCACACAGTTCCACCTCTCACATATGCATCATTTTTTCTTCTTTTTATTCTGTGTTGGGATGGAGCCATGTCTGGATCTCATCCCGGGACAAAGGTTCATCCCACGAGCACTTGTCCCAGAGTTAACAGGTGACATTTTCATTTGCGGGTTCAAACAGATTTTCAACAGGTTCTCCGACAGAACTGTAATTTGTTCCACTCCACCGAAGACTTCATCACAGAAATCCTTGTGCTGTGGACTGGATTTACACACCGAAATGCTTTACTGGAATCTAGAGCTTTCATCATCATCACTTCATCATCATCACTCGTGCAACTTACCGGTCCCGAAGAACAGTCTGGAGCTCCTTTATCTGGTCTGTAACTTTGAGTCTGATCAAACTGCTGCCAAAATCCTCTGCATCTGAATCAACAGGATGCGAGTTTATGATAAGATCAGGTTCCATTCTGCAAACAATTTTCCACAAAAACAAAAAACACGTTCTGCTTGTGGCCGAACTACATCTTGAAAAGACGATGGCGGAGCAATCCGTCACATTAAGCACCTGCTGCGAAATAGTGCGGCTACTGCCACTTCTTCTCAGCAAAAGCACCAGTCATGTGAGATCAAGTTTTCTTCCAAATATAAATGCTACTTCCAAGGCAAGTAGGTTCCACAGAAGCCACATTTTGAGGTGAAACTTGGCATCTGCAATTCCATGTTTACGATCCTGACACCTGGTGTTCAGTTTTGTTTACAGTATGGCGGGCACAGTGTTCTGTCGAACTGCCCATCACATCAAAATTAACCGATTATGGATACATTCAGTCACTGATTTGCGATTGTTTCGTCGAGAATTTAGCAGCCTAGCCAGAAAATCATGTCGGATTCAAATTCACCGGAAATTACCCGTCTGGCAACCTGTAAGCACAAATTTTAGAGAACAAATTGTCCTTCAACACACGCCCCGACCTCCCAAGATCTGTGATGTGGCAATTATTTTCTCACAGGTGAATGTCTGCCACAGTGGGAGAACCCCCAAATCCAATCCACCCGCGTTTTCAAAGAGACTTGTTGCAAAGGTGAGAGTTTGTCATCTTGTCGCTGTCAAGCCAGTTTCAGTTCGCGACTTCACACGAGTACGGTCGCAGTTCAAAGCGAACAACTTTTCTCTTCTCTTCAGTTTCAACAAAAATCCCCCGGGAAAAGGACATGCTTTCACCCTGGAGCCAACACGTTGGCCCCAAATGTGATACCAGGATCCAAGAAGGAGATCACTGGATGGGAAATTGTCAAAAAGATGCTGGGATATGTGTGGCCGAAAAGCAAACCGTCCATACGAGCGAGAGTTGTGGCAGCTCTCAGCTTGCTTGTTGGTGCCAAGGTGAGGCGGACGGTTGGACTGCATTTTGTTTGCGGCTTCATTTGTTATGCATGAATGTCTGGAATTTGCTCGCAACACCTTCATTTTTTCTTCTTCTTTTCTTCAGGTGTTGAATGTGCAAGTTCCTTTCCTCTTCAAATACATAGTGGATCACCTGAATGATCCCAACAACGTCCTGAACTTGTCAACTCCATCAGGAACAATATTTACTGTGGCGACGAGTCTCATCATTGGTTGTGAGTACAACAAAGTCGGGATAACATTGAACAACAAATACGTGAACGGGTTTGGTTCACGGAACAGTCGAACCTGCGCAATGGCGATCACGTTTGGTGGATGCCTGTGCTTTGCAGACGGACTTGCGAGAGCTGGTGCTGCTGGCTTCAATGAACTCCGAAACGCAGTCTTTGCGAAAGTAGCGCAAAATTCCATTCGAACCATAGCAAAGAAGGCGTTCCTTCACCTGCACAAGTTGGATCTCTCCTTTCATCTGTCAAAGCAGACGGGAGCGTTGTCCAAGGCAATCGACAGAGGAACCAGGTTCTCTTCGATTTTTTGTTTCCTTTTGCGTAAACTGGGCAATTTTGAAAGAGCAAGTCGTGAACTATCGTCGTCTATTTACGGCATATCTTTTTTTCCAGAGGCATCAATTTTGTACTCAGTGCACTGGTGTTCAATGTTGTTCCGACAATTTTCGAAGTGTCGTTGGTGACAGGAATTTTGGTACGTCACACAAACGCAAAAACAAATTGTGTTGAATTGTTCACGTTTTTTAGTCGGCTGGTTGTTTGTTGTTTTTTTTCATTTTTGTTTTTATATTTTTTCAGTACTACAAATGTGGTGGAGAGTTCGCCCTGGTTTCGCTTGGTTGTATTGGAGTGTACACTGTCTTCACTTTGGGAATCACTTCGTGGAGGTGACAACGAAAACCTCACACTCGTTGCAAGAGAAGAAACTTCCTTTTTTCTCTCCTCAAGACCTTGTAGAAGTGAGGTGGATATTTCTGCCTTTCAGAACAAAATTTCGGCAAGACATGAACAAGGCAGATCAAGAAGCTGGCAACAAAGCAGTTGATTCCCTGATAAACTACGAGACAGTGAAGGTGGGTGTGATCAAACATTTCCCTTTCGTTTTTTTGGAAACCTTGTATTTGTTTGTTTTTTTCCCATTGTGAAATTCTCTCATTGGACATCTTGCAGTACTTCAACAACGAACAGTACGAAGTTGAACGCTATGACGAAATATTGAAGAAGTACGAGAAAGCTTCGCTGAAAACGACAACCTCTTTGGCATTCTTGAACTGGGGACAAAACGCCATACTTAGTGCTGGACTAACGAGCATCATGCTTCTTGCCAGTCACAGCATCACAGCGGGTGAGTTGCAGCCTCACAAAATCTTTGCGACAGTGGGTGCTTCGAGTCCGTTCCTTTGTGTTCAGCGCAGTCGGGGAGTCGAGTTTGACCAGTGCAAAAAGTTATTTTCAGTGCACTCGTATGTGTGTACCTGAAATCAATTGCAATGTCGAGGAATTGTGCTGAACATGACGTAACGGACTTTCAGTGTCACCCTCGTTGTTTACGAAAGTGCTTCCTTTGGTATTTTCCACTGTGTTCAACAAATTGGTGTCGACATCAAAAAAGACCCACACTGACTCGTTCGATTCTTTTGTCTGCGGGGCTCAAAATCACAAAACACGACTGAAATGACTGAAGCATCCTGGTGTGTTCATAGACTCAAACACACAGTTGTCCGCACCATCTGACGAAAATTCCACGCAAAAGCGGCAAAAGTGCTTCTTGTCATGCAGTCTGGCAGTCTGTTTGAAATTTGCAACTTGTTTGATCGTGTGTTGTGAACATACTTGATGCTGTGTTGTGAACTTGAACCACTCTGTCACGAAACTACCAAGGATTCTTTTGTTATCTCTGAAGGAACGATGACTGTTGGTGATCTGGTCATGGTGAATGGACTTCTGTTCCAGCTGTCCATCCCGCTCAATTTTCTTGGTTCAGTCTACAGAGAAGTGAGACAGTCGTTGATAGACATGTCGGCCATGTTTGCACTGCTTGAGAACAAAGCAGACATTGTGGTATGTGGTTGTGTTCAACCAACAGCATCTTGAGACCTGCGTGTCTGAGTGTCTTGGTTGCACCTTCAGGGCAACGCACGCGATTTTTTGGTGTTCGCATGATTGTGTCACTGACGTCTTATGTTGTTTTCATGACTTCAGACACTCCCAGGTGCAAAATTGCTGGAAGTCGCACCTGAAACTGCAACCGTCACGTTCGAAAACGTGGTCTTTCAGTACATGGAGGGAAGGAAAATTCTGCAGGGGCTTTCCTTCTCAGTACCTGCTGGGCAAAAGGTCGCGATTGTTGGAGGCAGTGGCTCAGGGTCAGTGCAAACAAATGCCTTTTCCCAAAGATTATTTTTTGCACGGAACTGTCATTCCAACCAAAGACTCTCCACCTCTGTTGCAGCAAGTCCACAATTGTGAGATTACTGTACAGATTCTACGATCCTCAGGGAGGAAAGGTGCTAATAAACGGGAAGGACATCAAGACAGTCGACTTGGACAGCCTTCGGAAGGTTATTGGCGTGGTACCGCAGGTTGGCAATGTTCTACATCTCTTCCTTCATGCGCAAGCCAAGGACTACTGTTTTCGTGCTCGCACGACAAGCAGTTTGGCATTTGTTCTGGCGTTTAGTTGCTTTATCATTTGGCAGTTGTGACAGTTGTTTTGTTTTTGCACACGCCGTCCCAAGGGAAGCGGCGTGTGTTATGCAATGGTGATAGGTTTTGTGGCGTGGTCGGACCCCCCCCCCCCTGGGACCCCTCTCCCCCTCCCATAAGCATTTATGCCAGGTTCAGGGCTGGAATGTGTAATGCATTTTGATTGGCTGAAAGGCTTCGATGGTAGCCATCTTGCAATCTTTGGGTCTGGGAAACAGTATAAGTATCATTTGTGTGCTGGCAGCTGAAGAGGCAGGACCCCCCCCCCTTGTGAGTATACTATGTTCAGGGCTGGAACAGCCTGGGAAACAGTATAAGTATTATTTGCATGCTGGCAGCCGAGGAGGTAACATCTCATTTGGGCTCTTGAGAGTAGCCATTTTGGTTTTCTTATGTGGGGGCAGCCATTATACCAAGGGGGCTGCCATTTTGTTTTGTGGCTCAACAGCTCTACTACAGATATCAGATTATACGGATACTGTGACACGGCGTGTGTCTTCACCGCCAGGTGATCTTGTTCTGAAATTGTTGAGGGAGGTGCCTGTTTCAGACGTCAACAAGTGGGAAACATGCCTGTCTCAGTGTTGTGCTGGTGCACACAAGTCTGTGCAATGGGCGAATTATTTCAGGATTCGGTGCTGTTCCACGACAGTATTTACTACAACATCCGATATGGAGACATCGGAGCTGACAAGGAAGATGTGATGAAAGCAGCAATCATGGCCGATATTCACAACTCCATAACCACTTGGCCCGACGGCTACAACACTCAGGTCGGAGAGAGAGGCCTCAAACTTTCAGGTACAGCACCAAGTGGGCTGCAATGCTTGTTTTTCTTTGCCCAAAACTCAGAGATCAGTCTTTCCCAAACTATGTCTGCAGCGTACGAGTATAAAATTTGGCTACACTGTCCAGGTGGAGAAAAGCAGCGCGTTTCTATCGCCCGAGCGATTCTGAAGAATCCGCCTATCTTGGTGTACGACGAGGCTACTTCTTCTCTGGATTCTTTGACTGAACAGGTTCTAAATTTCCGGTGGCTCAATCACTTTTGGAAGTTCCTGTGCGATTTATTTACGCCCGGCATCAGTGTCTTTTCGCTTTTCCAGAAAATCTTGGATGCCTTGAGCAGAGTGACAAAAGACAGGACAACAATAGTGATTGCTCACAGACTGTCCACTGTCGTTGATGCTGATCAAATCCTGGTGTTGGACAACGGCAGAGTTGCCGAACAAGGGCATCACACTGAACTGCTAGCAAACCCACAGAGTTTGTACTCTGACCTGTGGAGAAAGCAGAACCAAGTGGCTTTGGAGAACAGTGTCGACAGATCACAAACTGATCCGGGTGCAAGTGGTGCTGCGTAAATTGTTTGGGTGATGGTTTCATTTTGTTTTGTTGGTTTTTTTTTGAAAAGAATTTATTTATTCACGATTGTTGATACAATAACTTTCGTGCTTTGGTGGTTGATGTTGATTGCGCATTTTCCCACCACACGAACCCAATTTGTTGAATCTGTCTGGTTCAGACGGAGAACGAATAAATGATGACAACAAAAAGTGTGTCAGCTGTTTTCTACGTTCAGATGTTTCGGTGAGAAGTTTGAGAAACACGAAAATTCATTCGCAAGGTTTCTTGTGTGTTTGGGCTTGTATCCACACTCCTTCACGTGAAGCAGCCGTTGAGCGAGGTCTTTCATAATTGATCCTGCAACCAGAACTCATACATCTGAGACACACTGAAGCTGGAAATGTGTCTCACTGATTTACAAGTGTAGAAATTCGAGAAAGCGGAGTTCACCTGTGCACAACAGAATCTTGTGTTTTGCCAAGAACCGCACGGTCAAGGCTGTCTTCGTCAGACACTCCTCGGACAGAAAGGGAGGGTCAGCCACAACTACATCGAAGAAGTGCTCCATTTTCTTCGGAATTTCCAAGGGATTTTTGTAGTCGTAGAAAACAAAGTCCTCTCCATACTGCTGGAACCGTTCGTCGTATTCAAGAATGTGAACCGTGACACTCTGTGGTTTTTCTTCTCTCAGCTTGTGATAAAGTGTTGGACAACTGACACAAGCAATGCTGAAAGAAATGGAAACGCCGTATCGTATCACCACAACAGCTCAGGAGCATTCAGTCTGACAGCGCAAAAGACCTGGTCACAGATCCTGTTATTGTTGTCAGTTCAAAACTGGTCAAACGAAACTGTTCATTTACCTGCCGTTCTCTCCCGCATGCTCCAGGGCTTCTCTTGCCAGCAAGTCCGCCGTTTCGGACGAGTACCAGAACTGGCTGAGTTGCTATGGGAACGGTAAAACAAGTGCAATCCATGAAACAGAACCAACAGTGCAAAATTTTCGGACGACAAACATTCGACTGCAATCAAGCATATGAACTGGCGAAGAACAGTCCAAGTTCACCCACCCAATTCTCACTGGGCATTTCCTCCGTCAGCCCTGCCACTGGTGATTGCACGGATTGTTCGGCATAAAACTCCTGCAGAGCTTGAAGGGCATGCGCGGAAAGCTGCGGAGTTTCGTCGTCGGATTCGCCGGAAACTGAAGCCATCTGCAAGAGTCCCGGTGTATCAGGCAGGTACGACGACCCAAATGACTGTCTTTAACTTTCTCAGGCATTCTTGATAACCTGCCGGAGTGATGTTCTTGAAACACAACTCAATTCTCCCAAGTCGTCAGGTGACCCGAATGACCACACAAGAAGAGTTGTCAAAGTTGCCTGAAACACATCTGGACATTCATGATGACAGTCGTCTCTGCTGCCGGCTGGTCGTCACCCACACCTGAACTTCTGGGCATGCTAGACGACATTACTTGTGGTTTCACCAACAAACACTTCCGAAATTTCGTTTATGTGGCACATTTGACAACAACCGTTGCAAAATGGCAACGTTTTTGTGCTTGGACGCCTTGTAACCAAACCATGCCGTGGGCGATAATACGTGATTTAACGTTTTTGAAGCGCCCAAACTGTCACTGTGTGGAAACTAACGTGACAACACCCACAAGAACAAAGTAATATCTCACTGAATGCCTTAAAAATGGCTACTGGTGGCTGGACAACAGTTACTTGAGCAGCTGACAAGCGACCCTTACTTGGTATGTTTTAAGGTCCCGACCCAATTGACAACATGATCTATGCCCGTTGCAGTATTAAAGCACACGCCTGTTTTCAATTCTTCATTTTCAGCTGCAGAGGGAAACAAAATATCAAAATTTAATGTATTAGTACACCAATCTATAAGTCTTCGCGCTTCAGTGTATTGTGTGAAGAACGAAAAAATGTGTCAATAGCAAGCAAAATAGAACGTGGACGGTAGAAAAGACCTTCTAGATCTAGATCTAGATCTAGCAGACGCCGCAACACTTCCGTTCCGCAAAGTGCGCGTGAAGTTCAAAAACATCAAATTTAATCAACCACGCTGAACAAGCTCAGAGCAGCTCAAAGTTCCGGAAACTTTCATTTCAAAAACCAGAAACATCTTTACATTGCTTGGTGATATCTGGATATGGAGTCTTCGTGTGGCTGTGTCAACGACAATCATGAAGCGGGGTTGTCAGATGTGTGGAACAGATGTTCTGTATGGGTGAATCTGGAAAACGTGCCATGGTTTGTGTGCATTCAAATGATGTCTTGGTCAGTCTTTTTGAGATCAATCAAATTTAGGTTTGGACCCAATGATCTCGATCTGGCAATGTTGATCCAGAGAACAATCAAACCCGGATGAATGTCTGTAGATCTGGCATCAACACGCTCGACATTTGTGATGAGGTGGTACATTGCGCACTCGTTCCACTTTTATGGAATGAATTGCTTCACAGGTAGAAATAGATCAAAATCCGTGCCAAGTTTGTGCTGCTCCAGTTACATCAACAGCAAAACACTCGGCACTATTTCGAGAAATTTTCCCTTCAAGCATTCTCTGGTGTCATCAACAATTTGTTGACCTGTTTGTCAAATGAAATGGAACACACAATTGGATCTGTTCCACTTTTGTTCAGAAATTTCTGACATTGCACACAGCTCTTAGATCTGCACTGTTTTTGTGCGGCACCAATGGCCTTGTTGATCACAGAATCAAAGTTGGCACTCCTGTTTCTCGTGCTTTCAGCACAATTGAAAGTCGCGCTGCCGATCCTGTGGAAAGCCAAGGATTTTCCGGACCCACAAAGGAACTTAAATTCGTGCGGAAGGAATGGAAAGCAATCGTACGTGTGTGATCCCGATGGGATACTCACTTCGAGAGAAGGTACCCCCTTTGTTGAAAAGACAGTTTTGATTGGGCGTGCGGCTGGCCGGCGGCGAAGTGGTGCTACTTCATGGAGATACAGCTGAAGGGCGAAGTCAGCCATTTGGGCTCACTCGGCCAGCCGGCACACGCAAATTGAACACTGCCATTTTACAAAACAAATGCACTGTCTGTCACTCTTTCCAACATACTTAAACAGATTCTTTTTCCTGAAGGTGACGAAATGGATGATGTGATGGAACTACTGCGGACCTCAACGGGACCCTGCATTTGTGACGATGACTGTCCGTCGTTTGGGGACTATCGCGGTTATCAAGCCGCTGTTGCCATGGTCAAACGAATGTACATCAAATCCAAAGGCTCGTAAGTGAATGAGTTAACCAAAAACTTGTGTTGTGTTGGTGTTTTTGTGTTCAGTATGATCACATATGAATCCTCAGTTGACCTCCCGAAGCTGTCACAAAGACGCCTTACTCTGTCGTTTTGACCGCTCACGAAGGTGGACAAAAATTTACGTCCACGCAATCAGTCGTCAGACCTCAGGGTGGGGCGCAAAATCCGCAGCACAAGCAAAATTACACATTTCCTTTGGAAAACACCTGCGAGTACTGTATGTGATAAATTCTCGGGGACGGGGGGTCGTTATGGAATTAAGTTTCCAGTCACAGACCCAAGGCAATTTCTGTCCTTCCCACACACACCACCACAATGTTCTGTCGAAGAGACTCTTGTTTCCCCGGGTGATCGTTCCTGGCCAACCTGATAGATGCTGTGGTGCAATTGTTCAATGGTGCCACAACCAACACAGATCGGCAGCCAATGTGCACTTGCCTGTGCACACATGCTCTTTCTCTCATTGCAGGAAACCAACTGCCAAGGAAAAGAAGAAAGCTGCTGATGATTTTTCTGACGATTTGAGAGACAAGCATTGGGAGTACGGAAAATGCAACGACGACTTTGTGATCTTTGTGTCCAGTGGTGACAGGCAGGTGAGGACAGAGAAACTGCTCATTTCCATCGACTGAAAAGTTGCCGGTGTCTCAGGACCAGACCACGACCGTACTATTTCTCCGATGTCGTTGTGTGGTCCTGAAATTAGGACCAGACAACGATATCGTTGTGTGGTCCTGAAAATTTTTTAGGACCAGACAACAACCGCCTAGGACTGAACAGCGACTGGTCGTTGTGTGGTCCCAGATAAAATTTTGTTGTTTTAGGACTGGGCAATGACCAGATTAGGAAGTTGGCATGTGGTTCTAGGACTGGGCAACAACCAGATTAGGAAGTTGGCATGTGGTCCTAGGACCAGGTGATGACCGTATTAATGGGGTGCTGTGTGGTTAATAGCAATTAACACAGGCAACATAAAGACAAGTGGGACATGAGCA